>Ga0182018_10002261_pt1 | contig 19745 bp, 12 predicted proteins | sample 812P2MmetaG_FD_120490 | JGI IMG/M metagenome (GOLD analysis project Ga0182018, IMG submission 120490) | Permafrost microbial communities from Stordalen Mire, Sweden - 812P2M metaG | ecosystem: Environmental > Terrestrial > Soil > Wetlands > Permafrost | place: Sweden: Stordalen | collected...
GCGCTGGTGGATGAGCATGGCAACGTGGTGGGCGTGGTGTCGGCCAAGCTGGATGCGTCGGTGGCGCTGGCCGCGAGCGGGGCGTTGCCGGAGAATGTGAATTACGCGGTGAAGAGCAGTTTTTTGCTCGGCTTCCTCGAATCCGTCCCCGCCGTTTCCGACAAACTCAAAACGCCAGTTACAGATGACAGAAAGTTTTCCGACGTGGTGAAGTCGGCGCAGGATGCGGCGGTGCTGGTACTGGTTTATTGAGTAGCAGCGGACGTGAGTCCGCTCATTATTCTAGCCGGAGAAATTTGAGCCAATTCACATCGGCTGCTACACGAATTTTCCGGGATTCAAAATGCCTTTGGGATCGAGGGCGTGCTTCACGATGCGATGGAGTTCGCGCGCCTCTTTTGAAACGGCCAGCGGCCACCAGCGTTTTTTGGCGAGGCCGATGCCGTGTTCGCCGGTGATCGCGCCGCCCCACGCGATGACTTGCTTGAACAATTCGTCGAGCGCGGCTTCGCTTCGGCGTTTTGCGCCGGGCTTTTCGTAGTCCACCATGACGTTCGTGTGGATGTTGCCGTCGCCGGCGTGGCCGAAACAGGCGACGGGCAGACCGTGCCGCCGTTGCAAAAGCGCGGCGAATCGGAAAAGCTGCTCCAGCTTCCCGCGCGGGACGACGATGTCCTCGTTCAGCTTGGTCAGGCCGGTGTCGCGCAGGGCGTAGGAAAATTCGCGGCGAATCTGCCAGACGGCCTCGCATTGTTCATTGCCGAAACCGCGTTCAACGAAGCGGGGCTTGAAGTGGCGGAGGATTTTTTCCACAACGGCGATTTCGTGGCGCACGGATTTTTCCTGGCCGTCGAGTTCGATAATCAAATGCGCCTTGCAGCCGAGCAGGCGTTTGCTTTTTGTCCGCTTGACGGCGGCGGCGAGGGTGAACTGGTCGGCGAGTTCCGCCGCGCAGGGCAGAAAGCCGGCGGCAAAGACCGCTTGCAACGCGCGGACGGCGGCGTTCATGGAACCGAAGCCGACGGCGAGGTTCGCGCGGAACGGCGGGAGCGGAATCAGTTTCAGCGTGGCCCCGGTGACGATGCCGAGCAAGCCCTCGGAGCCGACGAAGAGCCGGTGCAGATCGAAGCCGGTCTTGTTCTTGTGCGTGCGGCTGCCGAGTTTGACGATTGAACCATCGGCTAAAACCACTTCGAGGCCGAGGACGTAGTCGCGGGTGACGCCGTATTTCAAGCAGCGCGGCCCGCCGGCGTTGGTGGCGATGTTGCCGCCAATGAAATTATCCGCGCGGCTGGCGGGGTCGGGCGGGTAAAATAGATTTTTTCCTTCAACGGCATCCTGAAATTTTTTTGTGTTCACGCCCGGCTGGACGACGGCGACGAAATCGGCGGTGTTAATCTCCAAAATCCGGTTCATGCGTTCAAGCGAGAGCGCAATGCCGCCGCGCACGGGCACGCAGCCGCCGACGTAGCCGTGTCCCGCGCCGCGCGGCGTCACAGGAATTTTGTGCTGGTTTGCGAAACGTAAAATAGCAGAAACGGATTTGGCGGAGCGGGGCAGGGCGACGGCGTCGGGCTGGTGCGCGGCAAACCATTTGTCGCCAGCATATTTCGCAAGCGTGGCGGGTTCGAGAAAAATTTCACCGGGCAGGATTTTTTTGAGCCGGCGGAGGATTTTTATTTTTTCAGAATTCATTCAACAACGGGCGCGGCGAGAAATTCCTTCGCGTCGGCGGCTTCGGCTTCCGGCACTTGGACGCGGATGCCGCCGGCGGCGAGCGAATAGCCTTCCATGCTCAACGCGGCGGTTTCGCCGACGACGAAGGGATGAAATTCCGCCGCTTCCAGCCGGGAGCGGACAAGTTGCGCTTCGGCGGGGTTGAACGCGGTGAAGACGGTGGTGAATGTCATTTGGTGATGAAGGTCGTTTCGGTGGTGGGAACAGAACCGGGCCGCACTTCGGCGAAGACAATGATGCCCGCGCCGGTCTGGAGCATGGTCTGAACCTGCACCTCGACCTGGCGGCCAATGTGCGGCTGGCCGTTGTTGACCACGACCATCGTGCCGTCGGGCAAATAACCGATGCCCTGGCCCTTGTCTTTGCCTTCGCGAACGATTTTCAAATGGAGGATTTCGCCGGGGAGCAGAATCACCTTCAGGCACTTGGAAACTTCGTGGAGGTTGGTGTAGCTGACCTTTTGCAACTGGGCGATTTTGGAAAGATTGTAATCGTTGGTGAAGAGCTTGGCGTTGAGGTTGCGCGCGAGGCGGACAAGCTTGGCGTCCACTTCCTTCTCCTCGGGGAAATCGCCTTCGTGGATGCGGACTTCGATGTCGGTGTTGCGCTGGATGCGGTTGAGCATTTCGAGGCCGCGCCGACCGCGGGCGCGTTTGATGGCGTCGCCGGAGTCGGCGATTTGCTGGAGTTCCCGAAGCACAAAACGCGGCACGATGATGAGGCCTTCGAGAAATTTCGCCTCGATCAAGTCGGCGATGCGCCCGTCAATGATGACACTGGTGTCGAGCAGCAAAAGATTGTCAGGCTTGTTCTGCGGCGAAAAGCGGACGTAAGGAATGATGAGCGAGAAATCCTCCTTGTTGCTGCGCATGGCGAGGATGATACCGATGTAGCCGAAGCCAAGAAACAGACAGAGCCGGATGAGCCAGCGCACTTTTTCCTCGGTGTCTTCAAACAGGCCGGAGCGGTCAATGAGCACGGCCACCGCCATGCCGAGCAACAGGCCAAATGTCGTGGCGGAAAAGGCGCGGAGCGAGAAGCCCTTGAGCATTTCGTCAATGGCAATCAACAAGCCGCCGAAGCCGAAGCCGATGACCATGCCGACCAGCACGCCGTATTGCTGGCCGACGTATTCCGGACGCACCTGGCTGACGGCGTAGCCGCCAACAGTGCAGAGACCGAGAAATAAAATCCGGATGGCCCAAAGTGGAGTCATGGTTCAATGATTGGTTAAAGCCGGCGCGGCATTGGTCGGCAGTGGTTCGCGGTGCCAGAGAAAATGCCACAGGCCGAGCCGGTTCAAATTGCTTGTGGTGATCGACAGGTTGCTGGCGATGGCCTGCACGTTGGTGGCCAGTTGCTGGTTTTGCAGCACCGTGCCGGCGAGTCCCTGGCCGGCCTGCAGGTTGTCCGCCAGATGTTTCAAATCTTCGGTTGCGGATTCAATATTTTTCGTCGCCTCGCTGATTTCCGTGCCATTGGTCGTCAAAATGGTCTGGGCGGAACCGGCAAGCTTGTTGAGTTCCTGCGAGAAATAAACAATGTTGCTTATCGCCGAGCCGACCTGTTCGCCGTTGGTGAGGATGAGATTGTTGATGTCGCCGACCGTGCCCATGGCCTGCTCGGTGAGCGTGCGCAGGTTGTGGATGGCGATGGAAAAATTCGTCAGGGCCTGCTCGTTGAGCACCACACGACGCAAGTCTGTGACGGAGGCGTCCAGTTTCTGCGCGGTCACATCAATGCGCTGGATGAAGCCGGACGCCGAGCGCGCGACTTCCTGCAAATTGAACGGCGCTTCGCACGACACGTCGGCGTTGTTCGTCAAGGTCGGCAACTGATTGGCCGTCGGGTTGACGGAAACAAACTGGTCACCGAGAAAACCGGATTGCTCGATGACAAATCGCGCGTCGTGATAAATCGGGAAATCTTTGTAAATTTTCAAAACCAGCGTCACGCTCTTGCTGTCGTCGGCGAGCTGGATGTCCGAGACGCTGCCGACCTGCACGCCCGCGAGCAAGACGCTCGCGCGTGGTTTGATGCCGCCGACATTCACCGTATGCAGCCGCAGATCGTAAGTGCCGTGAAACAGGCTGTTGCCCTTGCTGAACTGGATCAGCAGCAATCCCAGCAACGCCAGCCCGATGAACACAAACACGCCGACTTTGATTTCCAATCGAGATTTTTGCATGGTTCAAAATAAAGTTTCCTGCGCATCCGCCACGCCGTCAATGAACTGCCTCACAATCGGGTCTTGCGACGCGAACAGCGCTTCCGGCTTGCAGTTCGCATGTATTTTTTTGTCGTGCAACATCAGCACATGATCGCCGACACGCCGTGCGCTGCGCATGTCATGCGTCACCACCACGGTCGTCACCTTCAAATGGTCGCGCACGCGGATGATCAACTTGTCAATGCTGTCGGACACAATCGGATCGAGGCCGGTCGTCGGCTCATCATAAAGCACGATTTGTGGTTCGTAAATGATGGCGCGCGCCAGCCCGACGCGTTTTCTCATGCCGCCGGACAACTCCGCCGGGTTTTTATTTTCCGTGCCCGGCAAATCCACCACTTCCAGCGCCTTCGCCACGCGCTTCGTGATTTCCGTTTCGGTCAAATGTTCATGCCGCCGCAGCCCGAACGCCACGTTATCCGCGACGGACATCGAGTCAAACAACGCCGCGCCCTGGAACACCATGCCGAATTTCCGGCGCACGCGCAGCAACTGGCGTTCATTCATTGCCACGATGTTTTCACCGTCCACCAGCACTTCGCCCGAATCCGGTTGCAGCAGGCCGATGAGATGCTTGAGCAAAACACTTTTGCCGCCGCCGCTGCGCCCGATGATGACGACCGACTCGCCGTTTTCAATCCGAAAACTCACGCCGTCCAGAATCTTCTGTTCGCCGAAACTTTTCTCCAGGTTGCGGACTTCAATCATACCTTCAACAGCACCGCGAGTTGTTCCAGCGTCAGCGTCAGGAAAAAGTTCGAGATGAGGATCGAGATGGACGCATACACCACCGCTTCCGTTGTCGCGCGGCCCACGCCTTGCGCGCCGACCTCGCACGTCAGGCCTTTGTAACAGCCGATGAGCGCGATGATGCCGCCGAAGATGAACGATTTGATCAGCCCGATCAGCACGTCCGAATCGTGCGAGTATTTGAGCATGTTCCACCACGCGTAAGTCGGTTCGATGCCGAGCAGATAAACGCCGACAAAATAACTTGCCGCGATGCCCGTGGCCATCGCCTCAATCGTCAGCAACGGCACGGCGATGTTCGACGCGAGCAAGCGCGGCACGACGAGATAGTCCACCGGATGCGTTGCCAGCGTCCGCAGCGCGTCAATCTGTTCCGTCACGCGCATCGTGCCGATTTCGGCGGCGATGGCCGCGCCCACGCGCCCGGCGACCATGAGCGCCGTCAGAACCGGGCCGAGTTCGCTGCACATCGAGACGCTCACGACCGCAAGCGTGGCCGTGTCCATCTTGATCTTGTGAAACTGATAATACGTCTGCGCCGCCAACACCATGCCCGTGAACGCGCCGGTGATGAGCACGACGGATTGCGATTTGATGCCGATGAAATAAACTTGGTAGGCCAGATCGCGCCGGTCGAATTTGAAAGTGAGGCATGACGCCACCGCCTCCCGCGTCAGCAACGTGATCCGTCCCAGCCCGGCGAGCCAGTCGGAAAACCATTTGTTGAGGAAAAAATTCATCGTCGTGCGAAACTAACAAAATCCCCGGCGCTTTGCCAGCGTTGGATTTCGGGGAGGAGGTTGGTAACGGCGGCCTGTGACCGTCGAAAACGGCGTTCATAGAAAGCAGTTGCGGCAAATTTTTTTGAAACCATGCCGTCGCCACACATTTTTCCATCGCTTGCCCGGCCTGAACTTATGTTTTAAAGTTCGCGCATGAATGCAGACGGTTTCATCCGCTGGGCCTTGGACGACGAGGACGACGAAATTTCCAACGGCGACGACACCGGCGGCGTGGCCGTGAAGGAGAAGCCCGATCCGCCGCCCTCATGGTTGGATGACGCACATCCGCTGGCCTCCCAATACGCACAGTAATATAAATTTGTCCAACGATATGCATCTCTTGGTGGGATTATGCACTTGACGGATAATTGATCTGGTAGGGACGCTGCGCTGCGGCGTCCCCGTCCGGCAGGACGGAACGAACGGGGTAATCACCGCTCTTGACAGTCGCATGGGCAGCGCGGCTCACCACGCGTCTGTGTTCAGATTTTTTCTTTCACGTTTGCGTTTGCACACGTTTGAAATACCATTCCGTTCCAGTCACGCAGGAAATATTTTTATGCAGTGGATCGCCCCATCAGGAAAAAATGCTGACAATGCGGCACTGAAAAAATGCCTCTGGGACGCCGCCGACCAGTTGTGCGTGAAGAAACCCAACAACTACCACGCCGAGGGCATCATTTAATTTAGAAATCAAATGACTCCGCTCACCATCATCTTCGCGCTGCTTGCAACTGCGGCAATAGGATCATGGATTTTTATTCGCCGCAATCGGGCTAGGAATTTTGCCGAACAAAAGGCGAGAGAGGAAAACGAACGAATTGCCGTTGAGAGAAAACTTGCCCACGAAAAAGCGATTGCAGAAGCCAAAGTTCAGGACGATGCACGCCTTCAAGCAGAGGCCGAAAAACGAAGCTTGGAAATGGCGGTAGCAACAGAAAATGCACGGTTGGCAGAGGAACAACGTCTCGCCGCTGATAATGAAAAGCGCAACGCGGAAGCCGAAGCAAAGCGACTGGCCGAAGAAAAAGCGCTCGCAGAATCTCAAGCACATGCGGCAGCACTATTGAAAGCGGAAGCCGAAGCCAAACAGCAAGCTGATGCCGAAGCTCGCGAAAAGGAGCGTTTGGCTGTGGAGGAAGCAGAGCGGGCTAAAAAAAATCGCGAAACTGAAGAACATACAAGATTGGAAGCGGAAGCTCGTGAAAAAGCGCAGATAGCCGCAGAGCAAGAAGCGCGGCGCAAGGCAGACAACAATGTTCGTGAGGAGAAAACAGCAGACGCAACCGTTATCAAACCTCCTTTGCAGCCGCCGGAAGAGAACGAAAAGCCTTGCCCGCCCATTTATCGCCCAACTGCGCCGCCCGCTACTACTGCACGTTCACGAGCGCGTGTTCAGACAGGTTCACGCACTACACCGACCTCGAATATAGATTTGCGTTTGCGTTTGCAACTTGTTTTCGGGCGTGGCGGTGTTGTGAGAAGCCTGGCGCTTGCGCCCGACCGCCGAGATGAAATGCCGAACGAAATTGAAGTTATAGGGACCCAAGGCGAAATACATCTGACCGATTTGCGCGATGATTGTTATGAGCCGGTCACGCTTGCGGACGCTGGCAATGCACTGCTCCAAGGCGTTGAATGGCGCGGGCGTGGCGATGCGCGACATTGGCGTTGGATTTTGGGCGGACGTGAACTCTATGTGCTCGCACCGGGCGACGAGTTTGGTTTGCATGGCTTCGTTTCGACAGCACGCCTTTGGTTGAATGCGCGCCATGCAGTTCTGGCAGCGAAGCGGCTGCGAGAAGCAGTGTTGGCGGCTCTTGCCGAAGCTGGATGCCCGACGCCGGAGGTGAGTGATGAAACAACGCCCGGCGTGCCCACAGGCTGGCTTCTTTTCCGTGACGTTACACCGACGCGCGCCGTGCCGATGCGTGATGATCGGGATATTCTCAACTCACTTCGCCCGGCGCACGAGATTGAGCCGCACTTTGTCGGCGGCATCCGACTGGAGAGAAACACTTGGCTTGCTGGCTTTCCGCCCCGCATCAGATTCACCGGCGAATTTGCGAACGGCTTCCAAGTGAAGATTGACGACCATCCGGCGCAACCAGTCAACGACGGCGCGTTTGAAGCGCCGGGGTGGAATTCCGAAGGCGAGCATCTGCTTTGGTTTGGTGACCGTGCAGAAACTTATTCGCTCTGCACGATGGACGAAGCGTGGGAGAACTGGCCCGCACATGATTTCGGCACTGGTGCGGCGATTTGTGGTGCGAACACTAACCGACTTGACGGAGCACGCTGGCGACAAGTTTGTGTCCCAGCATCAAATCTTCTGCTAATTGGCGCACGACCTGGAGAGATTTTCCGATGTCGGGTGCGGAATGGTGTAAACACCGGAAGAATTATAGCAGTAGTTCCGTTCGCGCCGGTTTGGGCGTTGCCAATGGATCGGTTATCTAAAAAGAACAGTTTAATTCGCGTTGAGCTTCTCGAATTCATAGAACCAGCCAAAACCGTTGAGCAAACTTTACGAAAGCGAAATAATGACTCTGCATGTAGGCAGTGGGCTTTTTCAATCAGAAATGCCAGGCGTAAACAACTCACACTGGCCGTCGAGAGCGAAGAAGTCATGTCTCTCTGGCGGCGTTATGGCGGCGTGGCCAAACGTCTTTGGAGGCAGTTACGGTGAAAGCCAATGAAATGCTGTTTTGGCTATCTGCTCGCCGCGAAGGTTCGTGGCGACAGTTCCGCGCAGCAGCAGAAGAAATTCATTCCACAGACAACGATTTTGAAGCCAACGAAGCATTCAGGACTGGTGACGATGAGTTTGGACTGCATCAGCGTCTTCGTCTCGATCTCGAATGCTTGGCTCATGTCGAATTCTTTGCAAGCAGTTGCGAGGAAGGCTGGCGTGTTACCCCACCGACACTTGCAGTTCATCCGATGCCCATCGGATTTCGGGCGATCTTATGTGGTGCCCGGTCACCGGCACTACGCGAACGCGTGATTCGAGCCGGACAAACACTCGGTTGTGAAACATTTGATTCCCTCGACGTGCCAGACGTAATTCGCTTCATTGCCAATGACATTTCTGCACTTTCAGAAATAGCGTCCCAAGCCGGTATTCGATTTCAGCTTAATGCGCCATTCGCCATGCTCTCTCACATTCCACCATGCGATCCCCCAACGAGTAGGCGGACGCAATCGGAGTTTCCAGTTGGCAAAGACTGGCGGATTCGTGAATTTGATTCTGTCACGTTCGGTTGGCGAACCGCTAACCGACAGCGCGCCCAGACTGCGGATACGGGTCTCTTTGAATTTCAACTTTATGACCGTTGGAATTATTTTCTACGCTGGGCGGGCAGAACGTTCAAATTGCCGCGTGCTGTGGCACTCTACATACGCTTGTCTCATCACCGAGATTTGCTACGTTACGATACGCAAACCCGCACATTGAGTTTACCGGGTTCTTGCCGTCCGCCACGAATGTTGGAACGGGCACTCGTGCTTTGCTCTGGTTTTCCTCCATCTTTTGATCCGGCGACCGTGCGTTTGACCTATACCGACGTGCCCCATGAAATCGCACGATTCGCTGCCGAACTTCTTCACCAACCGCTTGCATGAATAATCCACTCGCCGTTTTCCAAAATCTCCGCGACCTCTACTTGCGCTATCTCGATAGTCCGTTCGATTTGCGCTACGCCGATTTAGTTCGTGAACGGCGTGCTTTACTCGACCGAGATGGTTATCTTTGGCGTCATCCGCTTATCGAACCAGTGCCAGCTTATCCACCGTGCGGGCGAAATTTTCGAGGCGTAGCACACGACTTGTTAAACGAGGCTTGGGGTGTTCAGGCGGCGGATGGACTCGCAGACTTTATCGCTTGCGGTGCATTTCGAGCCGACTTGCAACCATACGAACACCAACGCCGCGCCTTCGAGCAGTCAGTTGTGAATGGGCGTGACGTGGTTGTTACCACGGGCACTGGTTCAGGAAAGACAGAGTGTTTTATATTGCCGGTGCTCGCTGCGCTCGTGCGTGAATCAGAAGCGTGGGGCGAGCCGAGCACTCGTGACCTGAATTGGGATTGGTGGAATCATTATACGATGACCGGCGACCGCCGAAGTTGGCAGCCGCGAATTTCTCAACGCGCGAATGAAGATTTAACCACGCGCCCCGCTGCCATTCGCGCGTTGTTACTCTATCCGCTTAACGCTCTGGTCGAGGACCAACTAATTCGTTTGCGCGAAGCACTCGACAGCGCGCCCGCCCGCACATGGCTAAACGCGAATCGTCGGGGCAACCGCTTTTACTTTGGCCGCTACACGGGGCGCACGCCCGTTTCAGGTGATCGCAACGCGGGAAACACCGCACGCCTCAGAGCCGACTTGCGCGAAGCAGAACGCGACGCTCGTCTCGTTGCCAATGATGCCGACGCCCGCCGTTTTTTTCCTGCGATGGATGGTGCGGAAATGTGGTCGCGCTGGGACATGCAGGATACTCCACCGGACTTGTTGATTACCAACTACTCGATGCTAAACATCATGCTTATGCGTGGCATCGAGTCAGGAATCTTTGACGCCACTCGGCAGTGGTTAGAAACCGACCGCAATCGCGTGTTCCATCTTATCGTGGATGAGTTGCACACGTATCGTGGCACTCCCGGAACGGAAGTCGCCTATTTGTTGCGCGTGCTACTTGACCGAATTGGCCTCGCGCCAGATTCCAACCAACTTCGCATCATCGCATCCAGCGCATCGCTCGACGCGGGAGACAGTGGACGTGTCTATCTCGAACAATTCTTTGGTCGCGACCGTAACCGCTTCTACGTCGAACGCGGCGCGACGCAGACTCCTGACGCGACAGCTTTGAACGCGGTTCGAGCGCACGCTCGGGCCTTTCGTGATTACGCTCGCAGTCTGGGCATAGAACCAAATTCCGTTGGTCAGGTGAATGCGTTCCATCAAGCTGTCGGGTGCCAGTCACCTGCGCCTGATACAACACCAGAGCGGCTTCTGCATGAAGCGGCTGAACAAACGCGAGTGGGCGAAGCACTCCGCGCTGCGTCCGTGAATCCCGATGGACACGGATTGCTGCCGCAGACAGCGGAACAACTTGCTGTCACGCTATTCGGCAACACGTTGCCGGAGAATGAGCGTCCCGCTGCGGTTGAAGGTGTTTTGGCCTGCCTTGCGTCCGCTCGTTCAACTTTGGGTTCTGCACCATTGCCACTTCGCGGACATTTGTTTTTTCGGAACGTGCAAGGCATTTGGGCTTGCACGAATCCGCAATGTAATGAAGTCGCTGGTCGGACAGAGCCGTGTCCTGTTGGCGCGCTTTATTATCAGCCAACACTAAGTTGTCACTGTGGCTCACGCGTGCTTGAACTGCTCGCGTGCGAAGCGTGCGGTGAAGTTTTCTTCGGCGGCTATCGCCGCGATGACCCGCAAAATCCCGGCGCTTTTTTCCTCAGCGCAGACCATCCTGATTTAGAAGCGTCGCCGGAAATGGCACTCCTAGACCGGGAATATCGAAACTACGCCGTCTTTTGGCCTTCCAATCGCACTCCCTTGACATCGCAATGGGATCAAGTCCCGACGCGATGCCATTGGCGTCCAGCTAATCTGTTGCCCGCTGACGGCTCGGCAACACTTGGCGGCGGGAATGGCTATCTCTACCATGTGCCAGCGTTACACGGGCCGAATCCGCCCAACGATGACAGAGCGCGTCAGGCATATCCTGCAATATGCCCACGCTGCGACGAGGATCGGCGAGGCCGCAGACTCGACACGCCAATTCGTGTCATGCGGACTGGTTTTCAAAAAATCGCACAGGTGCTTTCCGATGCTTTGTTGCGACAGATACCGCAAACGGCACAGCGCTCGAATCGGAAGTTGGTCGTCTTCTCCGACAGCCGACAGGATGCTGCAAAACTTTCGGCGGGCATGAGATTCGCTCATTACCGCGACGCACTCCGGCAATCTTTGGCACAAGCAATACGAACTGCGGGGTGTGGCACATTAGCCTTTCAAGCCCAGCTTGCAGGACAACCTTTGGACGATGAACGCAGGCGACTCGCTGCCGATTTCGCCGCCACGCATCCAGCCGAAGTCGCAATTCTTTCCGGCGCAGCTTTGCCAGCGCTCGCCAATTTGCCCGCTCCCGGTTTCAGTAACCTGACATACGCGCAAGCAGCACAACAGATTCTTCAGCGCGGGGAAAATGGGCCATTTCCTATTCCTCAATTCACGGTGGATATTGCCGCACGATTGCTTGTGCGGGGCATGAATCCAGGCGGTTTCTCACAAGAAATTTTATGGACAGACTCGGAGCAGCGACGCGGTCTTTGGCGCGAGCTTTACGAGTGGAATCCGTTAGGGCAACCAGTGCCAAGACTCAATCTTTCCCCAGAGCAGCAAAGGCATTTGGGGCGCATTGACACCGCCGCCTTCGCGGAGGTGATGGATATTGTCTTTGCTTCTGGCCGACGCAGTCTTGAAGCGTTGCGAATCGCGCTCGCGACGACTGACAGACTGAGATTTCTCGCTTCACGGCCCTTAGTTCAACAGGCGGCAGACGGTGTGATTCAACTGCTAGGTTCGCGCCGCAGCCGACTCTCGACGCACGATGCTAACACGCTGCAAAACGTCCCCAGCTATGTAGTTGCTTACATTCATGCCGTCGCCCGCCAGAACGGTGAAGACCTTCAAACGCTGGAACGCGATGTGATAGGCCACTTGGAACGTTGCGGCGTGCTTTCGCCTGCGCAGATTGGGATTCTGTTTGCCGACCGGCTTTGTCTGGTGAGGCCAGAGGAACAATTCTTTGCCTGTCCCCAATGCCGCCGAGTGCATGTGCATCCGTCGGGAGGAATTTGCATTGATTGCCTTGTGCCTCTCAGTCCGCCGCAACCCCTCAATGCCGCTCCAATGGATGCCGACTATTACAACTTTCTCGCGATACACGCGGGCGACGTGTTTCGTCTGAATTGCGAAGAGCTAACCGGCCAAACCAACAAAGCGGACGCCCGAAATCGCCAGCGCCTTTTTCAAGGCGTCTGCCTTCCGCGTCCTACGGAAGAGCCGCGCACTGACGAATTGGATTTGCTCAGTGTCACGACAACGATGGAAGCAGGTGTGGACATTGGTGCGTTGCTTGCCGTGATGATGGCAAACATGCCGCCGATGCGTTTTAATTACCAGCAACGGGTAGGTCGCGCCGGTAGGCGCGGCGCGGGTCTCGCCGTTGCACTCACACTTTGTCGAGGCCGCAGCCACGATGACTATTATTTCCAGCGCCCTGATCGAATTACAAGTGAGCGACCACCGCAACCTTACGTTGATCTGCGGCGGCGTGCTATTGCCCAGCGGGTGTTGAACAAAGAAGTTTTGCGTCAAGCGTTTGTTGGACTCGGACTTTTCATAGGTGACGGCGGCGACAATGTCCATGGTGAATTCGGTGACGCAACAAACTGGAATCAGCCGCCAAGCACAACTACCATGGCAACAGTGGAGCAAGAAGTGACTGCTTGGATTGCAGCGAACGGATTTGAGATCGAACGAACGTGCGATGTGTTGCTTGTCTTTGCGCCAGAACTTCAGGCAGACCGACAAACGATGATCAACTTCGTCCGGCAGCAGCTTGTCAACGAGGTAACTCGCGTTGCAAATGATGCACGCTTCACTCAAGACTCGTTGAGCGAACGGCTCGCCAACGCTGGCCTCTTACCTATGTTTGGATTTCCGACACGCGTGCGTGTCCTTTTCCACGACGACCCCAATCGTGCCCACGAGTGGCCACCGGATAATTCGGTGGATCGTGACCTCGACATTGCAATCAGCCAATTTGCACCCGGAGCAGAAACGGTAAAGGATGGAATCGTGCATACGGCGGCAGGTGTAGCACATTACCGACGCATCGGAACACAAGCTCGGGAGCAAGTGAATCCGCTTGGTCCGCCTGTGCCACTCGGTGTGTGCTATAACTGCCAAGCGGTTGATCTTTCCCCATCACCAACCATATCGGCTTGCTTAGTTTGTGGAGCTGCACTTTCCACCATACAGGGTCGCGATTTCCATGTCGTGCAACTGGCACAGCCGCGTGGTTTCCGCACGCTCTACGAAGGTGGCCGCGATTTCGATGGAGTGTTTGAGTGGACGCCACGAGCTTCACGCCCAAAGACCGATGCAGCGCCGCTCCCAATGACTCACCATCTTAACTTGGAATTCTGGTCTGGCGAGCGAGACGTGTGCGTTGTCAACGACAACGCTGGTCAATTGTTTCAATTTGAGAAGCTGTCGCAAGGTGAAACGTGGGTGACGCGCGACGCCGTGGATCAAATCAATGCACAGCGGCTAGAAAACCGTTTGCAAACAGTGCCAGTGCGATATGCGGCGGCGAATCCCGATGTTCGCGCATTAGGCTCGATCAAACGCACCGACTTGCTAGTGCTGGGTTTGCACACTGTCCCGCCAACTTTGGATTTTGACCCGCGCCGCGTGGAAGGCCGTGCCGCGCTTTACTCTCTCGGATTCTTGCTACGCCGTGCTGCTGCCGTCCTACTTGACATCAATGAGTGGGAATTGCGCGTTGGGCTTCGTGTCGTTCGCAATACCCAAGGCAACGTAGTCGGGCAGGTTTTTCTTTCGGATGCTTTGGAAAATGGAGCAGGTTATTGCTCGCAGTTTGCAACGCCTACGGCAATGGAGCGGCTACTTCGTTTTGTTTCTGACCCGACAAGCTCGCTACTCGCACCGATGATTGCAACACGCCATGCTGACGAATGTCGGACTTCCTGCCACGGTTGTTTACGTGATTACAGCAATCTCGCATGGCACAACATTCTCGATTGGCGCATGGCTCTCGACCTAGCGCGGCTCGCACTCGACGGTAACACGCCCGTGGATATTGCCACACCCCACTGGCAACCGCTTGTCGCGGCAGCGGCAACGCCTTACTTCCACGCTCTCGGCTGGACAGAAATAACCCTCGGCGGTCTGCCCGCTGCACGTTCCGGTGGACGTGGAGAGTTAATCGTTCATCCACTTTGGGCGAGTGTTCATCCACGCATATTGCGAGCGAGAGCCGAAGCTTCAAACGATGGAATCACGCAGCTTCAAACGAAGACGTTGTTTGAACTTGTTCGCAGACCCTTCTAAGTCGCAGAGTTTTTCCGCCATATAACCGGGGCCAGTTGTGTCGGCGCGATGTTGTAACGCGGTGCAAAAAACGGCACACGCGCCATGACGACCCCGACCAGTTTGATCAGTTCGTTAAAATCTTTTGCCGCCGTGTATCGCACGCACATGATGCCAAAGTATCACACGACAAGGACAATGCCTGTCCAACCGAAAATTTCGGCGTTCTGGTGTCCGGTGCGTCTTGTTTCCGTTCAGTCAAGCCGTCTCCATAAATGATTTAGCCGGTCACGCCAAACGGCCTTTTTGATTGGCACATTGAAGTCCCCGCCAGTCCGCGCAATCAGAAAATCGGTTCCCCCTGAAGGTCGCCCCCAATTTTCCGACCTGCCCGTTTCGCTTCGCCCCGGCTAAAAGGGACTTCCCGCCTTGTGCCATCAGGCCGCGATTGGCGCAGCCCGATAAACTTAAAAAAGGAGACTTTACCATGACTGATTCTACCGAAACCAAAACCGTCACTTCCAAATCACCCAGCCACTACGCCTACAATGTTCGCAATCGCGAAGGCGGTGACAACTACTGGATTCGCATTGGCAGCGCGTGGGCGCACAACGACGGCAACGGCTTCAACATCCAGATTGAAACTGTCCCGCTCGATGGACGCATCACGTTACGCGTCGCATCCGAGAAAACCAAGTAACTCGCAACCGGGGCGGGCAGCAAACCATCGTGAGCCGCCCCGCCTTCAAAGTGCTTTGTTCCAGAAGCAAAGTGATTTTTACTTGTAGATTGCACAGATTGCGCGGATAAAAATTGCGCGGATAAAAAGTCCGTGTAAATGCCTAATTCAGAATAAAATGAGCCAGTATCAGCAAGCGGAACAGGAAATCATTCCGGCCCCATGACGCAACGGTTTTGCAGCCGCCAAGCTTGCTATTATCCGCCGGTGTGCTAAAGTCTCTGTCTTGATATTGGACATTAAAGGAAATTCCTAAAAAATTATGAGAAAGTGTATTGTTTTATTTTTTTGTGTGGCATGGGTTTGCGGTTTTGTCGAAGGGCAAGCGCAGCCGGTCATCGCTAACAATGACTTTTACACCGTTCCTACCAACACGGTTTTGAACACGTCGGCACCCGGCGTTCTGGCCAACGACACCGGCGGGGTTGGACCGCTGACGCCCATTCTGGTGAGCGGACCCGCGCACGGCATTTTGGGACTGAACAGCGATGGCAGTTTCAGTTATCTCGCGACGAACGACTACGCCGGCATTGACACGTTCAATTATGTGGCCACCGACGGACAGACCACCTCCGCCGTGGCGACGGCGGCCATTGACGTGCTGCCGCCTCCCGATTTATTTCTGGATGGTTTCAACCGCACCAACATCGCGCCTTGGATACAGCAAGATGGCGCATGGAGCATTACCAACAACGCGCTGGCAGGGACAAGCAGCTCCGGCAGCTATGGCAATGCCTATGTCGCCGGCAACTGGACGGATTATCTGGTGCACGGTCAGATTCAATTTTCGACTACGAACGGGGCCTGGGGTGGCGGCATTGGCGGGCGGCTGGTGGATCCGGTGAACGGTCTTCACTACGCCGCATGGGTCTATCCTGAAGGGTCCGGTGGTATCGTGGGCGGCACAGCGACGATGAAGCTGCTGAAATTCGAAAGTTGGACTGGTGGTTTTACGACGCTGGCAATCGTGGGCTTGACCAATGGAGTAGGCACGAACTGGCACACGGTCGGACTGGCATTTCAAGGCAGCAACATCTTCGCCTATTTTGATGGCAAGCAGGTGACGAACGTGGTGGACAACGGAACGTTTGATGGTCAGGGGGCCTATCTCACCGGCGGCATCGGTGCGGACATGTTCACACTAACTACGCCCTACACACTTTCAGTCAGCAACGTCGTGGTGGTTCCGTTGGCCGCCGACAACGCCTACAGCGTGAACGAGAATGCAACCCTGCACATACCGGCGCCGGGTGTTCTGGGCAATGACACGGACGTGTTTGGATCGAATCTTCAGGCGACCCTTGTCAGCGCTCCAGCGAACGGCACGGTGACGTTGACCAACAATGGCGGGTTCAGCTACACGCCGGCGAATGGTTTTTCCGGGGTGGATAGCTTCACCTACCAGCCGCACGATGGTGCGAACAATCTGGACATCGCCACCGTGACCATCACGGTCAACCCGGTGGCTGCCGCCACCGCCGGCAATGATTTTTACACGACGGCCTCCAACGCGGTTTTGAATGTGTCCGCACCCGGCGTCCTGGTGAATGGCACGGGAAACGGGCCGTTGACGGCCATTCTGCCGGTCAGCCCCGCGCACGGCACCTTAACGCTGACCAACAACGGCGGGTTCACCTACACGCCGTCAAGCAATTACACTGGCATGGACACCTTCATGTATCAGGCCACCGACGGGCAGACGACCTCCAGCGTGGCGACGGTGGCGGTGGACGTTCTGCCGCCTCCCGACCTGTTTCTGGATGGTTTTAACCGCACCAATATCGCGCCGTGGACTGCGGAGGCCGGCAATTGGAGCATCACCAACAATGCGCTGACGGGAACGAGCGGCTTCAGCAGTTATGGCAACGCCTACATCAGCAACAACTGGGGGGATTATCTGGTGCAGGGCCAGATACAATTTTCGACGACGAATGCGTGGGGCGGGGGCATCGGCGGGCGGTTGGTGGATCCGGTGAACGGGGCTTATTATGGCGAATGGATCTATCCCGAAGGCTCGCCGGGCGGGTCTGGCAACGGGACGGCGATTTTGAAGGTGTTAAAGTTCCACAGTTGGAGTGATTTTAGTTATTCAACGTTGCAGACCGTGACGCTGACCAATGGCGTGGGCACGAACTGGCACACGTTTGGGCTGGCGTTTCAGGGGAGCAACATCTTCGCCTACTTTGATGGCAAGCAGGCGACGAACGTGGTGGACAACGGGACGTTTGACGCAGAGGGGGCGTATTTAAGCGGCGGGATCAGCGCGGACATGTGGACGCAACCGCCGATCAACTACACGCTGTCAATCAGCAACGTCGTGGTGGTTCCGCTGGCGGCCAACGACAGTTACAGTGCGAATGAGAATACGACCTTGAGGATTGGGGCGCCGGGAGTGTTGGGCAACGACACAGACGTGTTTGGCACGAATCTACAGGCGGCCTTGATCAGCGGGCCGTCACACGGCACGTTGACGCTGACGAACAACGGCGGGTTCACCTACACGCCGTCGAATGGTTTTGTCGGGGTGGACAGCTTCACCTACCAGCCGCAAGATGGGGCAAATAATCTGGACATCGCCACCGTTACCATCACGGTCAACCCAGTGGTCCTGTCAGCTAGCAATGACACCTACACCGTCACTTCGGGGACGGTTTTGAACGTGCCGGCTTCCGGTGTCTTGGCCAACGACACGGGGAGCGGACCGTTGACGGCCATTCTTGCGAGCGGACCGGCCTATGGCAGTCTGGTGCTGACCAACAACGGCGGGTTCACCTACACGCCATCGAACAATTTTTCGGGAGTTGATACCTTTACCTATAAAGCCACTGATGGGCAAAACACTTCTGCGGTTGCGACTGTGACCCTGCTGGTCACGACACCCGGCGGGCTTTTCAACGATAATTTCGCGCGCCCGGCAAATAACAATTCCATTTTCCCGTGGGTGAACGAACTGGGCAACTGGGCCATCACCAACAATGTGCTGTTCGGAACCTGTAGTCTGAACAACTACGGTTACGCGTATTACAACGCCAATTGGACGAATTTTTCCGTGCAGGCGCAGTTTCGCTTCCCTTCCACCAACGTGTGGGGTGGGGCCTTGGGCGGGCGGTTGAACGCGGCCACCGGAGCGCGCTATGACGTGTGGGTGTATCCCGAAAATTCACCTTGGGGGCCGCCAAACGGAATACCCGCCGGGACGGCCAGTTTGCAGATCATCAAGTATGAGAATTGGACTAACTATACCGCGCAGAATCTTGTGCGGCTGCCAAGCATGGGGACCAACTGGCACAACGTCATGCTGGCTTTTCAAAGCAACAGTGTTTATGCCTATTATGATGGCAACCAGATCACGAATTTGACGGACAATGGAGCTTTTGACGGCCAGCCAGCCTTTGCGAGCGGCGGGATTGCCGTCACTATGTATGCGGAAACGCCGACCGCCTACACAATGTCGGTCAGCAACGTCATCGTGTCTCCGCTGGTGCTCAATCAATATTACAGCACCAAGGAAAACACGGCCTTGACGATGGCGAAGCCCGGCGTGCTGACCAATTCCCTGGATGTTTATGGAACCAATTTCACCGCGACTTTGCTCACCGGACCGGCCCACGGCGTATTGAACTTGAGCACCAACGGCGGATTTACTTACACGCCGTCAAACAGCTTTTTCGGGATAGATGGCTTTACGTTTCAGGCCAGTGACAAACTGAATAATCTGGGCACGGCCACGGCCACCATCACGGTTCTACAATTGACCAACGTGATCAACGTGGTGGTGAACAACACCAACCGTCCTTACGGGGCGACGAACCCGGTGTTCACGGTCAGTTACAGCGGCTTTGCGAACGGTGACACCACCAACGTTCTGGCCGGTGCGCCAATCTTCACCACCAGCGCGGCGACCAACAGTCCGGTGGGGACTTATGCGATCACTGTGAGCGCCGGCACATTGATTGCGACCAACAACAATTACTTGTTCAACTTTACGAACGGAACCCTGACGGTCAACCCGACGACCTTGACGGTGACGGCGGGCAACACGAACCGGATCTATGGTGCGACGAACCCGGTGTTCACAGTGAGTTATGCAGGCTTTGTGAACGGGGACACGACCAGCGTGGTGAGCGGCGTGCCAAGTCTGGCCACCAGCGCGAAAACGAACAGTCCGGTGGGCGCGTATGTGATTACGAACACGATTGGGACGTTGAGCGCGACGAATTACGTCTTCAGCTTCATAAACGGGACTTTGACGGTCAATCCGGCGGCATTGACTGTCACGGCCAGCAACCGGAGCAAGGCGTATGGGCAGACGGTGGTGTTTGCGGGAACGGAATTTTCGACGAGCGGTCTGCTGAACAGTGACAGCGTGA
>Ga0182018_10002263_pt1 | contig 19730 bp, 15 predicted proteins | sample 812P2MmetaG_FD_120490 | JGI IMG/M metagenome (GOLD analysis project Ga0182018, IMG submission 120490) | Permafrost microbial communities from Stordalen Mire, Sweden - 812P2M metaG | ecosystem: Environmental > Terrestrial > Soil > Wetlands > Permafrost | place: Sweden: Stordalen | collected...
ACGTTCAGGCCGGGACGAGAAAACGGCGCTCCAGCCGAACCAGAAAACGAGGATCGAACGGGGCCGTGGCCGGACAACTCATGCGCTTCAAACGGCGGACATCTTTACGCGTCACCGACAGCCCAGGACGGAGCGGCGGCGGACACCGAAGCATGGAAGGGCCTCGCGATGAGGGGCAAACCCTGTTCCGCATACCGCTCGACCTGGCGAAGGAGGTCAGCCTGGGCCGCATCCTGGATGAACAGGACAGGTCATAGAGGCTCGTTTACCGCCGCTATGTTGGGCAAGGCCGTCTTGCCGCCGGAACTATGTTGTTGCGATAGTGTGGACATGGGCCAGCAGAGCACCGGGGCGAAATCTTGCGAGGGGTGTGAGCGGATGGCCGCCGGGCCCGTTCCGCGCCTATGAACGAAGATCCGTCACCGGTCCCGCACTCGGACGGCGGAGATGACGAGCGCCGTTATGACGTCTTCATCTCCGCGGCCACCAGCGAGTGCGGCAAAGCGCGTGACTCGGCGGCCGCGGAATTGCGCAAGCTGGACTTTCACGTCGCCGTGCAAAGCGATTTCGAGCAGCGCCCCGCGAGCGTCACGACGTTACAGAAACTGCACGATTATATCCGCGGCTGCGACGAGGTGCACTGCGTTATTGGCGCCAGAAGCGGAGCATTCCCACCGCCTGAGGCCGCCGCGCCCTTCGCGGACCTGTTTCCCACCGGTATCGCTGAAGCCTCGTACATGCAGTGGGAGTATTTCTTCGCGTCGCGTTCCCGCCCGGATCGGCTGTGGCTGTACTTCACCACCGATGCCTGGCGGCCGGATGAGGCGGTGCCGTCCGAACCTGACCGGCCCGACTCGCAGCGTGCGTTCCTGGCGTTACTGCGGGGCACGGGGCAGGATTACGCGGAGGTCGCCACGATCGGCGATGTGCGCGCCGCGGTGCTCGCACGGCACGCGAGGCACAGGGACGTGGACGAGTCGCACGGAGCCAGTCCGCATGACCCATTTCGACACCCGGTCGTGGCGAATGCGCTCGGCGGTGTCATATCTGGCGTTCTGGTCGCGCTACTGATCTGGGCCGGCTCGAAATTAGGTGGGGAGGTCAACCCCGCCTTCGCGGCGCTGGTGCTGCTGGCGAGTGGGATCGGCGGTCTCGCGTTCTTTGTGATCTACCAGCGTTACGCGGCCATTCTGACAAGGCGCGGCCAGCACGAGCGCGCGGCGTATGACCGGTTGCGGCGCCAGCTCGCGGCGGGTGGTCTGGCGGCGGAGACCTACGTGCGCCGGCTGCGGGCCGCGCTCGATGCCGTGGATCGTTTCTTTGGCGATGCCGCCTTGGTGGGCCGGACGTTATTTCCGCGAGCCTTTGGACTTCGCACTCCCGCGCCCCTGTGGACCGCATCGGCCTTCGATCGATGTTTGCTACTGGCGCTGGTTTATCCGATCGCGACCATTTTTGTCGTGTGGGCAGTCTCGGGCCACGTGGGGCCTGCGGAACGCTCGATGTTTCTGGGAGCGGACGTGCCCGACCCGCGGAGGGCCGGCGCGGTTGTTGCCGTGGTTGCCGCAGTCTTCGCTGGCTGGGCAACTGCAAGATTGAATACCCGATCGAGGTTTCGTTGGATCATTGGCGCGATTGCTGTCGCCGGCATTGGGGCGTTCGCTGGTAATGGCGCCTTTCTTGGCAATTATTTGGGCTACAAAGCTTTGGCAGTGCCAAGTGCCGCCGCAATTGTCGGCGTATCCACTGGCTACGCCGCTGCCGGCCTCGTAAAAGGCGCGAGTTTAGTCTCAGGCATAGTCGCTGGCGTGGGCGTTATCGTGGTTGGTATCGGCCACGGTGTCGGTTCAGCAGTGTTATTGACGGCCTTTGCCTCTGTCGAGCACGTGGCTACGCGCGCGATTCGATGCGGGTGGCAAGGCCCCTTCTTAAGTGGGCTGGTTGCCATTCTGACCCTAGCATGCTTCGCATCAGCCAGTAGGGCGGAAACTCAAGAGTGGATTGCAAATAGTTACCTACTGTTTTATCTCGGGCTACTTACGCTACTGAATGCGCCGTTCGACTGGGTCTCGCTTGGCCTGACGCGGGCATTGTTGCGCCGTGGCCTCGAGCTCGGCGGCTGGTTCCCCTATCTGCTGGCACTCGTTGACGCGCTGGCCGCCGTCGGAGTTATCGCCCTGCTCACCGTCGTGACGGTGCTTGGCGTGCAAATGTTCGACGATCTGGCGGCGTTCAGCGGCGGCGACGGAGCCGTCACTTTGCCACTCGATGCCCTGTTCAATGGCATCCAGGCTAACCCCGCCGCGCCGGAGTTCTGGTGGGTCTACGCGATGCTGCTCTCGACCATGATCCCGAGCCTGGTCAATCTGACCATCGCGGGCGGCTCGCTGCTGCGCGGGGTTCCGTGGATCACCGCGCTGCTGCTGCGCAACATGCCGGAAACCAGCGCCCCGCCTGTGTTTGAGCGGCTCTGGATCACGCTGCTGCTAACCGCGCAATTGTTCATCGGTGGGCTACTCGGCATCGCCGCGCAGGGATTCCTCGCTTATGTCGTCATTGGCCTGGTGCTGCCGTTATTTGGGCTCGACCTGCTGGACCTCGCCCGTTTCGTGGCGGCGCCGGATCTGCCCGGGGCGCTGATGCGGCTCGTTGGAACGGTGCGGCACTGAGCTGCTCCAAAGGCAGCAACACGACCCTGATAGCGATGGCACGGTCAAGCCGTGCGATGACGGGCCAGGGGGTTTCAAGCCCGCGGATGTGATTTCCGCCAGACCTCCAGCAACTGGGCTTCGTTGACGTTTGTGTAACGTTGCGTCGTCGACAGGCTGGCGTGGCCCAGTAGATCCTGGATCGAGCGCAGGTCGGCGCCGCCGGCCAGCAAATGTGTGGCGAAAGAGTGCCGCAACGCGTGCGGCGTCGCGTGCTCGGGTAGTCCGTTCTGCTGGCGGTATAACCGCAAAGTCCGTTGCGCAACCGCCGCGTCCAGACGTTTGCCTCTCGCACCGAGAAACAGCGGCGCCTCGGGCGTGGCACCCGGATGCAGACCCAGCCACGCGGCGATCGCCTGCCGCACCACCGGCAGCACCGGGACGATTCGTTCCTTTGAACCCTTGCCGACCACGCGCAACGGGCCATCATCGCCGGGGCGCGGGGCGTCGCGGACATTCAGCGACAACGCCTCGGCGATGCGCAGGCCGCAGCCGTACAGCAGCGTGAACAGCGCCGTGTCGCGAGCCTGAATCGCGGCGTGATCGGACATTTCGCCGATATCCTCGGTCACCGCGCGCGCCGCGGCCGGGGCCAGTGCCCGCGGCAACGGCCGGCGCGTTTTCGGGGTCGAAACGAGTTTCACGGCGGCGTTTTCCGCGCCATGATGGCGGGCCAGGTAGCGGTAGAAACTCCGCACCGCCGACAGATGCCGCGCGCGGGAGGCGTTCACCAGGCCTTCGTTGGCAAGCGATGCCAGCCAGCCGCGGATGTCCGCCTGCGTCACCGACGTCAATGCCGTCAGATCTGGTTCGCCGCCCAGATGCAAGGCGAGGAAGCCAAGAAAACTGGCGAGGTCGGTGCCGTACGCTTCAACCGTCAGCGGCGAGGCGCGCTTTTCCAGTGCCAGCCAGGAGAGAAACGATTCCCGGCATTCCAATCCAGTCACGGTAATAGGTCCTGGGTGATCGCCCCCTGACTACCGGTCCACGCTGCCGCTGGTCCCCCGGACAAGCCGGGGGATGACGGTGGGCTGGATGACGGTCTGAACAGGATCACCGCCCGCCCCAGGACCGCCCCATCGCGGCGGCGATCGCCCGGCCCAGAAACGACAGAGCGCCAGCGCCACGCACCGGGTCCAGCACCGTGCGGTCGCGCGCCAGCAGAGCCAGCAACGCCGGCGGCCCATGCGCCGGCACCAGCACGATCGCGTCGTGACCGGCCAGGCCGGCGGCCTCGGCGTGCAGGCGGCGGCCATCGGTCACGGTGTCGCGGAACAGCACCTGCCGCCCACCCAGAAGCCGCGCCACGGTGCCGGCGGGCAGAGGCAGCGTGCCCGGCATGATCGCCTCGATGCACAGATGCGCGCTGTCGACCGCCAGGATGCTGGGGATTTCCCCGGTCACGCAGTCGATCGGGTCGGAAGCGCGCAGCAAGGCCAGCACCGCCTCCTGCACACGCGACGCCATGCCGGCGGCGGCGCGACCGGCGGCCAGGACATCGTCGGCGCGTTCCTCCATCGCGGCGGCATGGGCGCGTTCGGCGTGCACCATCGCCGCCATGTGATCGGCCAGAGCCTCGCCATACACGCGGTTCGGCGGGGTCAGGATGCGATACAGATCGGGGTTGTCGGCCAGCCAGTCCGGATGGGCGCGCAGGAAGGCGGCGACCTCGGCGGATTCCCACTTCGGCGTTTCCGGGCCGCCGTTGGCTGGCGTTCCGATGGGAACGCTCATCGCGGCGCCGTGATCGCGGGCCCGTTTGCCATCAGGCGATCGTCCGGCCGGTCCTGGACCAATCCGGACCGGGGACGCTGGCGCGGATTTCGGAAAAGATGTCAGTGAATTTTTTACCGGATTTCGTCACAAACCACGGGTTGGTGACTCCGCCGGACAGCCCGCTCGTGGGCGGCGATTTGATCTCAGCCGTATCGGCGGTATCGACGAAGAACTTCATGCTGATCCTCAGGGAGGCTCCCACGGATTTGTTCGCGCCCGATAGCACGTCCCAGGGTCCACGCCAAACAATGCGTGGTCCTGGGCGCGCGTCCCCTGGGCGTGAACCCGGTGCGCGTGTGCCGGTGATGTTGCCGTATCCGTTTCCGGGCCCGTTCGATTACCGGGCGCCGGAGGGGGTGACGGTACAGCCGGGCGACCTCGTGCTGGTGCCGTTGAACACGCGCGAGGAGGTGGGCGTGGTCTGGGACTCGGCGGGTGGCGACAAGCCGCCGCCAGCGCATCGGCTGCGCTCGGTCATTGGCCTGGTCGACACGCCGCCAATGCGGCCCGACATCCGCCGGCTGATCGACTGGATCGCCGCCTACACCCTGTCGCCGCCTGGTGAGGTGATGCGGATGGCGTTGCGAATCTTGCGCCCGGAGACGGGCCCAGGGATGGGCTGGAGCCGGGCGTCGGCGCCGGATGGCGTGCGGGTGACCGAGGCACGGCAACGGGTGCTGGACCGGCTGGCGGCGGCGGAGCCTCGCACCACAGCGGAGCTGGCGCGGGAGGCCGAGGTCAGCGCGGGGGTGATCCGCGGCATGGCGGACGTGGGCCTGCTGGCGGCGGCGCCTTTGCCGGTCGCCCGACCGTTTCTTGCCCCCGACCCCGAGCATCCGGGTCCGTCGCTGTCGGCGGATCAGGAGGGAGCCGCCGCGGCGCTACGGAAGGCCGTGGCGGATCGGGCGTTTTCCGTGACTCTGCTGGATGGCGTCACCGGCTCCGGCAAGACCGAGGTGTATCTGGAGGCGATCGCCCAGACGCTGCGCGAGGGCCGCCAGGCGTTGGTGTTGCTGCCGGAGATCGCGTTGTCCTCGCAGTGGCTGTCGCGGTTCGAGCGGCGGTTCGGGGTGGCTCCGGCGGTGTGGCATTCGGACCTGACGTCGCGGGTGCGGCGGACGACGTGGCGGGCGGTGGCGGAAGGGCGGGCGCCGGTCGTGGTGGGTGCCCGGTCGGCGCTGTTTCTGCCGTTCCCCGACCTGGGCTGCGTCGTGGTCGACGAGGAGCACGAGACCGCGTTCAAGCAGGAAGACGGCGTCGTTTACCATGCCCGTGACATGGCGGTGGTGCGAGCCAGGTTTTGCGCGGCGCCGGCGGTGCTGGTGTCGGCGACCCCCAGTCTCGAGACGGTGGCGAATGTGGAGGCGGGCCGGTACGGGCACCTGCACCTGCCCACGCGGCACGGCGGCGCGGTGATGCCGCGGATCGAGGCGATCGATCTGCGGGAGGACGCGCCGGAGCGGGGGCATTTCCTGGCGCCTCGGCTGATTACCGCCATCAGGGAGACGATCGGGCGAGGGGAGCAGGCGATGCTGTTCCTCAACCGCCGCGGCTACGCGCCGCTGACGCTGTGCCGGCGCTGCGGGCATCGGATGGACTGCCCGAATTGCACCGCGTGGCTGGTGGAGCACCGCGCTCGCCGCGAACTGCGCTGCCACCATTGCGGGCACGCGGTGCCGATCCCGGAAAAGTGTCCGGCGTGCGAGGCGGTCGAGTCGCTGACCGCGGTCGGACCGGGGGTGGAACGGATCACCGAGGAGGCGGGGTTGCTGTTCCCGGAGGCCCGGCGGCTGGTGATGGCGAGCGACACGATGCCGGGCCCGCACGCGGCGGCCGAGGCGGCCCGCGCGATCGAGGCGCGGGAAATCGACCTGATCATTGGCACGCAGATTGTCGCCAAGGGGTGGCACTTTCCGTTTCTGACTCTGGTGGGTGTGGTGGATGCCGATCTGGGGCTGGCCGGCGGCGATCTGCGCGCGGCCGAGCGGACCGTGCAGTTGTTGCACCAGGTCGCCGGACGGGCGGGGCGGGCGGAGGCGCCGGGGTTGGTTCTGCTGCAGACGTTTTCCCCGGAACACCCGGTGATGCAGGCGCTGGTGCGCGGGGATCTGGAGGCGTTCATGGCGTCCGAAGCCGCTGTGCGAAAGCCTGGACATTGGCCGCCGTACGGGCGGTTGGCGGCTCTGATCGTGAGCGCTGATACGGCGGGGGCGGCGGATGCTCTGGCCCGCGATTTGGGCCAGGCGGCGCCGCATGCGGAGGGGGTGACGGTGCTGGGGCCGGCTCCGGCGCCATTGGCGATATTGCGGGGGAGGCATCGGCGGCGGCTGTTGTTGAAGACGCGGCGGGATATCGCGGTGCAGCCGATACTGCGGGAGTGGCTGGGGAAGGTGCTGGTTGCCCGAGGCGGGCGGGTGGATGTGGATGTGGATCCGGTTTCGTTTTTGTAGTGGACATTCCTCTGGGGTCTTACGCATTTGAACCGAACTCGAAGATGGGATGCTATCCGCCGCCGACGGCCGCGCGGCGCCGGAGGAGGACTATGTGGTTAACGCCCTGAACGCCTACGCTGAGCATATCGAGGCTGAAAACGAGATCGCCTCGATGGCCGTCCGGGCCGACTCCGGTGTCGCTTCCGGCCGCTTCGTGACAGTGAACGGCGTGGAAGACAGCGAAGCCCTTCATGCCAGCACAATGGCTCGGCTTCGCGCGCGAATGTCGCGGGACCCGCGAGGGCATTGACCTGGCGGCTGCTCGCGCGCTTTACGCCACGCGTTTCAAACCGCGGATCAGGTTGCTCCCGCGGATACCCGCGGCAAGTCCGCGGTTATCGCGAATCCCCGGCGGTCTCATCCCATGACCGCAGCTCAAGGACGGGATATCGCGCGGCCAGATCGTGAAATGCCTCCACCGCGGAGCCTTTCCTTACCGGAAAGAACCGCTGAACTTCGCTCGCGTACAGATCGAGGTAGGCCTTGAGGATCGGCGCCCGCGCTTCCGGCGGCATCTCGCGCACGGCGTAACGCACGCGGCGCATAGCGCGGACCAGTGCGATTTCACCGGCGGCGCGCGCGTTGCGCACCCACTGCGCATTGCCCCGCGCGCACACCAGATAAAGCCGCCCGCCGACCTCAATCGGATCGACCGGTAGCGAAATCATCTTGCCGGTCTTCCGGCCTCGCACTTCAAGCACGAAAAAATGCCCGCGCACCAGGCCGATCCGCACCAGCGCCATCAGGATCCGGCCAAAAATCAGCTCGGCGGCGGATGGCCTTTGAAATTCGCCAGCGTTTTCAGGCATCAGCGCATTCTCCAGTTGGCGGACGCGACCGCGAAGCCTCTCAGTCGCGCGACAAACCAGGGCGTCGCGTCCTGCCTATAGCATGCGGGGTCAGGAATGGCGCACCGTCCATCTCGCACGCTCTGACCCCCGCGTGCATGTCAGTGGTCAACCGGTTCAGAAACGAGCGAGCAAGCGTTCCCAGAATGACGGTGCCGGTTTCGCCAAGGGAACAATCCCACCCAGCCGCGCCGAGACAACGGGATGGTCGGAATCCTTTCCCTGTTCGATCTGGTACCGAACCGATCTCCACGGCATATCGGATGCGTTCACGTTACCTCGGATCGACGCGACCTCGGCCGAGCATTCGCGCCGATCGCTGAAGTACCCGCCTGACTCGGTGCTGATATTGTTCACGAAAATGCCGTCGAGCTGAAACTGATCGCGCAGGATGCCCGTCACGGCGTGCAACACCGGCTCGCTGTCGCACGCGGGCGCGGCGTCCCGGTCCAGGTAAAATCCCGCGCCCCCGAGTGAGGCCAATACAACGAAACCGGCGGACAGCATCATCCGTGCCATGAAAATCATCGTTCTCCGGGTCCGGATAAAACAGATTCCGCGGCAAAAAGGAATTGTCCTCCCGGCCGGGACCCGGGAACCTGGTACCCAGAATCGTTGAAGCGCGCCACACTCTATCCTCATGGCCCTCCCCCGACCTGGCCGGGGGACCAACCGGCCCATCGGCCTCAACACGATGGAGAGAGCGATGGCCCGTTTAATCCCCCGGCCAGGTCGGGGGAGGGCCATGACGATGTCGCGATATTGCGCTCGCGCTTCACTGATAGTGCATACTAGGCCGCCTTCCGTCTCCGGCGTGCCGGCTTTCCGATATGGTAACGGAACAACCCGGCCGCGTTCACGCCCACCGTCACCGTGTCGATGGTTCCGCCATCGGCGAGCCGGGACAACACCTCCTCGGACAATTCCGGCAGCAGCGTTCGCGACAGAATCTTCTCGACGTTGCGCGCGCCTGACGACGTCTCGGTGCACCGCGCGGCGATGGTGTCCACCACCGCCTGATCCCAGGCGAATTCGGTGCCATAGGCGTCCAGCACGCGGCGCCGGACGCGGCCCAGTTGTAAAACGACGATCTGGCGGATGATAGCGGGCGACAGCGGGAAAAATGGCACCAGGGTTACCCGTCCGAGAAACGCCGGTTTGAAGTACTTCATCAGCTCCGGCATCAGCGCCTCACCCAAAGCCGCCGCGTCGGGCGCGGTCGCCGGATCGGCGAACAGCCGTGTGATCAGGTCGCCGCCAATGTTCGACGTCATGATGATGACGGTGTTCTTGAAGTCGATGTCGCGGCCTTCGCCGTCGCGCATGGTCCCCTTGTCGAAGACCTGGAAGAAGATGTCCTGCACGCCGGGATGCGCCTTCTCCATCTCGTCCAACAGGATGACGGAGTAAGGCCGCCGCCGCACCGCCTCGGTCAACACGCCGCCTTCGCCATAGCCGACATAGCCGGGGGGCGAACCCATCAAAAGGCTGACTTTATGCTCCTCCTTGAACTCGCTCATGTTGAACACGGTCATGTTTTGCTCGCCGCCGTACAGCAGGTCGGCCAAAGTCAGCGCCGTCTCGGTCTTGCCGGTGCCCGACGTGCCGACCATCAGGAAAACGCCAATCGGTTTGCGCGGATCGGTCAGTCCGGCACGTGACGTCCGGATCGCCTGCGCGATCGCCTCCAGCGCGTGCGACTGGCCGACGATGCGCCGCTCCATCGCCTGCTTCAGATTGAGCACGGTGCGAATCTCGTTGGATTGCATGCGGCCGGCCGGAATGCCGGTCCAACCGGCCACCACCTCGGCCACAACCTGATGATCCACCACCGGGTAAATCAGCGGCGTCTCGCCCTGCAACGCGTGCAACTCGTTCGCGACGCGGGTGAGGCTGACACGTAACGCATTCTTGTCTCCGGTGTTCGCCGGGTCCTCGATCTGTTGCCTTGCCGCACTGAACCGCGCGGCCAGAGTTTTCTCCTGCTCCCAGCGTCCATTCAGTTCCGCCAGTTCCCCGGTGGCCAGAGCGCGCTCCGCCTCCAAAGCCGAGCGGCGCTCGGCATGCGGGCTGCCGGAGGCGATCTCACGGTCGAGGATCTTCATTTCGGTGTCGATCAGGCCGATTCGCCGTTGCCGGTCCTCAATCGGCGGCGGCACCGCGGCCTGGCTCATCCCGACCCGCGCGCAAGCGGTGTCAAGCAGGCTGACCGCTTTGTCGGGCAACTGGCGCGACGGGATGTAGCGGGCGGACAACCGCACCGCCTCGACAACAGCTTCGTCCAGAATGCGAACGTGGTGATGTTTCTCCAGCGTTTCGACCAGGCCGCGCACCATCGCGATCGCCATCGGCTCCGTCGGTTCCTCGATCTTCACCACCTGAAAGCGCCGGGTCAGGGCGGCATCCTTCTCGAAGTATTTCTTGTATTCGGCCCAGGTGGTGGCGGCGATGGTGCGGAGTTCGCCGCGGGCGAGGGCGGGCTTCAGCAGATTGGCGGCATCGCCCTGGCCCGCCGAACCCCCGGCGCCGATCAACTGATGCGCTTCGTCAATGAACAAAATGATCGGCTTCGGCGAGGCCTTCACATCGTCGATGACACCGCGCAAGCGGTTCTCGAACTCACCTTTGATGCCGGCGCCCGCCTGCAGCAAACCAAGATCGAGAGTCCGCAATGATACGCCGCGCAAATCCGGCGGCACATCGCCGGACGCCAGCCGCACCGCGAAGCCCTCGACCACGGCGGTCTTGCCGACACCCGCTTCGCCGGTGAGGATCGGATTGTTTTGCCGCCGCCGGGTCAGAATATCGATGATCTGCCGGATTTCACTGTCGCGCCCCAGTATCGGATCGATCTTCCCCGCTCTCGCCTGGGCGGTCAGATCGGTCGTGTATTGCTCCAGCGCGCCCGAGCCTCGCGATGCAAACGGCGCCCCGGTTGTCCCCGCCGCGTCTGATGCCGCCGCGTCCGCGTTCGCCGAGGGCGCATCCGTTGCTTCAGCGCTGTTGGCGGTGATCAGCGCCAGATCGCGTTTCAGCGCGGTGGCATCGATCCTCAGCAATTGCCCGGACGCCTCGGGCGCGCGCAATGCCAGCGCCTCATCGGCCAGCAGCGCGCACAACAAATGTCCTGACCGGATCCGGCCGGCCCCCTGCTCCAGGGAGGCCAACAACCAGGCCTGTTTGACCAGTTCCACGATATTCGGCGACAGCGATGGGGCGCGCCCGTTGCCGGTCTTCATCCGTTCCAGCGCGCGATTGAGATCGGCGTCGAAGCGGCCGCGGTCGATTTCGTAATGGCGCAGGATCGCGGCGATGTCACCGTCGGTGCGATCGGCCAAAGTCACCAGCCAGTGTTCAATCTCGATGTTGTAATGCGTGCGTGACAACGTCAGAGCGGCCGCCGCCTCCAGCGCGCGGCGGCACACATCGTTAAGCCTGCCCACCAACTGTTTAAGATCGATGCTGAGCATCCGCTGTCCCTCAGGGAACACCCCGGCCTCGCCGCCGCCGGCCTCGCGGCACGACAACGAAGGCCAGAAATTCGCCCCGGATCAGAGGAAACCGGATTGGGATCGGCCGCATTGACCTGGATCATCGCCGCCAGCGCACGCGGCGAACCGTGGCGGAGAGCGAGCCCGGCCTAGGGGTGCTGCTGTCCCCCAAGTGCCTTGTTCAGCACCGCGGCGAGCCGCACGCCGGCTTTGCTGAGTTGCATTGCCACGTCTCGCCTCGCCATGGCGACATATGCGTCTGGCAGCGGGAAGCTGCCGCGCGCATTCGGTGGTGGAAGCTGGCCATAAGCGTCGTCCTTGGCGATCCGGAACGAATCCAGAGCCCATGCGGATGGATCGCCTTGTGACCAGGCGTGCGCGTCACGCGGGGAAATCCGCGCGATCAAAGCGGCGGCGTCCTGTTTCGGATCCGGTCCAAGCATTTCGACGAACTCGGTATCCCAGTAATGGTGCAAAGTGCCCGATTTAAACCCCGGGGCCGAGGCGCGCTTTTTGTTGCCACCCTGGTCATGGTCGTCCGATGCGTGCAGCGGTTGGTGCAAATCGCCAACCAGATGCAGCACGAATTTCAGCGCCATGACCCGCTCTTCCGGATCGATCGCCGGGTTCGCGAGTTCGGCGGCGAATTCGTTGATCTTGTCGACCACGCAATCCTGCGCCGGACCGTTCGACGCCAGTGTTCCGGGCGGCAGGACGGGATGGCCGAAGCACGCGCTGTCAAGATCGGGCGCGCTGAGTTCGATGTCGACGAAGTGCCATTGCCGCGTCGCCTGCCGCGCGCCGTTGCTGTTCGAATCGCGATACTTGTCGGCCCATGTCGCGGCGGCGGCGATGTTGTGCGGCGTCAGAGAGTCGGTGTCGGCGGCCAGCATCGCCTGAACTTTCTGGCGCACAGCCGGCGTAAGAAATGCCTCCGCCACAAATCCAATCACCTCATGACCTTCGTCTCCCCACGCCTGGGCCGGCGTGGTCGGTACCAACGCGAGTCCGAACGACATCACGGCCGCGGCCAGCCCTCCGGCGAGTTTTCGCATCGTGTGTGTCCTTCCATGCACGGGAGCAGCCTGAACCCAACGGCGATTGCCGTCGATGCGGCCCGCGTGCAGCATGGCGGCTCCCGAAGCAACGGGCCATGATCCCAGAGGGCAGGAAACCGATGAACCGCCGTTCCTTCATCCGGCAGAGCGCGATCGCCGGCACGACTGTCGCCGCCTCGACTGCCGCCGCTCTGGGCGCGCAACCAGCCGGCGCCAGCGAGAAACCGCCAACCGAGGCGCCCAAGGAAGCGAAAGACGTGACCCAGACCCTCGCGCATTACCTCGTCATCGCGAAGTTCGACGACCTGCCCGATCCGGTGCGGAAGGAGGCGGCACGATCGTTGCTGAACTGGATGGGTGTCGCCGTCGGCGGTTCGCATCACGAGGCGGTGGAGATCGCTCTGGCCGCCGTGTCGCCTTTCGCGGGCCCGGCGCAGGCCGGCGTGTTCGGCAGGAAGGAGCGGCTGGATATCATGAATGCCGTGCTTCTTAACGGGATCAGTTCGCACGTGTTCGATTTCGATGACACCGATCTGACGACCGCCGTGCATCCCTCGGCACCGGTCGTTCCGGTGCTGTTGGCTCTGGCGGAATATCGCAAGGTCAGCGGCCGGGATTTCGTCAACGCCATGGTGCTGGGGATCGAGGCCGAGTGCCGGATCGCGCGGTCGGTCACGCCAACCATGCAGGACGTCGGCTGGCATGCGACGGGCTCCGCCGGCGGGTTTGGCGCGGCGGTCGCGGCGGGGAAATTGCTTGGCCTTGATCAGACGCGGATGAGCCACGCGATCGGCCTCGCCGCGACACAGCCGGTCGGGCTGCGCGAGATGTTTGGTTCGATGACGAAAAGTTTTCATCCGGGCCGCGCCGCGCAAAATGGTTTGCTGGCTGCATTGCTGGCGGAGAAAGGATACACCAGCTCGCTGAAAGGGATCGAGGCGAAGCGTGGCTGGGCCAATGTTCTGAGTACCTCGCGCGATTATACGGCGATCACTGATGGGCTTGGCACTCACTGGGAGATTTCCCGCAACAGTTACAAGCCGTTCGCCTGCGGACTGGTGGTGCATCCGGTGATCGACGGCTGCATTCAGTTGCGGAATGAGAACAAGCTGACGGCCGAGATGATCGACCGGATCGATCTTGGCATCCATCCGATCGTGCTGGAACTGACGTCGAACCGGACGCCTCGCACCGGGTTGGAGGGTAAGTTCAGCGTTTATTACGCCGCCGCGATCGGGATCGTGGCCGGCCGTGCCGGCGAGGCGCAGTTCAGCGACGCGCAGGTGCGCGATCCGGTCGTGACCGCGCTGCGCGACCGGGTGGAGACCTCGGTTGATCCGAGCGTGGGTCAGGACCAGGCACGGGTGAAAATCCGGCTGAAGGATGGACGCGTGTTGGAGCGGTTTGTCGAGCATGCGGTTGGCAGTGTCGAGAATCCGATGTCAGACGCGGCGCTGGACGCGAAGTTCGCTGATCTTGTCACCGGGATTCTGCCGGACGACCGGTCGAAGCGGCTGCTGGAATTGTGTCGCGGAGTAGAACGGCTGGGGGACGCGGGCGATATCGCGCGGGCGGCGGCGGGAGTTTAAGCAAGAATTTATCTGAGAGATCTCAGAGACTCAGAGATTTGTAGTTCATTGGGTGCCAGGCGCGAGGGTCATCACCGGTCGTAGCGTGGGTGGCTCGGCCGGATATGGTTCCGGTTTCTCTGAGTCTCTTCGTCTCTGCGTTCTCTTAGATAAATTCTTTCGCGATGCTCAATGATCCCGGGACGCCGCCGGGAGTCAGCCACTTAAACCAGCCGCCCAAACGACTGACTCTCGCATTACGCGTCATCCCCGGGCTCGACCCCCATTGGCGCTAAAATAGGATCCGGGCACCCGATTTTCCGCGTGATGGCTGGGCCTGGCCCAGCCATCCACGACTTTCACTGACCCCGCCAAAGACGTGGATGGCCGCCACAAGGACGGCCATGACGACGAAGAGGGGCCTGATCCTCCTATTTTAGCGCGTAATGGCTCGAGCCCGGGGACGACGCGTAACGCGAGAGTCAGTCTTTTGGGCGGCTGGTATTACACCGAGGCGGGTGGGACCCCCGGCCTCGCCGTCAGTGCCTCGCGCGCCGCTTCGTGAAACACCTGGCCCACCGGCAACAGCACGGCGGCGGAACGAACGCGGTGCGTCGCCGGATCGGTGCCGGGTGGCGCCACGCCGTTCTCGGCCAGAGCGCGCGCCGCCCGCATCAGACGTTGCCGCGCCATGATGATTCCGTTGTCGGTGGTGGTCAGATGTTCTTTGGAACGATCGATCACCGGTCCCATGCTTTCCTGCAACGACGCGTCCTGCATGGCGATCCCGGAAACCCCGCTGTAATTCCGGCCGGCTTTTTGCGCGGCGCGGTCCATCAGGTAATCGTTGTCGCGGTTGGCGACCGGAATATACGTGCCCGGAATGGTCCGCGTGTGAATGCCCTTGCCGTCGCGCATGGCGTAGAGTTCGGTCTCGGTCAGGGCTCGTGTCGGATGGTAGTCGAAACTCCAGGCCCAGCAGTTTTCGTCGTCGATGGGGACCCAGAAGTGGCCGTGCACCGCGTGCGGGCCGCGCGGCGCGATCATGGTGAACGCCGGCATGCACCAGGGCGTGATGCGCCAGTAGTACGTGCCGGGCTCGGCGTCGCGGCGCACGCCGATGAACAAGCCGGCGGGGTGGTCCGCGATCTCGAACACCGGCGCCAGGTCGCCCATGTTGTATTGATTGCCGCGAGAGCCGGTCATCAACGGATCGGAACGTAGCGCGTCGCGGTGCAGCCAGGAGACGTGGCTGGAATCGATGCCGCCCTCCAGCGCCTGCAGCCAGTTGCAGTATTGCAACCGTTTGGACACGTAATTATGTCCAGGCGGCACCAAAGCGAATTCGTATTCGGGAAGCCCAGGTTGGTGGTCCGGCGAACCCATGAAGGTCCAGAGGACGCCGCCGCGTTCGATCAACGGATAGGAACGCAATTTGATTTTCGCGCGGAAGCCGCTTGATTCCGGTTCCGACGGCAGTTCGACGCATTGCCCGGTCACGTCGTATTTCCAGCCGTGATAGGGACAGCGCAGTCCGCATTCCTCGTTGCGGCCGAACCATAGCGACACGCCGCGATGGGCGCAGAATTCATCGATCAGACCATAGCGGCCCTCGGTGTCGCGGAACGCGATCAGCCGTTCGGACAACAGTTGCACTCGGACGGGAGGGCAGTCGTTTTCCGGCAGTTCCTCGGCCAGCAAAGCGGGGATCCAATAGCGGCGAAACATCTCGCCCATGGGCATACCTTCGCCGGTCCGGGTCAGGAATTCATTTTGTTCTTTTCTCAACATGACGATGAGCCTCCCTCGGTCGTGTCGATCCAGATCTCTTCGTTAATCAGGTGCACCGGCCAGACACGCAGCGGGATCGTGCAAGGTGGCGCGGTTGGTTGGCCGGTCGGAATGTGAAAGCGCCCCTGGTGAAAGGGGCACTCGATCTCGTCTCCTTCAGCCCAGCCTTCTGATAGTGATCCGGGTCCGTGCGTGCACTCATCCTGGGTCACATGCCAGGCGCCGTCCAGATTGAAGACGGCATAGGCCGTCCCGCCACGTTCCACGCGCACCGGCGCGCCGGCACGGACAATGCGCGCGGCACATAGCATGATCAATCCAGGCATCGCATTCCGACCCACATCGCTGTCCATGCCTAAGCAAACCTCTCGCGGTTTGCGCTCAAATCGAAACCTGAGCTGGTTTGGACCGTGACCGGCCTTCCCGGTTCATCCGCATGCTGGCCGGCGCAAACTCACTTAGGCTCGGACCAGAATCGCCATGCAACAGCGATTTGCAAGCTCCGCCACCCTACCCACCAGCGGCAATTTACCGGACGTTAAGCCGCCGCCGTTACCATTCGCCGCTGTCAAGGAGGGCGGCGATGGCTCGCAACGGCTCGGTCACACGCCTGTTGTCACTGCTTCTCATGGTGCCGCTCGCGGTGATGTTGGTTGCCGGGGTCAGAGAAGCGTTGGATTCAGTGCGCGGCCTGCGCATCGCCAACGGCGTCGTCGTCATGGCGGAGGTGGATCGCGGCCTGCTGCGCGCGCTCATCGCGTTGCGCGCACTCGGCGGTCCGGTGCAGACCGCGTTACAGGTGGAGGCGGATCCTCGGCCGAAGATCGCGGCGGCCCGCGCGGAGATGGAGGCCGAAGTGCGCCCGGCCGAAGCGGCATTCGCCAGGCTTGGACTGCCAGAAACCGCCAGGATCGTGCCCGAACTCGCCGCCACCATGACACAGGTCGATCAGAGCTTCCCGTTGGTCGAGGCCGAGGCGGTGAAGCCGATCGCGTCAAGGCGGTTAGAGGCCGTGGGGCCCAACCTGGACGCCAGCCACGTCGCCGGCGCGGTGCTTGAACGCGCTTCTACCGCCATCGGCAACCGGGTGCGCATGAGCGGTTCGGAGCTCGCCGACCTCGTCGAGTTGCGCATCCAGGCCTGGGCGATGCGATCGGCCTTCGGGCAGCAATGCTCGTTGCTGCGGCCGTTGGTCGCTCGCGGCGCGAGGTTGGACATAAAAACCGCACGTGAGCTTGGCCAGCTCCGCGGTGCCGCCGGCGCGGCGGGGGATCGCCTGATCGCTCTGGCCGCCAGTCCGGCTGCCCGCCCAGGTCCGGCGCGGCTGGCTCGGACGGCGGTCGCGGCGGTGAATGACGCGAACAAGCACATCGACGAGGTGATCGGAGGGCTGGATGACAGCGGCAAACCGGCGCAGTCCGCCGCCGACTGGACGCGCGACTGCAACCTGCCGTTCGAGCCCTCGGTCGCCACCGCCACCACCGCGTTGGATGAGGAAGTCGCGATCGCCCGAACCACGCGGACAATGGCCACGCGACGGCTGTTGATCGCCGGTCTCATCACCATCGGTGTGGTGGCTCTCGCTTCGGCGTCAGCCTGGCTCGTGCGCCGCCGGCTCGCGGCGCCGCTGCGTGGTCTCAGCCTCGCGATCGGGCGATTGAGCGCGGGCGACCTGGACACCGCGGTGGCGCTGCCTCCGCACCGGGACGAACTGCATGCGCTGGCCGCCGCGATCGAGGCGTTGCGCCGGCAGACCAACGAAGCCCGTTCCCTGGCCGCCGCGCGGGAACAGGAACGCGAGCGGGCGGCGGCGGAGAAGCATGCGGCACTTGAAGCCATGGCCGACAGAATCGAGACCAACACACGTGAATCCATGGATGCGGTCGCACAACGCAGCGCGTCGATGGCGACGGTGGCGGAACAAATGAACGCATCGTCGGCGAACACCGGCGTGTCGGCCCGTACCGCGGCGGCTGCCGCGGCCGTGGCATTGGCGAACGCCAGAACGGTGGCGGACGCGTCCCATCAACTCGCGGAGGCGATCGGCGAGATCGGCCGTCAGGCTGGTCAATCCACCGCCTCGGTGGAACAGGCGGTCGCCGCGGGCCAGGAAACACGCGCGACGATCGAGGCTTTGAACGGGCGCGTCGCGCAAATTGGCGCGGTCGCCGAAATGATCCGGGAGATCGCCGCGCGCACCAATTTGCTCGCGCTGAACGCGACGATTGAAGCGGCGCGCGCGGGTGATGCCGGTAAGGGATTCGCGGTGGTCGCGGCCGAGGTGAAGCAACTCGCCAATCAGACCGCGCGATCGACCGCGGAAATCGCTGATCATATCGAGGCGGTGCGCGCCGCGACCGGCGCCTCGGTCGCGGCCGTCGCGCGGATCGAACAGACCATTGGCGAGATCAGCGCGATCGCCGGCTCGATCGCGACGGCGGTGGAGGAGCAGGGTGCCGCGACCGCCGACATTGCCCGCAACGTGGCCGAGACCGCCTTGGCGGCCAACGAGATGACAGATCGGATCGGCGACCTTTCCGGCGAGGCGGAACGGACCGGCGCGCGCGCCGGGGAAGTACTCGAACACACGATCGCTTTGCGTGAGGCGGTCGGGGCGTTGCGTCAGACCGTCATTCGGGTGGTGCGCACCGCTACGCCGGATGTCGATCGGCGGCGGGCAACCCGCTTCGCCATCGATCGACCGTGTGGCGTCACTCTGCCTCACCTGGGCCGGTTCGATGCCCGCGTCATCGATATCTCGGAGGGCGGTGCCTTTTTGACCGGCGGACCGGAGCTACGGCCTGGCGCGACAGGTGTGCTGGAGCTGGATGGTGTTGGTTTCCCGCTGCCGTTCCGAGTGCTTGGTCAGGGCAATGAGGGCACGCATGTGACCCTGATGTTGGATGAGGCGGCGGCGGCGGCGTTTCACCCGATCCCCGCCCGACTGGGCCGCCCGCTGGCGGCATGAGCCGGGTTACGGCATCAGGGTTCGCTGTCGCGCGCGAACTGGGATCGCTGCTGGCGGTCTGACCGTCCAAACGGCGCGTTGTGCCGGCCGTGGTATTTGCGCGACCGCTGTCCCGGCCATGCTTTGACCTGCATCAAGGCCCTTCGCGCGCCAGCGAACTATTGGTCCCAGGTAAATTAACGCGAAGGGACCAGCGCCATGAATTTGAACGAGGCGATCGCCGGACGCCGCTCGGTCCGCGAATACAAGATGGAACCGGTCGATGAGGCAACGATACGGCGCCTGATCGACGCCGCCGTGCACGCGCCAAGCGCGGTCAACCAGCAGCCGTGCACATTCACCGTGGTGCGCGACCAGGACGTGCTCGATCGTATCTCGCGCGGCGCCAAGACGTACATGCTCGCGACCATGGACGGGACTCCGCATGCGGATCATTTCCGGGCAAGGCTGAGCGACCCGAATTTTCAGGTGTTTTATCACGCGCCGGCGTTGATTCTGATTTCGGCGAAAGAACAAGGCGCCTGGATCGTCGAGGACCTCGGTCTGGCCGCCGAGAATATGATGCTCGCCGCTTACGCCGCCGGGCTTGGTTCGTGTTGGATCGGTTTCGCGCAGGGGTTCCTCAACACGGCGGAGGGAAAGGAGTTGCTTGGCCTTCCCGCCGCCTGTGTGCCGGTCGCCCCGATCATTGTCGGGTATCCGAAAGCCGAACCGCAACCGGTTCCACGGCACGCGCCAGAGGTGAAGTGGATTTAGACAAAGAGGAACAATAATCGAATCAAGTGGAACGCTCCTTTCAACATCGTCCCCGGGCCTGGCCCAAGGTTGTCCGGTTGAGCAGCGGTCGAATACTCGAGGCAACACTGGCTGGCTGTCGCATCTCGTCATGGCCGCCCATGTGGCGGCCATCCACGTCTTTGGCGCGGTCAGTAAAGTCGTGGATGGCCGGGCCGAGCCCCATAGGCGCTAAAATAGGAGGATCAGCCCCCTCTTCGTCGTCATGGGCGCCCTTGTGGCGGCCATCCACGTC
>Ga0182018_10002264_pt1 | contig 19727 bp, 23 predicted proteins | sample 812P2MmetaG_FD_120490 | JGI IMG/M metagenome (GOLD analysis project Ga0182018, IMG submission 120490) | Permafrost microbial communities from Stordalen Mire, Sweden - 812P2M metaG | ecosystem: Environmental > Terrestrial > Soil > Wetlands > Permafrost | place: Sweden: Stordalen | collected...
AGGAGCTCAGCGTAACGTCCCGCCGCGACTTACCCCGGCGCCGACCGGCGCCAGGTCATAACATCAGGGGGGTGGAGGAGTTTGACCCGGTCACAGGTGGGGGAGTTTGGGCGGCCGCCGGGGCCAAAGAGCCGCCCGCCCTGGGTACCCACCTTCGCAGATGACTAAATCTCCCTTGACGACCGAGTATCTGTCTTGCTCTTCCTTCTGGAACCGCATTTCCTTTACATCGGACAAGTCAAAATCGAACCAGCGAACGTTAAAATTCCGAAGGTATGGCTTCGGATCCCCCTTGTTTTTTGTCTTGTCGAGCATTTTTCCAAGAGAGTGTGTGGCAATTTCGTTCAAGCTTTTGAGTGGCCAACCCGTCCTCATAGGAGCGCCTTAATCTTCGTCAACACCGCGGCGCTGTCGGCATCCAGCGCCATGATTTCCTCGATGATGGCCTTCGGGCTGCGGTGAGTGACTTCCTCGCCGCGGTTCGGATTCTTGACGGACAGATCGAAAGTCGCAGAATCAATTGTGTTGGCGTCCAGGCTCCAGCTTTTCGGAAAATCCGCAAACGCTTTCTGCAGCTTCACGAATTCCGCCAGATCCTCGTCGCTCAGGGGATTGGTCTTCCCCATGTTGCGGCCCGGATCCAGCTCGTAATACCAGACCTTCCGCGTCTTGCTGCCCTTCTCGAAAAACAGCACCACTGTTTTGACACCGGCGCCTTGGAACGTTCCGCTCGGGCAGTCGAGGATGGTGTGCAGGTTGCAGCTCTCGAGCAGGAGCTTGCGCAGACTGATTGAGGCGTTGTCGGTATTCGACAGAAACGTGTTCTTAATGACGATGCCGCCGCGGCCGCCGGCCTTCAAGATGCGGATGAAATGTTGCAGAAACAGAAATGCCGTCTCACCGGTTCTGATGGGGAAATTTTCCTGGACTTCCTTGCGCTCCTGTCCGCCGAAGGGCGGATTGGCGAGCACCACGTCATAGCGATCCTTTTCCTGAATGTCCGCCAAGTTCTCACTGAGCGTGTTGGTGTGAACGATGTTGGGCGCTTCGATCCCATGCAGAATCATGTTCATGATCGCGATTACGTAGGCCAGGGACTTCTTTTCCTTGCCGTAAAAGGTGCGGGTTTGAAGTGTCGTCACATCCTTGGTCGTAAGTTTGCCCTTCGCCTTGAGGTAGTCGAAGGATTCGCACAGAAAGCCTGCGGAGCCCACCGCGCCGTCGTATATCCGCTCGCCGATCTTGGGCTGAATAACTCGGATAATCGCCCGAATGAGCGGTCGCGGGGTGTAGTACTCACCACCATTTCGGCCGGCGTTCCCCATGTTCTTGATCTTGGCTTCGTAGAGGTGCGAGAGCTCGTGCTTCTCGGCCTGCGAACGAAATCGCAACTCATCGATGTGGTCGATAATTTCGCGCAGATTATAGCCGCTCTGGATCTTGTTCTTGAGCTCAACAAAGATCTGCCCGATCTTGTATTCGATGGTGTTCGGCCCGGTGGCGCGTTGCGTGAATCCCTGCAGGTAAGGAAAAAGCCTTTTATTGACGAAGTCCCGGAGGTCATCGCCGGTCAGGGATTTGTTGTGGTCGAGCTTCCCGTCTTTCCCTTTAGGCGCCGCCCAGGTAAGCCATCGGTAGGGCTTATCGAGAATGTAGGGATATTTCTTGCCATCAATTGCGGCCTCTGCGACTTTGTCCTCCTCGAGCCCATCGAGGTATTTGAGGAAGAGCAACCAGGAAGTCTGCTCGGTGTAGTCGAGCTCGGTTGTGCAGCCGGCTTCCTTGCGGAGCACGCCGTCGATATTCTTGAAGGCTTGTTCGAACATTTATGGACATCACAATCGCGTGGCAGCGACATCTTGTGGTGAAAATCGCACGGTTGGTCTGTCCAATTGAGGTAAACTTCGGGCGAACCGCTTCACCGTACCGGCCGAAGCAGGGCTGCAGGATTGAACGGCTGTCTCCTCCCCTGCTCGGAGCGGTGCAGTGTCTTTAGGCCCGCGTCTATACAGACTCACTATCTGTCTCACAGCTGCATGTCCCTCTGCGGCTCCATCTCCAGCATCGGCAACTCCTCCTGCGCGATACCCTGAATCTCGCCACCGATGCCGAGCAATTGCGTAACGCCGGCCTGCAGCTGCTTCTCCCGTCGGGCCCAACGCTGCGTCGTCACATTCTTCTCGGACTCGAGCTCCTCGCGCATCCGAGTAAAGGTGTCGTACACCGCCCTTAGCTTCTGCGCGAACTGCGGCGACGTTAGATAGTCATAGAGCGCTTCCATCTTCTCGCCCTTGCCGGCGGAGACGGCGCGCTGCCGGTGCAAGTCGATAAGGCTGGCGCGAAGAGCTTCTGCGATACCGATGACACAAGACGGCTGAGTGACCCAAACTTCTTCATGCAACGCGAAGTACGCGGCCGCAGGCCAATCCTTGGGACAAGCTCCCGGCATCGTGACGAGAATTCCCACCGCTGCGCCACAGCCCCGCATGTCCTCCTTGAGCTTCGGGATCCACTGCAGACTCCAATCCTTCGCGCGCTTGGTCTCCCAGAGGATCGTCCCGGAGGTTTGGCCAGTTCGGGTCACGACATGCTGCAGGACATCCCCTCCCCGCTGCCCCTTCTTGACCTCTTCGATGGTGTCGAGCGGAAAGGCTCGCCGGAGGCTCTCCTCGATGGCCAGCTCCAGCACCTCGCCCTGCAGCTGCTGTGAGCCCTGCTCAATCTTGCGCTGGGCATTCACGAGCTGGGCACTCAAGTCGTCAAGCTTCTTTTGAAGCTCCGCCTTCTCGAGCCCCGCCCTCTCCTGCTCTTGAGTTCGAACGATCGTTTCCCGCTGCTGGACGAGCTCCTCGGCTTTCTTCTGAACGGTGAGCTCCAGGGCCGCCCGTTCGTCTTTCAACTGCTCCCGTTCCCTTCTGAGCTGCAGTTGCTCATCCCGAAGCGTGGCTACCTGGGCATTTTTTGCCGCCAACTGCTCTTCGAACGATTTGCGCTCCGCCGCCATTATCTCCGCCGCTTTGGCCTGCGCGGACGTGCTCACGCGTGTCTCGAGGTCCTTCTCCCGCGCCGCCAGCGCGTCTTCGCGTCCCCTCAGCACCGTAAGCTGACTGTCGCGCTCGCTGAGCGCCTTCTCCATTTCTTCGATCCGTGGGGCCACCGACTTCTCGGCAAGACTGCGAACTTCAGCCAGTGCCTTGGTATGCGCATCGGACTCTTCCTTCAGGAGCTTCTTGAGGTCCTCGACTTCGCCCTGCGCGGCGCGGGCGCGTTCGCCGGCCAACTGCTGCGCGCGCTTCTCAACCTGCGCCCGCTCGGCATCCCGCACGGCCGCGATCGCGTCGGCACTTGTCTCCGCGAGCTGCTCGAGAGCCTTCTTCGCGAACCCCTGATCGAGACTGAACTCGTCCGCACACTTCGGACACGTAACGGTGGTATCCGGGCGGAGCAATAGTTGCGCGCTGTCGTGACTCACTGAATTTACAACCCTTAACTCAGAACCTGTTCTAGATATGGACACGTCACGAAACCCTCGTTATTCGTCCACAAAGTAATCTTCATCCACTCTTTTTAACCGGATCGTCTCCACATCGCTCACGCCCACCCCAAACTCGATCATCAGGTCCGCAAGCTGAGTGCCATCAATGAGCACGATCGTAGTTTGCAGCGTCTTGGCATATGTGACGGCGTCTTGAGTAAAGGTGGACGTGGTAATGACGACGCCTTTTCGAGCGTGATGCCCGGCGAGCGCACCAGCAAACTGCTGAATAGTCGGGCGCCCAACAGACGCCTCCCAGCGCTTTGCCTGTACATAAATGCTCTCAAGGCCCAGTCGATCTTCTTTGATGACACCGTCTACGCCACCGTCCCCCGAGCGTCCAACGACTCTCGCCGCATCCTCATATGACCCGCCGTAGCCCATTGCTACCAGAAGATCGACGACAACACGTTCGAAGAAGCCCGGCGATACTTGCTTTAGCCTTTGAAGAAGTTGAGCGGCTAGACTTTCCTTGAATCGAACGGCACCCACGCGAACCTGCTCATCTGGCGTCAGCACCGGACCCTCGGACGACGCCGGAATGCCCTCTGTGAGCAATTGCTTGAGCGCGGGATCAACTGTTACGGCACTACGCGTGCGAAATTCCTGAAACTCCGGATATTGCTCCAAAAAGGCAATGTCAATGCGCTCAGGCGGACTCACAAGGACTTGCGAACCTCGGGGTGTAATCTGGTAGGCACCGCGACGGGACGAGACGAGTAGCCCAGCCTGCTTAAGGTAGCTGTGCGCCCACCCGAGGCGATTAGCTAAGCGCGTCTGCGGGCTGGTGGGTAATCGTTCTGCAATGTCATCGGCGGAAAGACCCAGCTTCCGTGCAACGTCTTCGCGCACGACGCGCGACGAGTGTTCTTTCCCGTCGCCGTATTCCTGCAGCACAGGCAGCGTCAGCGTCTGAAAGTCCGGGACGGGCATTCCTTTTCCCCCATGAATTTGCACTCAATCGTATCAGCCGAGCCCTGACTTCGGTACGAACGATATGTGCAACGCATTATCACCGTAAAGCCCGCAACACCGCGTCCGGATCCACTACCAGCACGGTGAGCAACACCGCAGCCGGCCCCGACGGCTGCCGCCTCCCCTGCTCCCAATTCTGCAGCGTCTTCACACTCACACCGACCAGCTTCGCAAAGACCCGCTGCGAGAGGCCCATTGCCTCCCGCATGGCGAGCACCCGAGGCGCCCAAAAGACATGAGCCCCACTCCGACGCGCGAGCTTCCTTGTGGCCATGGCCCCCATTATCCCCCTGTCCGCCAGGGGCGTATAGACGGCGCCCGGTGTCCAAATAATCTTTGGGCTTCTCGTACGTATCCAATAAACATTAAACTGCGCCGACTTGTCTCTCCAACAGGATGCGCAGCGGGATGACCTCAACGACGAGTTATGCGTCGATTTAATCCACTGCTTGTGCTCTTCAACCTCTTCGGTCGTGCCGCGCTATAGGCGTTCAGTCCACTTATCCGCCCAAGGTTTTCTCAATGGTGACTTCTTCCTTCGTCTCAATGGCACTTAACAAAGACACGCTGGGGCCGCTGTTCCGGCTGCGAGCCAGTACGGTACAATTCTGACGATCGTCAGTCGGCCTTCCCCAGTTTGATAATCCAATGTGCGCCCGCGCCCATGATGCTTGCCAGAAACACGCCGCCGAGAGCCGAGACCCCCCGTCTTGAGCTTCAATCCGGAATGACCGCTTCGGGACCGGGAACAACACCACTTCACCGTGCGACAACCTTCGGCTCGCAATTCCGATGCATACATCCCGTCGTCGGTGTCTTCCGGTTGAGTACAATAGCGATGTGGCACGGTCGATTTCGAGAGTGCTGAGCCGTCGAGAATGTGTGCGCAGGTATCCAACCGGCGACTAGGTGCTCGAGCAATGCTTGCAATTTCGGATGCCCGTAGGTGTTACCATGGCCCACGGAGTACACTAATTGACTGGTGGGCCCCGTCGGCCGAACGGTGTTATGACCAGTTCCGATTCCACCATGATGGGACACCACCGCAGCTCCAAACTGCTTGGTCGCGCACGCTGTAATATTCGTGTAATCGGCGTCTCCGGATAACAGTACAGCCTCCTTCGCCCCTCTTCTCAGCGTCCTTTGCACTACTACGCTGAGACCACTGTTATTTCGATCCCTACCCGTACACCGGGCAACCTGCAAACTTGGCCCTGACATGTCCGAACAATTTGTAGGCCAAAGGAAAAGGTTCCGCCTTGAGTGCAACAACCAGGCAAACGCCCGGTGCACTGGACCAATTTGTTGTCGAGGCGCTATCCATATTGAATCGAGCGCGCCAGGAAAACGTACTCCACTAGACCAGTGGTCCCAGTCCCAATGCGAAAGTACGATAGGCGGACGATTTGAAAAGCACGGCTGAGTGAATTGCGCCGGAAACGTCTTGGTATTACCACCAACGCCGCCGCCGAAATCGAAATAAAGGGCAACCCCGCCGCCGTCCTGCCAAAGTGCATTGGCATTTCCCTGCCCTACGTCCAGAACGTTGATGAACGCCAACTCACCTACTCCGTCAATAACTGTCTGAATGCTGTGCTCATCCGCTTCAGAGACATCGGCGAGTGAAAACGCTTTGCCGAGCTTGCGTGAAAGCACGGGGTCGACGCGACGAATATTACGCGCATAGCGACTGGTGGCATTGCCAAATAGATTAGAGTAGTAATCTACTCGAATACCCTCACTTGCTCCGGGGTCGAACTCGACTTCGAGCCACTCACCAGGTTGCAGCACCTCTCGCGTGCTTGACGCCCCATATGATGCGTCCTGGTCCTCCGTGAAGAGTTCCAGAATGGCGAGAGGGGCGCGATTGATTCCTTCCCCTATAGGGATTTCGCCATCAAACGCGTCGAAATAGTCCGCCTGAACGCCGTCCATCCGAACAACTTGCGCTGCTCCCTCCGGTGCCAATTGATCGATGGAATCCACCAGCACATAGAGCCGATTCCACGGCTCTCGGGGTTCGCCTTGCGGATTCAATATGGGGTTGGCCTCTTTAATATTTGACATTCCGCCTCCCCTCCGTGGTCGGATTACCATCTACGGTGAGCACTACTTCGGCCGGCCTTGACGCCTTCCGCATCCCGTGCTTCCACTTCCGCAGCATCTTAACGCTTACGCCGACGGACTTTTCGCAAGCCCGCTGAGAATCGCTTAGGCCGACGACTTCTTTCCGATACGGGCATCCTAGACCGCCTCACCTGCAAGCACGTCTCGAACCAGGCGGTTGCCGGCAAATCTACCCGCGAGTGCAACAATCACAAACTCCACAATCGCAAATATGTAGCCAATCCAACTCGCCTTTGATAGTGGACTGCCCATTACAAAGCGACTCGCCACGAAGGCAATTAAGAGCACCGGTGTCATCGCGGTTAAATCTCTCGCAAGGAGAAACTGTTGGTGCGCATCACGCACGAACGGTAACGCTTCGTGTGCTTTTAGTAATCTATACCACTCGGCGTTCTCAGCTTTAGTTGTTGAAGGCCAAGGCGTTATTTTTGCCTTCAGTTGACTGACCTGAAAACGACTGTCTTTATTTGCCCACACACTGAAGGCGCGATGGCCGGGCAAAACGTCTCTTAGGCGCCAGAATACAAGGACATGTTTAAGGCCTTCGGGTGTCAACAAATTGAGAATGGTCGCAAATAGGGAGCCAACAACGGTCGGCGCCAAGATGCCAGTAAGCCACGTCAGATCGATCTGAACAAGTGAAGGGTCATCGCTGACTTGCGGGATGATCAGAGCATAGACAATCACGTTCGCCACCAAGTAGGTAGCGAGCATGGGGCGATTCTCAGCGTTCAATGCTTTCGCCGTTGACATGACGACTCTCCGTATCGTTGCCTCTTTACCGATTCAGTGCGCGGCCCAATCGGCATCGCGTCCATGTGCGAATGGACGTTCAAGCGTTACCGCTGCCGCGACGGCGCCTTGTCCTGCTGTACCGAGCGGTTGCCTCCAGATTCTTCAGTCATAAGCTTCGACCAGCGTGGCCCACTGCATCGGGACTGCCGGGCTGTAGTCAGGCCTTGGAGGGAACCCACCATAATAAAGCTTCTTGCGCCCCTGTGTCGCTATGACTGTACCGCCGCGTCGAATGAAGGCGTTAGTGACCATCTTGCGAGGATGATTATCGTCGTCTGCGGGTGCAGACACGAACGCGGTGAGTCGCGGCGTGGACCCTTCCGGTTGAATTGGACCAAGTATTCGATTCAGTATTGTTGGCCCGACATTGCGCCGACTCCCGTGGTGGGGGATCTGCACAAATGAGAAATTCTGAAGCGGTATGCATGATTGCTCGGCGTGCTGGGCCGCGAGCGTCAAAGCCCACACACCCGCATCACCCGTCAACAGTACTCTCCCACTGTCGAAGGCGCCGTACAAAATAGCGCTGCTTTCGTTGCTAGCGCTCGTTACACCGCCATCCTGTAAGCGCTCGTTTGCCCACGTTTCGGGGATCCACTCCCGCATTCTGGTTACCGCCTCTACTAAAAATTGACCCAAGACCCCTGACGGTTGCTGTGATCCTATCCAACAATGCGCTGCTTCGATTGCGGCCTGATCTGGAGCCGGAGTGCGATCAAATTGCGGGAGCAGAAAATTGTAGATCTGTCGATACGGCGAAAGAATTTGAAACGGTCCGATCGAACTGCCAACAAACGGTTCGTAGACAGGAATACGTTTTCGCACCGCAATGTCAAAGATGTCGCTGAGGATGTCGTATTCGTTCCGCAGCGCCGCGGCGAGCCCCTCGGAGGTCCACGTCTTGTTCGCAAAATATGGCTTTGACTCCTCAGCATGTACCCACGGCACATGGAGCCACATATTTCTTGTGGGTATCTCTGTTAACACGGTGCGCAATCCCGAGGCATGGTCTGCGTCTGGATGAGTTAGGACTACGTGGGAGAGCCAAACACCCTCACCAAAAGTGGTGCGCAAGTGTTTGACAAGATCCGTGCCGGATTCGAGCGTTCCTCCGTCTACTACCATCAATTCGTAGGCGGTAGGAGAACCATATCTGATAACAATGGCGTCACCTGGCTTGACGCCGGAACCAACAGGCATGAATTCAATCTCACAATTCATATGGCCTTATGCCGTTGCGATAACGGTGATGTCGCCGCCACCGATGCCGGCCCGCACCTCAAATTCCTTCGAGAACTGCTTTGCAGGCTCGCGAGTTTGCATCCGGGCACGATCACAGCACCAGCCTTTTTTGGACCCTGGCAATTACCGCCCCCACCGTTCCAGCAGCGTATCCATGCCCCTGCCGCCAGCCGCTCGCCCGCGGACCGGCAACATTCAAAACGTGGATATCATGCTTTTCTACGAATCGCGCGATCTCCGCCGCGGCTTCCGGTTCCGAGGTCTTACTCGCGTCAATCACGACGTGCGGCTTGTCTTCCCGCTTGCAGAGATTGAGCGTCAACAGCGTCCCTCCTCCGAGCACGCCGTAAAACAGGATCGCCGTACCATCGCTCTCAAGCACGTTATGCCGCGTACGTTCGCGATAACCGCCACGCGCCATAGGCGTCAGCGGATACCACGCCGGAATCAGGCTATCCTCGGCCGCGCGATCCGACGGACACCACCCGCCGCAGGGAAACTCAGCCCTGAGTGCGGCATCGAGCGCACCGCGATCGACGCCCGTCTGTCCACCCGAAACTATCTTGACGAGCGCCATCACTCCGTTATCCCACGAGTCCGCCAGAGGCGTATAGATCCTAGACGGCTGGGCTCGCCGAAGAAACCCTCAAGCTTGCCATACGGGGCGGTATCACTTGCTGCTCCCGAGCTCAGGGGCAAGATTCTATGGCGATCGAATCGCTAGCCTCCGCCCTGCTCTCCCGACGCCCAGATCTGCGCGGCGCGCAGCACCTCTTCGCGGCGTCCGGCGCGTAGCGCCTCAATCGGACTGAGACCCCCAAGTGCCGGCGCGACCTGGGTGAAGAACCGATACCGCGACCAGGCGCCCTCCTCCGCAAGCGATCCCAGCACCCGCTCAAAGCTTGCCCTCGCATCGGTGTCCTGCACCAGATCGCTCTGCCAGGCGGGATATCGAAAACCGCGCTTGGTGCCGAAATCGAGCGCCAGCAATTTGCCCTCGATGCGCCGCTTATCCACCGTCGCCCGAGTCAGCCCGAGTCGCTCCGCCAATTGCGCGCCGGTGAGCATGTCTGGTCGTCTCAGCAACTCCACTTTAGTCGCCGTTGCGCGGGCCTCAGCGCGTTCCAGAGCGTCCTCATTCTCCGCCGCAATCGCGCCCTCGATGTCGAGCAGCACAATCGTCGGCTGGCGGCCGGCGTGGGCAATAGTGATATGCACATGCCCGGTTTCTAGTTGCCTGAGAACACGGGGTACTTGAGCATCGTCAATGTGCTCGACGTGCTTGGCCACTACGCTGAAAATCTTATCTACAAGTTTGTAACGCAGGTTCGAGCCGCGAGCTTTGCCCCCCGCCCGCTCTTTGAAGAGCGATGCGCCCTTCCCCGCCTTGCCGGTCTGTACCGGCCTACGCACTGGATCAGGCGGGGCTCGCCGGCTGATTCGGCTCGAAGGATACGAAGAGGCTTTCGTAGACACGGAATGCTCGCAGGGTGTAGGGAAGCGTGGATTGAAGTATCGTATATTTTGTCAATATCGTCAATCTCGTCCATGCAATTTTCGGCGACCGCTGTCCCCCACGCGCCTGACATCTCTTGATGAGCTCCGCCACCGTTCCAACGGCAAAACCGTGTCCCTGGCGCCAGCCGCTCGCCCGCGGGCCGGCAACATTCAGAGCGCGGATATTATGCTCGCCGACGAATCGCGCGATCTCGACCGCGGCTTCCGATTCTGAGGCCTTGCTCGCGTCAATCACGAGATGCGGCTTGCCCTCCCGCTTGCAGAGATTGAGCGTCAACAGCGTCCCTCCTCCGAGCACGCCGTGAAACAGGATCGCCGTGCCGTCACTATCGAGCACGTTCTGCCGGGTGCGCTCGCGATACCCGCCGCGCGCCATGGGCGTGAGCGGATACCGCGTCGGAACCGGGCCGTCCTCGGCCGCTCGATCCGCAGGACACCATCCGCCGCAGGGAAATTCGCCCGCAAGTGCGGCGTCAAGCGCGCCGCGGTCAACCCCAGTCTGTCCACCCGAAACAATCTTGATAAGGGCCACCGCTCCGTTATCCAACGAGTCCGCCACTGGCGTAGAGCTTTCGAACGGCTGAAGATGCCCTACCCCCACCGCCCTCCTCAAATCGCCACGACGCTGCCTTGCGCCACCGGGGGTCAGTTCATGTTAGCCGCTGCCGCTCATCGAGATGATCGTCAAGCCGTCGCGGGATAAAACGGCACCTTCGTACGCTCGATGATTCGCTTGAGTCGTCGGTCCTCCATGGCGCCCAGCTCCACCAGGTCGACCGAACACCCGAGGAGGAGCTCCAAGTCGCGCTTGAAATCAAAATATTGCCGGGCAGCAGAAGTCTCTCTCGGAGGGCCGAATTCCACGACGATATCCACATCGCTGACCGCGGCATCAAAGTCTGCGCGTAGGCTGGAACCAAAGAGCGCCGACTGACGCGCTTCGTAACGACGACACAGCGCTGCAATCTCGGGCCCGCTGTCGAGAATCAGCGCCGGCACAGCGGAAGATTCATCCCCTTCGTGCTTCACGTTTAGAGTCACACTCAGACGTACGCCGAATCGCTGAGTCGCGCGATCACTGCGAGCACTTCGGTCTGTCGTCCTTGGGCCGGCAAATCCGCGGGCCATTCACCGTTAAGTTGCGCGTGGGGCGCCGATAACCACATCTGTATGTCAGCCGGCTCATAGAATTCCATTAGCCGCTCTATGACGTAATCGAATCCGAGCAATAGTTTAAGCTGCTCGCCCTGGGGCTCACTTCTGCCCTCCTCCCAACTCGACACCGTTTGCGGTGTAATCCCCAGCATTGCAGCGATACTGCTCGAGCTAAGGTCCGAACGACCCTTGATACTCCCAATTTTTCGTTGCACGGGATTGTTCTCAATGGTTGGTGTCGCCGACGGCCGGGACACGGGTCGTCGTGGATTCACTAGGCGTCGCCGCCGGGTAGTTCAAGGTTTTCTTATCCGGAGCCGGAGGTGGACAAATCAACAATGAGACCACCAGCAATGCGACAGATCCTAAGCCCAGCCCCCAAAACCAATGTTTGAGCGCAACGAGGTAGTTGAGCTTTATGAGTCCTCGGTCATTCCTATGGCCGTAAATAGGCCAGGTTGCGACATCGAGCTTAGTAGTCGGATTTCCATCATAAACCACTCCGAAAATGCGAGTAGCTACTGATCCCAGCGAAGTAAAGAGCCACCCGCAGATCAGAATTGCAATCCCGAGATTCATACCGACCACCATCGCAAAGACTTTCTGAATCGAATTCATACGGTTTAAGAGTGGAGAGTCGGTCCCTAGTATCAAATATGCGAGGCCGCCGAGGATCGCGATTTCGAGCGTTGCCATCCATTTGGTGAGATCGTCGATCTTCGAAATCGTGAGGAGAGCCCCCTCCCGGGTGGTCGCGTTCGGCTTTCCCAAAGCAATCAAGGAAAGTAGCCCAACGACAACTAGCTCGGCCGTGAGGACTTTAAGCAGCACGCACACTGTTATCGGCATCAACAAGCGCTCCTTGCTCGACTTCAATTACATTTTACCTTCCGATCCGTGACGGCGTGAAGCCGGACGGTCGTTTGTTGGCGCGGCAAGCTATTCCCCCTCAAGAATCCGTTGCACATCGCGCTTCTCGTGAAGCACACGAATGACCAAGATCCTGGAATCATCGGCCAGATAATAAATACGGAGATCTTCGAACGACGGCACCGGCCATGCACGCAATCCCGGGAACGCCGGGTTGCTGACCTCTTGCGGCGAGCCGATCTTCGGCATCCCGAGGATTCGATCGAAGGCGGCCTCAACGCCAGCCAGCCATCGTTGTGCTACCTCGGGCAGGTCCAAATCGAAATGGTAATGACGGAACTGCTCCAACAGATCGGCTCGCGCCGCCGGCGTGATTTCGAGAATCACGCCCCTACTTCTTATTCCGAATCTTCTTCTTGTCAGGCCCGGCTTCGACAAGCCGCTGCGCCTCGGCGCGCAACCCCTCCCAAAATTCGCGATTCACCGGAATGGGTTCGCCGCTCTGTAGCCCCTCGAGCAACAGTGCCTCGAGACGCGTCTGTGATTCGCGCGCCTGAGCCTCGCGAAGCAATGAGCGAAAATATTCGCTGACATTGCCATAGCCCTTGGTCGCGACCTCTCGCTCAACGAAAGTTTTGAGCGACGGCGGGACCGAAATGGTGACGGTTTCCATGCGAGCTCCGTGCTAGTACGAAGGCTTCAAGGATAAGCGATTTAAGAACTAATGGGAACTAATAAGAAGCCATGGTCGGGCCCCATATCAGCATTTTGTATTAATAGAGATACAATACGCCACGATATACGCACTATTAGCTCTATACTGATCCAGTAGGATCGAAATCCTGATAATCCCGAGGGTTGCCCAGGGATTCTAAAATGACCGTCAAGAGTGCCACGTGGAACATCGGCACGATACTCGGCGCTGGCTGTTACGCCGACTTTTTACGGCCGACGCAATTGGACAAGCAACTCCTGGGGCGGTGGCTTCTGATTCTGGGCAGCAATCTTTTGCTTCCAGTCCGGGTTAGATTCGGCGTAGGCCCTGGGAGAAAACAACGTGGCTGTGACCACGGCATCAACTCGAATTGTCAGGTAAAACTGCTCAATCCAGCGGCCAGGTAGCCCCAGGTGTTTCGCGGCTCTCAATCGCACGTAGATATCTTCGTAGTCGATGGTCAAAATCATACGCCCCTGCGGATCTCTGTAGCCGCTGAGCATTGGCAGCACCCTGAACACCGTCGGCGTCCCCTTTGGATCCGTAATTGAAACAACCGGCCCGATATAAACCTTACCCGTGTTGAGCGTGATTGAGACCGGCATACCTTCCCGCTGCCCCCGCACGAGAAGACCGTCGAGGCCGCCAACGGTCAGCCGTTGAGCCCAAAGGCGCGGCGTTACGCAATTCAACAACCCCGCCATCAGTGGGCCGAGACCCAACGAGTACACCGCGGTCGCAACCCACTCGGCGCGGCGGCTTAAGTCTGCCGCGGCCAAGCCGCCCTCTTCCTTGAGTGCCGGCGTAACGTACTCCACAAGCCAGCAATCAAACGATTGGAGTGGGGAAATTTTTGGCACGACGTAAATGCGCAACGCCAACGCCACAATGAAAGAGATGACACCGCAGAGCGCGGCTCGGAAATACAGATGATGCCCGTCGTAACGCCGCGTCGCGTACGCTGTTAGCCGCCACCATGCGGCGAAGAAATAGCCACCTAGCAGAGAAAGCAGAAATACGGCCGCGAGATCCACAGGATTGATTCGCCGTGGCCCGGACGATGCCCCGTTCGGTCGCGACTACTCGGGTTCGGTGGTGACCGAAACGGAATCGGCCGCCGTAGCGTGATCTGGCCCAGTCATTTCCCTAAAACGCGCAAAGACGATTTTCTCCAGCGCCTCGGAAGACACTGTGCTCGTGCCATTCGAGCTGATATGAATCGTGCCAGTGCCTGGACGTATAACAACGCCCGGTTGTTGGGGGTTGCCGAATATCTCACTGATTTTTGTCCCAATGCCCATTGATCATCCCGGGTTAACGCGTAATCCGTACGCCTATTTAGTGACGGTTCTCTAGAAAAATACAAGGATGTCTATTCGATTACGCCGCGCAAACTCCCGCCCCGCTGGATTCTAGAGCTAATGTAACTGCTTGATTATAATGGATATTAAGCGAACCTGCAACACCGCCTCCCGCCTCCCCTACGCAAGGTCCTTCACAATCTGCTCGACCGCCGCGACGACATCCGCTTTCTCAACCCCGGCCAATCCTTGAGGAAACGCCAGCGTCACCTTCCCGCGCGCGTTCCTCGTCACGGTGACGCGTCCCGCGGCACCTAGGTTGTACTGCTTCTGCATGGGCTCGAATTTCTTCGAACGATCGAGACTCGCGAGCAGCACCTTTAAGATATCCGCCGGCGTGCGCGCTGCCCGCTCCTTCTGTGCCAAATTCTGTGCAGCTTTCAGAATCACTTCCTTGGCGCCCGGCCGATCGAAAACCGCGGCAAGCTTGTACGCCTGGTCGACGGGCACCGTGCTTTTATCGGGAAAGAGCTGCGAGAGCGCCGCATGGCGCATCAGGCCGGCCGCTTTGACGAGCTTGCTCACCTGCCCCTTGGTGAGCCCGATCGCGTCGCTCAAGGCCTCCTGCGTCGGAAAGAGCTTGGCATCGAGCTGCGCCTGGAATGACAGCGCACGCTCCATCGGTGTGATGTCCTGACGGTCCGCGTTCTCGATGTGCATCATCACTGCGGCGCGCGTGTCGTCGGCCTCGACGACACGGAGCTTCAACTTGGTGTTGAGGAACTCGCAGGCGAAGCGCCGGCGCATGCCGTAGATGATTTCATAGTCGAAATCCGGCTCACCTGCGAGCTTCCGTGCGACAACGGGCTCCTGCTGCGTGTCCTTGGCGATCGACTCGATGAGATCCTGGCAGCGATCTCGCGTGTACCAGGCGGCCGTGCGGTTGTGGTACTTCCACGGACGGCAGCGCTTGGGGTCCACCGAGAAAATATTCTCGCGCTCGAGCGCCGGAACGACACGTCCAGTCAGCGCCATTTCCGCAGCGGCCATCACCGGGCGCCCAGCCGTCGGTTTGTCGAACGGCGACGGCTCTGCGCGCTCCTTTACCGAACGCGCAACTTCGCTCAGATTCACACCGCCGAAGATCTTACTGGCCATGCTTTCATCTCCCTAAGCGCACTTCGTCGCACTACCCTATATGCCATATTAGCGTTATTTATCAATACGTTACGGTGGTTTCGTGACGAAACCACCCTCCCCTCACGTAACCCCCCGCTGGCTCAGCGCCGTGGCCTTCGAGGGCCATTCGCGCAGCACCGCGAGCTCCACTTCTTCGAACACACTGTCCATCATTTCGAGCACGTGCCGATCGGGTTTGGCTTGCTCGTACGGAGTGACGAACTGCGCCGCCGAATTAATCACGGCGCTGGAATGAAAAAATACGCGCTGAAAAACGGACTCGCCAAAGCACGCCCGCATGACCTCGCAAAACTGCTTCTGGCTTTCATACCGCCGGTCGTACAGCGTCGTCAGCACCGAAATCCAGCGATAGGTTTTTTCCGGATCCAGCTGCCCGATGTAATTGTGCACCATGCGAAAGAACTGCACGGTGCTTGAGAAATCGAACATTCGCGCGGCCGAAGGCACCAACAATGCGTCGGCGGCCATGAGGACATTCACCGAGATCATTCCGAGCGCCGGTGGGCTGTCGAGCAGGATCACGTCGTAATCATCCGCGACGGTCTGAATCCCGTATTTCAGCTCACTGAAAAAGGCGATCCGCTGCGCCGGCGTCGGCTGCCCCGCGACACGCATGACGATGGCGATCTCCGCTTCATAGAGTGCCAGGCACGCGGGAATCAGGTCGATGCCCGGAAAGTAGGTTTTATGGATGGCATAGGCGAGTGACTTCTGGTCGCTCGAGAGGTACGGCAGAATGGTCTCATCCTGGGCGACTTCCGCATCCGGCACATAGCCGAACATCGAGGTCGTGGTCGCCTGGCTGTCGGTGTCGATGACGAGAACGCGGTAGCCCTTGAGTGCCAGGAAATGCGCGAAGTTGACGCAGGTCGTCGACTTGCCGACACCACCTTTGAAATTCTGGCAGGCGATGACGATCGGTGAGTCCGTCGCGGGATCGCGCCAGGGTAGGGTACCGAAATGCTGCCGGAAGGCCTGGACCTGCGCCAAAGTGTAACCGACGCGCCGGTTGTTCTCCGGATTCCGCGGAGCCGTCGCCAAGCCAATGTCGGGCTCGGCGCGGGCGAGGGTGGTACGATCGCGGCCGACCATCTCTGCCGCTTCGCTCGGGCTGAAGAGCCGATGAAGGGTTTTACGCTGATGCGGTTCCGCCCCCAGGTCATGCATCTTCTGCAGGAAATTCTCGCTGTTGGCGAGGATGTCCTCCAGCTTGTCAACCGCACGCATCGCTGGCACACTATGCTCCTGGAGAGTTGGTCACCCACGCATTTTCGGCGAAAGCTAACAGAAATCCGTGCAGGGAGCTATCCCGTCTTCACTCGAGCCTACCCCCTGACCCTCCATACCCGCGCATTGGGGCACTTATCGGCGGGCGCTGATGGTTGAGCAGGGGGAGGGCGCCTCGGAGGGGCTCGAGAAATCGATCCGGCTGTACGCTGAAATCGGTCTGTCGCCCGAAAGAACCGTCGCCCAGCTTCTCATCGCCGGTCATGAACGCGCCGCGGTTCGCGCCCGTTTTCCGCAGTTGCCGGCGAGTGCTTTTCCGGAAGCTGCACCGGCACGCGGAAGGGACCGCCAGCAACGATCACGCATGGCCGAATCGAAAGTTGCGGGCAAAAGGGAAGAGGGCGCCGACAGGAATTTGCTTCCCACTGCGAATGCCATTCTCCAACGCGTACTCGCGAAACCCTTATTGCCTGCAGGCCCACGCCAAACCGACGGTTCAAAGGCGCAAAGCGCCGAGGTGACTTCGTCACCGTCCGCCCTGGCCGCAAGTGCTGCTACTGACGACGCCGGCATTTCCTTTCAGTACGTGCCGCTCATTCAGTGCTCATTCCCTCACGCGGATCCCGGCGAGCTCGCCACTTTCACGCGCCGCAACGGCTGGCTCGAGTTGACGCTATCAACCACTCGGCACGACAGCGGCTTGCCCTATGGCGTTCCCGCACGATTGCTGACGATCTATTGCGCATCTGAGGCCATCCGCACCCGCAGCCCCGAGATCTATTTGGGGCGCACAGTGCATGAGTTCCTGCGACGCCTCGATGTGCCGATCACACGCGGCGATCGTGGATCGCTGCGCGTCTACGCGAACCAATTATTGCGATTAATTCACTGCGCGATCTCGATCGACGAGAATATCCGCGACGCCCGCGGCCGCACGGGCTTGCACATCCGCCAGGCGTTATTCGCCGAAGAGGCGCAGCTGTGGTGGGACGAAGAAAGCGGGGTAGGGCAGGGAAGCAGCTTGGTGCTCTCATCAGTGCTCTATCAATCCATCCTCGAGCGCTCCGCGCCGCTGTCCACTCACGCGATCCGCCAGCTTCGCAAGAGTCCGATGGACCTCGACGTCTACGCCTGGCTTGCACACCGGCTATTCAATTTGAGTCGACCCAGCACCGTCACGTGGGAGCAGCTCTCGGCCCAGTTCGGTCATGGGTACGCGCAGATCCGCAAGTTTCGGCAGTTCTTCTTAGATTCGCTTAAGCGCGTCCAGGTCGCGTACCCCGAAGCGAAACTGAAGGTAGGCGACGCCGGCGTCATCCTCACGCCTTCCCGCCCGCATGTCAGCCGCACCGAGGTCCCGTCATCGCGATAACTCTCACGGCGGCTTCCCAGGGCCGAAACCGTTGCAACTCTTCCGCGTAACACGGCGGCCGTCCTATCGAAAGCCGCAAAACTGCTGGAAATATGGTGATTTGCGAAAGGGGAGGGCAGGGCGTTACATCTCTTCCGTTTTTGCCCTAACCCCTTGTTCTAAAAGGTAAATAAAATACGCTGCTCGAAGGCACGCCCGTTGCAACTCTTCCGCCGACCCGTTGCAACTCTTCCGCTCAGGCGTTGCATCTCTCACGCTAGAGCGTTGCATCTCTCCACGAAACATCCATTTTCGACAGTAAATTCAATGGCTTCCAGCCGTTCCTGTATCTCCTGTAGTTACCTATATAAAGATCCTTCCAGACGATTGAAATGCGGGGCAGCGATAAGACTCGGAGAAAGCTCCATACCGACCACTGCCCGACCATTCACCGTCGCGCAGCGACACGCTTCTGCTGAACTTTTTTTATACGTTACCAACGTAAGGTCGCGGCAAGCGGCAAGGCGACAGATCGCTGGGACGTGCGAAGATTCGTTGTAGTTCGAGGGCTACACCCGATCTAGCACCCACGTAGCATGGCGTTCAAATTATTGAGGCCTGTATAAGTAATGTCCTATGTGAGACGTAAAGGAAGACCGGTATGTCGGAAAAAGCTGCGCAGTAGGTCTTGGCGGCGTTGCACGGAGTGGGCAGCGCGGCGTGCGCGATGCGCCAGGGTGTGCAGATCAAAGGCGGGATCGTTGGCGAGGGGATTGGTTTTCAGATAGGCCCACAAGTACTCGACGGGATTGAGTTCGGGGGCGTAAGGCGGCAGATATTTCAGGTGTGCCGAGCGAGGCAGGACGCATGGGGTGATGAGCTGGCCCTTGTGGGCCTGGAAGCTATCCCAGACGAGCACGATGGGTGTGTGCAGCTGAGGTTGCAGAGGCTCGAGGAAATCCATGGCGCGCTCAGTGTTGATGTTGGCATCAGGATGCATCCGAAAGTACAGCGCGATGCGATCGCGCTTGGGCAGCACGCACAGCGCGGCGATGGCCGAGACCTTGTGTTGGCAGCGACCGCGCTGGCGCAGCACCGGGGTGTGTCCGCGCACGCTCCAGGAGCGGCGCACCAGAGGAGCCATGAGCATCCCGGATTCGTCGAGGAAAACGATGCTCGCCCTCAGGCGTGCGGCGTTTTTTTTACCCGTGGCCAGTCTTGCTCGATCCAGGCACGGATGCGCTCCTCATCGCGCTCCACGGCGCGTCGTGTGGGCTTCTGGGGTGAGAAGCCCAAGCCATGCAGCAGGCGACTGACATGCGCAGGGTGATAGCGCACGTCGAAGCGGCGTTGAATCAGCCAAGCCACCCGTGGACAGGTCCACAAGTCCGTGGGCAATCCGACTGCCTGAGCCCCCTGGATGAGCATGCGACGCAGACGCGTGAGGTCACGGCCAGTCAAGCGCCGCGGCCGACCCGAGGCAGGTTTGGCAGCCACTGCCGCCGTGCCACCTTTGCGAGCCGCCGCTTTCCACCGTCGAACGCTGCGCCGATCGACGCCGATTTGGCGCGCCACCTCGACCGGGGAAAACCCTTCACCCAACAAGCGCACCGCTCGCAGACGTCGCCGTTCGAGTTCCTGCGGAGTTCCGGAAGGACGCATCGCACATCACCTCCCGGATACATCTTAGGACATTACTTACGCAATGATCAATAG
>Ga0182018_10002266_pt1 | contig 19714 bp, 11 predicted proteins | sample 812P2MmetaG_FD_120490 | JGI IMG/M metagenome (GOLD analysis project Ga0182018, IMG submission 120490) | Permafrost microbial communities from Stordalen Mire, Sweden - 812P2M metaG | ecosystem: Environmental > Terrestrial > Soil > Wetlands > Permafrost | place: Sweden: Stordalen | collected...
AGCGCCACCTGCGCCTCCACCGGGAGTCCGGGGTGGCAGCAGACAAACATCATGCGCAGCTGGCTGTCCCGGATCTCATCTTCGAATTGGGGCGAATCCTCGCCAACGGCGGTCGCAAGGAGGTCCTCGACCCGCGAGGCAAATTCAGGCTGCTTGTCCAGGCCAAGCCGGTCATGTCGGACTTGGTCCAGAGCCCGGTTGCAGGCAACGCGGAGGATCCACGCCGTCGGATTGTCCGGGACGCCGGTGAAGGGCCATGTCTGCATGGCCCTTACCAGGGCGTCCTGCACGGCGTCCTCCGCGAGATGGAGCCGCTCCCCTCCGAATCGCCGAGCAAGGATTGCGACCAGGCGCCCCGCCTCACGGCGGAACAGGTGATCGACTGCCTTTCTTACTTCGGAGGGTGAATTCCCGATCAATGGAGGGGGCGGACTTCTGTTCCTCAACACCGATGCTCCAGCGCCGCACGGGCGCGGAAACGCCGTTCAGAAGTGCGACGGCATCATCGGTCGGACTTCCACGATCGTGCCATATTCGAGGCCGGGACAGCCCTCGGCGACCTTTTCAGCCTTCTCCAGCGAATCGGCGTAAACCGCAATGTAGCCGCTGATGACTTCCTTTGATTCGACGTAGGGTCCGTCGGTGAATTTCGCTCCGCGAACGATCTTGCGGCCGTCCTCCAGACGGTTTCCACCCAAGAGCGTGCCCTGGGCCTTCAGTCCGTTTAGCCACGCCATCCATTTCCCCATGATGGCCTCCATTTCCTCAGCCGAGGGATCGGGTGCCAGGTTGGAATCGCGGAAAATCAGTAGGAATTCTGCCTTGTTTGATGTGTTCATGAATATTTTGGGTTGATGTGTTCGCAATAGTGACGGGCGGGGCATCCTTTTCAGGACACACTCCGAACCATTCGCCTTCCAAATCAAGGGCGCTTGAGCGCGCGGCCGGAACCGACACCTCTTTCCGATGGAACGCGAACGATTTGTCGGGGAATTGGCGCCCGGAGAATGCCTCTCCCGATTCCCTCACCCTTAGGGACTGTCACCTATTTTCTTAAGTCGTTCATCGATATCGTCAAAGGAATTTCATGGGCCCTGAATTCGTGGCCGGCCGCTTGAAACGATTCAAAGGCGGAATGAAATGGCCGTCCCAGGTTGAAAGCGACTACCCTAGGCGTCGCCGGAAAAACACGCGCAATTCGTTTAGCCGAAACCTGCGCGTGTCTTTCGAGAATTTACCCCCGAAAAGCTGAGTGGACTCTCCTTCCGTGGAACAAGCCAAGCCAGAGACGCCGGGCGCGAATGCGCGCTCCAAATGTCCCGCTAGGTCGGCGTGGCTGCTGAGCGCTGTCCTTGGCTTGCTGAGCCTGGCGTGGCTGGCGGTCGCCGGGGCGCGCCTGGCGGACCGCCTTTCCGTCACCGTCGACGAGCCGACCCATGTCAGCGCGGGGCTCAGCAGCTGGAGGAACGGCGACTACCGGCAGTCGACTGGAAACCTGTTCTTCACCCAGAAATGGGCGGCGTGGCCGCTTTATTCCCGCGGGCTGAACCCGCCCGACGTGGCGCTGCAGCGCGAGCTACAATGGAATCCGATCCTGATAGGCGAAGTTCTCCTCTTTTCCGGCACGTCGGATCCGCGAACGATTCTTTCGCCCGCGCGGCGGATGACCCTCGCGCTTTGCCTGCTGAGCGGGGTCCTCGTGTGGGCGTGGGCCGCCTGGCTGGGGGGGCCGCTCGCCGGGGCACTCGCGGCGCTTCTCTACGCCACCTGCCCCGTCGTCCTGGCCAATGGCGTGCTGGTGACCACGGACACCGGCGCCGCATTCTGGTATCTCGCCGCGCTTATCGGCTACGCATGGCTGTTGCGCAGCCCCGGGGCGCTTCCCGCCGCCTTGACCGGTTTTTGCGCTGCAATGATGCTCCTGTCCAAGTTCTCAATCGTGGCGTTGATGTCCGGCGCCGCGCTGCTCCTCGGCTGGAATCTATGGCGTAGGCGGGGCGAACACCGCCGCCTCTCCCTGGCGGGGTGGCACGCCGGCGCCTGCGCGGTAGCCTGGATCACCCTTTGGTCCTTCTTTGGCTGGGAGTTCCGGCCGGGAGGTTTCACCTACCTTGCGCTCGATCCCGCAACTGGAATGGAATATTTCGTCGGATTCCTGAGCCGCTGGCACGCGCTGCCCGAGCCTTACCTGCGCGAAGTGGTCACGTTTCAGGATATGATCAAACCGCGTGCCGCTTATCTTTTCGGCCAATTCAGAACCGGCGGATTCTGGTATTATTTTCCTGTGGCGTTTCTGGCAAAGAGCACATTGGCGATGCTGGCCGCGCTCGGCGCCGGATTGTTTGTTCGGCATTCAATCCCTTCGGCCGTAGAGAGGCGTTCCCCTGCGATATCCGCCCTGGTGGCTGGGGCCCTGGGCTACGCCATTGTCGCGTTGTGTTCTCCCCTCAACATCGGCGTCCGGCACATCCTGCCCCTGTTTCTGCTTGCGGCCGTGGCCGGGGGCGTGGCGCTCGCCCTCCTCGCTCGGTCAAGCCGGATCCCACGCATAGTCGTCGGCGCGATCGCGTTGCTCGCGGCCGTCGAAGGCCTTTCGGCCGGCCGACAGCCCCTTGCCTGGTTCAATGCTCTCGCGGGCGGCTCCATGTCCGGCTACCGGATCATGGTAGACTCCTCTTTGGAATGGGGCGGCGATCTTCCCGACCTCATTTCCTGGGAGAGGGAACTGCGGGCGACCGGGAGCGCCGCCCCCGTGTACGTTTCCCTGCTCGGGCCGCCGGGCCATGAGCATTCTGGATTGGCAGCCACCAACCTGGACTGGGCCTTCGCAAACGGCATCATCCGCCCGGGCTACTACGTCTTCGGGGCGACGCGCCTCGTCGGCGGTCCGCCGGGATTGTACGGAGAATGGGACGAGAAACTCAGGGATAAATGGAATCTCAATGGAGCGTCCGCGTGGCATGGTCCCCTGTCGTACGAGATGGCACAGCTTGCGGTGGCGCGGCTGGCCGCGAGCTGCCGCCGTCTGCAGCCCACCCTAAGGATCGGACCCGTTTACTTCGTCTATCATTTGGACGAGGGGGAACTCGAGCGGGCGCTCGACAGGGATGTTGGACGCATTTCGCCGGGCGCCGGTCGGTGACGACCTCCAAAGTTGCTTGTGAAAAAGGGATAGGGAATTTTGCGAGGCCTGTTGGGCGACCTCGACAAGGGACCGACTAGACCTTGGCCGCCTTCGTCATTCTCGAACCGCGATTGGGGATCCCGAAACTCAGCCCGAGACAGGCGAGATTGATCAAAAACATCACCAATACGACGTCCTGCATGGAACGCACCCCGACGAGAGTCCGGTCATACCCTTCCATTGTGAGCCGGACGGTGGTCGTCGCGGCGAGGATGCCGAAGACGGCGACCGCGAACGATCCACCCAGTTGGCGAAACGTCGTGACCGCGCTGGCGGCGTCTCCCATCCGTTCGGGCCCGACCTCCTGAAGCGATGCCGTGTTAAGTTGCGCGCCGGAAAGACCAGCCCCAAACCCGAACAGGGCGAAGGGCCCGACCAATTCCCAGATGGACAGGTGCGGAGCCAGGACGCGCCACACCCAGGCTATCCCGATGGATTGGAACACGAGTCCAAACTGCACGGATCTAGCCGCGCCGATCCGGGAGGCGAGCCAACCCCCCGCCGGCCCCGCCAGAATGCCGGCCAGCGCATTTGGGATCGAAATAAGCCCCGCCCGCAACGCGGGGATTCCCTCGTCAATCTGCAGGTAAAGCGTCACGCCGTAATTGACCGTGAATTGGGCGAGGTAGCGGAGCATCGTTATCACCCCGCCCCACCGAAAGCTGGGGAGAAGGAAAAGCGTAACATCGAATACGGGCTCGCGGCCCCGCCGGCTCAGTCTCAGCTCGCGCAAGGCGTAGGCTACGAGGATCAGGGTTCCGGCGATCATCGCTACGGGTGCGAGCGAGAAGTGCATCGGGAGCCCGAAAATTGAATAAGGGACCTTGGCGCGGCCCCATCCCAGGGTCTGCGCCTCGCTGAGACCGGTGATGAGGAGACCGAGCCCCATTAGGCTCTCCAAGGCGCCGAAAACATCCAGCGGATGCGGATGCCCCGGCTCGGCGGCGCGCGGCACGTAGCGGAGCGCGCCGAAAATCGCCACGGCGCAGATCGGCAGGTTGACATAGTAGGCCCAGCGCCAATCCAGGTATTCGGCGCAAGCTCCTCCAAGCACGTAACCCAATGCCACGCCGACGCTTCCGGCCATCCCGTTGATCCCATAGGCCAGCGGACGGTCCTTGGGGGAGAACAAAAGGCCGATGAGTGCGATAGCCGCAGGGTTGAACATCGCCGCCCCCGTTCCCTGAAGGGCCCGCATCGCGATCATCGTGCCAATATTGGGCGCCCATCCGACGAGGGCCGACCCGACCGCAAAGAGGGCACTCCCGTAAATGAAAAGACGGCGGTGGCCAAAGATCGAGCCCATCTTGCCCCAAAGGAGCATGGTCGCCCCAAAGAAGAGCGAGTAGATGGTCGTCGTCCACTCGACGACGGGAAGCGTGGTATGGAAGGTCGCGGAGATGGTCGGCGTGACCACCGTCATCACCGAGCTGTCCACGACGCTGGTTAAAACAGCCAACGTCAGGAATCCGAGCCCGATCCAATGGCCGGTCGACGTCACCGGCTTCCGGATGACCGAACCGGCCGACTTCGCCGCAGGCGCGGGATCACCCGACGGGATGAAAACACGGGATTCTCGGGCATCGGGTTCGGCCATGGTGGCTGACTACAGAAACCAGCCTCGGCCCGAGGTTCCCCATCCCATGAATTGCGCGGGCGGCCGTCGACCAGGCTCAGGCAACCGCGACTCGCGAGGCCTCCCATCGCTCCAAAGCGCCTTGAAGCTGCACGAGACTCACCGGCTTGGTGACGTAGTCGTTCATGCCCGCCGCGAAGCATTTTTCGCGGTCGCCCTGCATGGCGCTCGCCGTCAGGGCGACGATATAGATGGGCGCCTTCCATGGACAAGCGTGACCGGACTCGAGCTCGCGCTTACGAATCAGCCGGGTCGCCTCAAAACCGTCCATCTCCGGCATGTGGCAGTCCATGAATATCAGGCAATAGGGGATGCGCTGGATCGCCTCGATGGCCTCGATGCCGTCGGCGACGGCATCTGCGGAGCAGCCAAATCTCCTGAGCATCGAGAGTGCGACCTTCTGATTCACGGCATTGTCCTCAGCAAGGAGGATTCGCGTTCCTTCAAACTTGGAGTGGATGCCGCCGAGGTGCTTCGCCGCCGGCGCTGTCACGGGGGCCGGCTCCTGCTGTTCGGCTCCACCGCCTTTCCCGATCACGGCGACGAGGCAGTCGAAGAGGCTCGATTGCTTCACCGGCTTGCTGATCGAAGCGTCGATATTAGCTGCCTGCGCCCTCTTGTCGGCAAAGGCGTATCCCGGCGGGGTCATCGCGATCAGGCGGGTAGCGGCGATGGACGGCTCAGACCTGATCGCCCGCGCCAGCGTGAGCCCATCCATCTCGGGCATCTCCACGTCGAGAAGCGCGATATCATAAGGATGGCCTTCGGCGGCGGCGGCCCGAAGGACCGATAGGGCCTCGTGGCCGCTCGCTGCGCTGCCTTTCTGGAGCTTCCACGCGAATATTCTGTGCCTCAGGATCTGGCGGCTTGTCGCGTTGTCGTCGACGACCAGCACTCGCAGCTTGGACCATCCCTCGCCTTGGCTCGCAATCGGGGCTTGGGCCTCGATCGGCCGCTCAAACTGGGCGGTGAACCAAAACGTCGAGCCGTGCCCCGGTCGGCTCTCGACCCCGATATTGCCTCCCATGAGCGCCACCAACTGTTTGGAGATCACGAGCCCGAGGCCCGTGCCCCCGTAACGGCGCGTGGTCGAGCCGTCAGCCTGCGAGAAGGCCTGGAAGAGCTTCGACTGCGCCTCGGCGGAGATGCCGATCCCGGTGTCGTTGACCTCAAAGCAGAGAACGACGTGGCTGGCTGTTTCCAATTTTTTAGAGACGCGAATGGCGACTTCGCCGCCTTCGGTGAACTTGATCGCGTTGCCGACAAGGTTCACGAGCACCTGGCGCAGCCGCCCCGGATCGCCGCGAAGGAAACCGGGCACTTCCGGCGATATATCCATGACCAGTTCGGTCCCTTTGGCCTGGGCGCGCTGGGCAAGCATCTCAATCATACTCTCGACGGTCTCCATGAGGTCGAAATCGAGCATTTCAAAGGTGAGCTTGCCGGCCTCAATTTTCGAGAAATCGAGGATGTCGTTCACGATGGTGAGTAGCCGGTCGGCGCTGCTCCGGATCGTCTCGGCGTAATCGCGCTGTTCGGGAGCGAGCTCAAGGTCGAGCAGCAGGCTGGTCATCCCTATTATGCCGTTCATCGGTGTGCGGATCTCGTGGCTCATATTGGCGAGGAATTCGCCCTTGGCGTTGCCCGCGGTTTCGGCGGCCTCCTTGGCGACGCGTAGTTCGCGGGTTCGCTCGTCGACCAATTTCTCGAGATTCGCCAATTGGAATTTCGCCTGCCGCGCCAGATTCCATTTCTCGGTCAGGGCGGTGGCGAGCTGGAGCGCCTCGACGTTGTCGAAGGGCTTTTTCAAGATCACCAGCTTGTCGGACTGGCCGAGCTTTGCCCCCATCTGGTCCCACGAATAATCGGAGTAGGCCGTGCATAGGACGATCTGCATTTCGGGATCAACCTCCCAGATGCGCGCGGCGGTTTCGATGCCGTCCCAGCCCGGAGGCATCCGGACGTCGACGAAGGCCATCGCGTAGGGGCGGCCCTCGGCCACCGCGAGCTGAACCATTTCAAATGCCTCCTCGCCCTGATAGGCCGACGAGAGCTCAAATCGAACGGATGGGGGTGCTTGGATCGGTTCGCCAAATAGGGCGGCTTCCATGGCCTTGACTTTTTCCACCGTTCCCTCGTCGGCGAGGATCTTCTGGAAATCGCTGTGGATCGACCGGTTGTCGTCGACCACGAGGACGCGGAGGTTTTTATCTGTGAACTGAGTTTTCATGTGGGGAGGGGACTAATTTGTACGGTAGCACCAGAATAAACGTGGCTCCATGGCCGCGGCCTTCGCTCGCCACCTGGATCGAACCTCCGATTTCCCTGGCCGCAAGCGCTCCGCTATGCAGACCGAAACCGTGCCCGTTTGCCCTGGTGGTGAAGCCGTGGTTGAAAATCCGCGTCATGTTTTCCGAGGGAATTCCCACGCCGTTGTCGATGACCGCGATCTTCGCGCCTCGATCATCGCTCGTGACACGCACCGTAAGCTGCTTGTCAGTGCGGCCCGATTCGTCACACGCGAATTTCGCATTTCGCACCAGATTGATGAGAATCTGCACGACCTTGTGCTTGTCCGTGGTCACCGTCGGTCGAGCCTGATAGTCGCGAACGGTGTCGACGGCGTGCCGCGCGAGCGCATCTGCGTTTATTCGCAGGGCCTCCTCGACCAGGTCCGTGACCGACAGGGTTTCGGTAAAACCCGACGTCTTCGCATAGGACTGCTGCATCGCAACGATATCCTTGATGTGCTCAATGTTTTTGCGGAGTTGATCTAATTCGGAGATGAGCGTCGCCTGCTCGGCGGTCAGCGATTCCGCCAGGGTGCCAAGATAACCGGGTATCATCTGGCCGCGAGGGTCCTTGGTCAGGAATTCACCGAGGTCCGACTTGTGCTGGTCAAACATTTCGGCGATCTTTGCGATGTTGACGGCCTTGGAGTGGCGGATGTGGTCGGCGACAAGGGTGGCCGAGACATTGACGCTGTTGAGCACGTTGCCGACATTGTGCAGCACACCGGTGGCGACCTCCGCCATGCCCGCCTGCCGGGAAGCGGCGACAAGATTCCGGTGGGTGGTCGCGAGTTCCTCCTCGGCCTGCTTGCGCGGTGTGATGTCCTCCAGAATGCCGATTTCCTGGATGATGCGGCCGTTCTCGCCACGGATGACGGCAACCGAAAGGAGGCCCCACACCAGCCGGCCGTCCTCGAGCACAAAGCGCTCCTCGAGCCTGTAATCGTCGGCGTGGCCCGTGCCAATGAGCCGGTTCATTTCCGTGTGCCGCGACGCGTCCTCGGCGTGCACGAGTCCGGCGAGCTGCGTGGAGTCGGTCAGGGTATCCACGGGAAGGTCGAGGATGCGGCGAAAAGTGGGATTGATGTGGTACACCTCGCCGAGGTCGGTGCGCTTCCAGGATATTCCGACGGGCGCGTGCTCAAAAATGAGCCGGAAGAGCAGTTCGCGCTGCTGCAGTTCCTCGTTGGAAAGGGAAAGTTCGGCCGTGCGTTTAGTGACACGATCCTCGAGCTTCGCATTCAGGAGCCGGAAGCGTTCCTCGCTGACGGAAAGGGCGTGGGATTTCTCGGTGGTCTCCTCGATCTGGCGGCCGAGTTGGGTGTTGGTCGCGTTCAGCTCGCCCGTGCGTTTGGTGACAAGGCGTTCCAGCCGCTCATTTTCGCGCCGCTGCAGATAGGAGAAGATCCAGTTGATGCAGACAAAGAGGGCCACGATCGCTGCGCCGTAGACGGCCCACGCGAGCGTCGTGCGATACCAGGGCGCTTTGACGGTAAACTGCAGCCGGTCCTCCTTCCCCGGTGCCGTGCCCCCGACGACCGGCCTGACTCGAAAGACATAGTTGCCTTCCTTGAGCCGGTTAAAAGTCGCCGAGCCCACGGCTCCCGTGGAGACCCATTGGGTGCCGGCACCCTCCAGCAGCACCTGGAAGGTGATCGGAGCATCGAATGGATTGGCGGGTGCTGCAAAGTGGATGACCAGGGAATTGTCCGCATAGTTCAGCGGCTCAAGGGCCGCTCCTGGGGCGAAGAGCTCGCGGCTGCTCGCGGAAAATTGAACGGACGTGATCAGCGCCTTCGGCAGGATTTCGCGAATCTGCGGCAGCCGCATATCGAACCGCGCCAGCCGTCGCTTCTCGAACATCCACACGACCCCGTCATCCTCCGCGGTGTAGTTCGTGGGAGCGAAGTCGGCGGAGGTGATGTTAACAGGGCGGTTGCCGCCCGCCGCGCTGCGATCATTCACCTGGATGGCGCCGTCGGCGGTGTACCAGAGCCGCCCGAAACTGTCGGTCACGGGGCGCCCGCCGGCGATCGCCAATTGCGGAATGCGCGCGAGCAGTTCGCGGTCCTCGACGAACCGGCCCTGGGCATTGTCGAAGCGGTAGAGGTGGTTGCCCATGTGGAACCGGGCTATGCCGTCGAGAAGATAGAGCTCGACCCAGCCGCTCGAAAGCCCCTCGCCTGTTCCCAGGACCTGGAGTTGCGGCTTTCCGCCATGGGGATCCAGCCGGCCAACTCGGCTCAGGCCCAGCTCGAGCCAGCCGATTCCGGCGGAGTCCACTTCGGAATTGTAGCTGTCTCCGAGGCCGGGGGCCGGGAACCTTCGGGCGGAATAGCCCTGTCTCGTTTGCTGGATTGTTCCGTATTCGCCCCGGGCGACATAAGGCATTCCGGCCGCTGTCGTCCGGGCCGCCCCGATCCGCGCATTCACGATCCCCGGAAGAATCAACCTCCAGCCCGCGGGCTCGTACACGTAGATGCCCAAGTCATTGGACGCGAATAACCGGCCTTCCACCTCGGTCACCGTGAACAGGTACTGTCCCGGCGGCGTGTCGTCCACGAAGTCTTTGAGGCGGCCGCTTGCATCATAAAGCCCGCGCATTGCCCTACCGTCAGCGAGGATCCAGAGCTGGCCTTGATGCCGCAATGGCCGCGCAAAGTTCAGCCCACTGGCAAGCAGAGGCTCAAAATGCGACACCGGCGAAGGAAACTCGACCCGGGCCACCCCGTCATTGAGGAGCGCCCAAAGTACGCCTGAGCCGGCGTACAAGATTCGATGCACCCTTGCCAGGCGATGGTCCAGGGTGCGCTCCAGCACCTGGACGGTGCGTCCCTCGCGGTCAAAGAATACGATCCCGATAGTGTCGACGGACGCGGCAAAGAAGCCTTCGCCGGCCGAGCAAAGATCGGTGATCCGGTGGCCGTCGTTCAGAAGCCCGGGCGGTCCAAACGGCCGGAATTTCTTCCCGTCAAAAAGCTTGAGGCCAACGGAGGCCGTTCCAACGAGCAATTGGCCCTTCCCGAAGGGGATCGCGCACGAGACACTGTCGCTGACAAGAAGCCGGGTGCCCGCAACTTGTTCGGGGGCCCGCCCGACGTTTAGACGTAAAAGTCCGCCGGAAGACTGGTCACTGACGAAAACGTCATCCCCCAACGTGAAAATCCGATCCACGGCGACGGCGTTCCCGTAAACCTCGGGCGTCTGACCCGGTTTCCAAGAGACTATGGCTCCGTTGCCCCCGTACCAATACCAATGGTCGGGGAACTGCGCCACGGAGATTAGGGTGCCGTTTTGGCGGGCCGCTTCCCCTGGCAGCTTTGCAGCGGGCACAAAATGCCACCGTTCCCCGTCGCTCAATTCGATGCGACCGATCCCGTCCGCTTGGCCGGCGTAGATCTGGCCGTCATCGGCCACCGCCACCAGGTCATAGATAGGTGGCTGGCCCTCGGCTCCGCGAAACGTTTCCCAGCGCACGCCGTCCCCGAAGGAAAGCTCGTGCTGCGAGACCACCAGTATGCGGCCATCAGGCAGCAAGTGCATGTCGATCGGGGCCGTGCTGAGCCCGAGGGCCTCCGGCCCAAGCACGACGAACGAGGGAGCGCCCGTCTCCGATATTCCTGCGGGCGCAGCAGGCATGGCTTCAAGGACCCGGTTGCCGACGGCAAGCATGGCCGCAAACGCAAACGCGCGAAGACTGCGCCGACGGATCGGAGCTGATCTAAAGAAGAACACCGCCTCTTTGGTATTTTTAGTTCGCAACGGTTTGGATAACCGAAAACGTTCGCCCAAGTACCTTTTAAGAGGTCACCACCCGGGCCATTTTTCGGTGAGCCATAATAATGCACTGTTGTCCCGAGGGTTCCAATGGGGTTGTCACCTTAGATGCATAATTTACTATTGTGTAATAAGTTATCTCGACCCCAGTCGGCCGGAAAAAATCCCTGATTATTCTTATACTCCTAAATGGCAATAGCTTCCGATAGCTGGAAATCCCGAGCAACAGATTGAGCCGACGCAGCGCGGCCGTCCGCAATTTGAACCGCAGCCACCGCCAGGGGCGAATCAGCCCCTAGACTGCCTCAACCGGACAGCAGCGACTTGACGCCATCGTCACAAATTCCCTTCCATGGCCGTCTTCCCGGCCAAGGTCGTCAATTGCCGGTCGGCACCGTCGCGGAAGCCAGCATGCCGCTGAGATTTGACGTCGGCGTAAAGGTAAAGCGCCGAAGGTTGCCATCCGTGCGGCCGATGAACGTCAATGCGTCGCCGGTATAGTGGAAATGGTATATAAAGCTTCCATCCACGCCATTGTCGGTCAAGTGGACCACCGGCTGGCCGTCGGCAAACAGCATCTGGGGATCTTTCGTTCCCTGCGATTGGTAATTGGCCATCTTCACAAAAAAGAAGTGTTGGCTGTCCGGAGTGAAGAAAGCGTACCTCATCTGCCCCGGAGTCTTGTCGACAATTTTGCCGTCAACCAACAGGCACTGGGCGTTTGCAATCGAGGCCACGTAGGCAAAGTGCTGGTCGTCGGGGCTAAAAAGATAAGTGCCCCCGCCGAGGTAACCGGGCTGGGCGGTGCCATCGATGTAAAGGGTGCCACCGGCGACAAAGGCGTAGCGCGTTCCGCCCGGGCTGAACGACAGGTTGTTGACCTGGTAGGTGTTGTTGGACAACCCGCCACCGGGGAGGGCCACTTCCTTGTCATCGACAATGACATGCTGCTTTCTATCCGCAGAGACACCGTAGAATGCGATGCGATTGCCGGTCGCGCTCAACACCGGTTGGACGGCATACGAGTCCTGATATCCGTTCGATTCCTGGTCCTCCACGTCCATGAATTGCTGGCTTCCCTGAGACGCTACATAGACAAATTTTGAAGAGTCGGGCGTGAACCCCGGCACCTGGGGCTGGGCCTTTGCCAAGGCATCGGGATCACCCCCGGCCACGAACGCCCAATGTTGCCGAAGCAAGCCGTTGTTTACCGTCGGGAAGATATTCTGGTATTCCTCGCCCTTTTTCCCATCGATGATCATGAACCGGGAATGGGTCTTGGTGGTGCAAAGCGCGGCGTACCTTTTCCCATTGGGGCTGAAATAGACGTTGTCGATCTCGAGCCCCTGCGTCCCGTCCACGGCCTTCCCATTGACGGTCAGGACGGATGGGGCGGTCGCCGTGGTCGTGAGGACCATGGCGATCTGGAGGCCGTCCGGCGAAATCCACATCGGGGTAAGGCGATATGCCTTGAGCTCGGGCTTGCCATTGAAGCACAGCACATTGGTGCTGTTGTCCACATTCATCGTGCTCAGGAGCACGTTCCTGGCCGTGTACTGCAGGTCTCCCCCGAAATAATTGACCTGCCTACCGTCGACAAAGGACCAATTCGGGGTGCCGTTTCCTAGGCCGCCCACAAAGCCGGTGTACACGTAATGGGAGCCGTCGGGACTGATGACCAATGGCATCGGGTAGTTGCTGTCGGGACCCATCTTCCCGTCCACGACAATGCGGTATTTGCCATTGGACGCGTCCATGAAAAACAGATGCTTGCCGTCCGCAGAGAACGTCAATGGCAGCGAGAGCCCGGCGCCCCCTACCGCGAACGAACCGCGCGTCAGCTCCTTGTTGTCTAGCATAACGACATACTGATCGCCCATTTTCGCGAAATAGGCGCAGTGCGCGCCATCGTCAGAAAAGACGATCTCCGGGGTGTTTCCGGTCCAATAGGAGGCAACTCCGGTCTGGCCGCCGAGGAGGTTCTGGAGCAAAGCATCGATCTTGGGACCCTCAACACCGTCGAGCACGACGGCAAAGCGGCTTCCCTTGGAAATCAGGGCCGCAACATGTTTTCCATCCACTCCGATGGCGCAACCGGAGCTGACCCCGTCGGTGCCCAACGGCTGGGCGTCGATGCCTGCAAATGCCAGGCGCGTCGTCATAAAGATGAGGCTGCAGACGCCTAGGAACTTGCTTCGAAAATCACGCATAAGGTTTCCTCCAATGATATTCGGTTGTACGCCGCTTGTATCGTCGGTCGCAACAAATAAAGAAACCCCTGTGTCGCGCGGGCTGCGGACCCACCTCTCTTTGCCGGCCCCCCTCCCAGGACCGTGACCTGATTCGCTTATCCTTTCGGGCATCCGGGCCCGGACCGAATTGCCGACCCATTTTCCGAGGCCGGATCTGTATGAAGGGCAAAGCCTGCATCCATCGGCCAAGCGGAGTAGGCGAACACCCCATGGTTTCGCAAGAAATTTGTATCTCGTTCTCCCAGAATTGATCCAACGATGTCATTTAATGAGAATGAACGGGACCAAATCCATCCTTCAACTCGGTCGTTTGCCCAAGTGTCCCACGGGCATCCAGGGTCTGGATGAAATCACCGGAGGCGGCCTGCCGCGCGGTCGCCCGACGCTGGTCTGCGGCGGTGCGGGTTGCGGCAAGACGCTGCTGGCGGCGGAATTCCTTGTGCGCGGCGCAGTGCAGTTCAATGAGCCGGGCGTATTGATGGCCTTCGAAGAAACGGAAAAGGAACTGAAGGCCAACGTCGCATCGCTCGGCTTTGATTTGGACGGCCTTGTGCAGCGCAAGAAAATCGTGATCGACCACGTTCATATCGAGCGCAGCGAAATCCAGGAGAGCGGCGAGTATGACCTAGAAGGACTGTTTGTCCGGCTCGGTCACGCGATTGAATCAATCGGGGCCAAGCGCGTGGTGCTGGATACGATGGAGGTGCTGTTTGCCAGCTTACCCAATGAGGCCATATTGCGCAGCGAATTGCGCCGGCTCTTCCGCTGGCTAAAGGACAAGGGCGTGACCGCCGTCATCACCGCCGAGCGTGGGCGCGAATCACTGACCCGCAACGGGCTGGAGGAGTACGTTTCCGACTGTGTCATCGTGCTGGATCATCGGGTTAGCGACCAGATTGCCACCCGGCATTTGCGGATTGTGAAATACCGTGGCGCGCTGCACGGGACCAACGAATTCCCTTTTCTCATCGGCGACGATGGCATCGGCGTGCTGCCCATCACGTCGCTGGCGCTGAATCACACGGCTTCGAACGGGCGGATTGCCACCGGTATTCCCCGACTCGACGCAATGTTGGGCGGGAAGGGGTTTTTTCGCGGGAGTAGCATTCTGCTCACTGGCACGCCCGGCACCGGCAAGACGATCATCTCCGCCAACTTTGCCCAAACCGCCGCCCGGCGCGGGGAGCGCGTGCTCTTTTTCTCGTTCGAAGAGTCGCCCGACCAGATCATCCGCAATATGCATTCCATCGGCTTGCGCCTGGAGCCGCTGGTTAAGCGCGGCCTGTTGCGGTTTCATTCGGCGCGGCCCTCGCTCTACGGCCTCGAGATGCATCTGGCCACAATGTTCAAGGAGATCGCTGAGTTTAAACCTCACGTCGTCATCATCGATCCCATTACCAGCCTGATGCACTCCGGCACCGATTCCGAAGGCAAGGGGATGGTAACGCGGCTGATTGACTATCTTAAGGCCGGACAAGTCACCTCGCTATTCACCAGTCTGACACAAGGCGGCCAAGCACTGCAAACAAGTGAAAGCGCCATGTCCTCGCTCATGGACGCTTGGGTGTTGCTGCAGGACTTCGAAGGCAACGGTGAACGCAATCGCATACTGTACGTGCTCAAAGCGCGCGGCATGGCGCATTCGAATCAAATTCGCGAATTCCTGATTTCGGACCGAGGCATCGACGTGGTGGACGCCTATATCGGTCCCAGTGGCGTGCTGACCGGCTCAGCTCGCGTGGCGCAAGGAGCCCTCGAAAAAGCCGCGGTGCTAGCCGGCCAGCAAGAAGCTGCCCAACTAAAGCGCGAAGTGGGACGCAAACGCACGGCGCTTGAACGGCAGATCGGCGTGCTGCGCTCCGATTACGAAAGCGAAGCACTGGAACTGCGGCGCATTGCCGAGCAGGTCGGCACGCGCACCTTCGTGCTGGGCACCGAGCGCGCTGCCTCAGGTCTGTTGCGCCAGGCGGACGTTACAGTGGAGGCCGTCACGCGGGGCAAAACCAAACCCGAGAGGAAACCGCGATGAAAACCAAAACGGTGAATCGACACCCTTCCGCGAAATCCCGTCAGGCCGCCCAAATCTGGCAACTGCGCCTTTACATAATCGGCCGCACGTCCAAATCGCTGGCGGCGTTCGCAAACCTTAAGAAAATTTGCGAAAGCCACCTCAAAGGGCGCTATCTCATAACAGTGATCGATTTGTTGAAGCAACCTCAGCTGGCCAAAGGCGATCAAATCCTCGCGGTGCCCACCGTGGTGCGCAGATTGCCGAAGCCCGTGCGAACAATCATTGGCAATCTTTCCGACACCGCGCGCGTGCTCGTCGGCTTGGATTTGTGCCCGACTGATTGACCGGGATGAAGATCCTCAAGAAACCAATGGTCAGTCGTGCGAAGCAGACCGCGGCAAAGGTCTCAACTACAAAGGCCAAAGACAAATACGTCATGCGCCTGTTCGTGGCGGGAGCCTCGGCCCGATCACGTCAAGCCGTCCTGCGCGTCCGTGAACTGTTCGAAATGACCCCAAAAGGCCGCGTAAAACTGGATGTGATCGACATCTTTCAGCAGCCCGGGCTCGCGCGCGATTTCCAGATCGTCGCTACCCCGACGCTTATCATCCAATTACCCCTGCCGGTGCGCCGGTTCATCGGCAGCCTGACGAATTTTACCGACCTGTTCAGCCTTATGGATATGAGCGTATAAGGCCGGATCGCCCATTGAAAACCGCGCGGGACAAACTCTCCTTCCGGTCCTCAGATGCCCGTGCAAAAGCAGGCCGATCGGCCCGCGCACTTGCCAAGCTCCGCGCACGTTTGACTAAAGCCGAGAAAACGATCCGGCAAAATAGGAAGCATACGCAGGATATCGTTACGCTCCTTGCCCGTTTGTCGGAAGCGGAGGCAACGATCCGCGCCATCCGCAGCGGAGAAGTGGATGTCGTAGTGGTCACGGCCAAGAAGCGAGTGCAGCTATTTACGTTGGAAGGGGCCGAGCACGCCTACCGTGTCCTCATCGAATCCATGAACGAAGGCGCACTAACGCTGACGGACGACAAGACGATCCTTTACGCCAACCAGTGCTTTGCCCGGATGGTCAAATGCCCGCTGGAGCAGGTCACGGGCAGTTCCTTCAGGAGGTTTATCTCCGCCGCAGACCGGGCGCTACTCCGTCCGCTGATGAAAAAAACCACCAAGACCGGTTCTAAAATGCAAGTGCTGCTGCATGCAAACGATGGTTCGCTTCTTCCCGCGCAAATCTCAGTCCGAGAAATGGTCAAGAATGGGACCAAACGTGCAATTATCGGCATGGTCGTGACGGACATGACCGAAGCCCGACGGACCGAAGAACTGCTGAGGGCCCTTACGCACCGCGTGGTGCAAGCGCAGGAAGCCGAGCGCGGGCGGGTGGCCCTCGAACTGCATGACAACATCACACAGCTTCTCTGCGCGGTCCTCTTCCGAAGCCAGGTGCTCGTGGACAAATTATCGCTTCGCGATGAATCCTCAAAAACGGAAGCGATAAAGCTTCGCGAGATGCTTGGTACGACCGCCGAGGAGGTGGAGCGCATCTCGCGCAATCTGGGTCCAAGCCTGCTGGATCACCTTGGCCTTGTCGCAGTGCTGCGCGAAGCAAGAACGGAGTTCACGGACCGCACCGGCGTATCGGTCACGCTGGCATGCACTCGTTTGACGGCGCGGCTGCCCGCCGACACCGAGCTGGCGCTGTATCGGATACTTCAGGAATCCCTGAGAAACGTGGAGAAACACGCACGCGCGCGCAATGTCTCGCTGAGCCTCAGGCAGCACGGCTCCTATGTCCAGTTGGTGATCACGGACGACGGGATCGGCTTTGATGCGGATCTTCAACCGTCGAAACGCAACGGGAAAGGCGGCCTCGGTTTGCTCAGCATGCGCGAGCGGGCGACTTATGTCGGAGGGATGCTCAAGGTCAGTTCGGTCCGCCGTTCGGGCACCGAAATCGATGTGCGCATTCCGCTGGCCCAGAGTTGACCGCGAAAAGGCGGACCTCGGGTAAGGCGAGCGGCCCGCGATCCGCCGGCTGGGACTTCCAGGGCGCTCCGGGAACCCACGAATGGCCGCGCGCGCCGCGCGCCGAAGCCGGTTGATTTCGGGGAGTTTCCTCCCAAGCCTTTCTAGCTTCTCTCCATGTCGCCGCCGACCCGAGCCCGTATTTTTGATCTGGCGGTATTGATCGTCGTGTTCGGGGTGCTCTCGCTCTACGGATGGATTTCGAGCCAGAGTCCGGCTTACGCTGATTTCACGCGCGACTACACGGAAAGGCTGGCCTCGGGAAAGACGGACCTGTCGCTTAAGCCGGTTCCACGGATCCTCGCGCTGGCGGATCCCTATGATCCAAAGCTCAACGCGGGCGCCGTTCTCGACGCCTCCCTCTACGATGGCCACTACTACGTCTATTTTGGAATCACTCCCTTCATCACGCTGCTGGTACCCTGGTTCCTGCTCACGGGGCACCACCTGAGCGAATCGGCGGCCGTGTGCATTTATGCCAGCGGCGGGTTCCTGCTGGCGACGGCCACCCTGGTGCTGGCCCGCCGAAGGTATTTTCCCGGCGGAGGCCGGTTCGCCCTGCTGATGGCCGTCCTATTGGTCGGCTTCGCCAGCCCGGTGGAACTTATCGTGCGCCGTCCCGCCATCTACGAGCTGGTGATCGTCGCGGCCTGGTTTTATCTGTCGCTCGCCCTGCTTTGCGTTTTCCAGGCCATGCACGCTGAGCGCCGCCGCGGTGCGTGGCTATTTTTCGCGTCCGCGGCACTGGGACTGAGCGTCGGAAGCCGGGCAAGCTATGCCCTTGCCGCGCCGTTTTTCCTGGTCTGGGCGTGGATTCTCACCACCCACCGGTATTCACGCGTCTTCAGCCGGCGGCAGTGGCTGCTGAGCGGCCTCGTGCCGCTCGCGGCCGTGGGCATCGCTCTGGCCGCCTTCAACTGGGCTCGTTTCGGCAATCCGATGGAGTTTGGATTCAACTACCAGATCAATGAACTCGACCGTTCAAAAGTCGCGTTCTGGAGCTGGGGAAATTTCTCATTCAATCTCGAACAGTATCTCTTCCGGCCCTGGCGCCTCGGGGACTATTTTCCGTTCTTTTTGGGGGAGCGAGCCGGTCCATTTAGCAACCTCAAGAACTACGGGCGCACGGAATTCCTTTACGGATTCCTTTCGACAGTCCCCGCGCTGGCGCTGGTCGCGGCCGCGCCGTGGGCGCTTCGCGGGCCGCCGAAGCTGCGGATGCTCGCGCTGCTAGCCGCGGGTGTTTCGATGCTCAACCTATTTGCGCTCATCGGACTCATCAACGGATCGTACCGTTACCAGACCGACGTTGTGCCGGGTTTGTTCCTCGTCCTGGGTTTGACGATGCTCGCCTTGTTCGGATCTTCATCTCTTGCCGGCAGGCCGCGAATCCTTGCGCAAGGCGGGACCGCATTGCTCGTCGTCTTTTCGTGCCTCACGACGTTTTTTTCGCAATTCGCGCTGCTCGATGTATACCAAACCTACCATCCGGGCGAATTCCAGCGCACCGCCCGGATATTCAACCAACCCGTCTTCTGGGCGCAATCGCTCATCCACAATCTTCCCAGCGTGCCGGTCGTGACCGTTCAGCTTCCGAAGGACAAATACGGCCATGTCGAACCGCTCCTGGTTGCCGGCGAATACACCCTGCAGGATTTCCTCTATCTGTACTACACTGGCCCGGGCCTGCTTCAGGTCGGTTTTGAATCGATCGGCCGCGGAGGGCCCGTTTCACCCCCGATCGCGGTGGACTATGATCGTCCGCACGTGATCGAGGTCTTCTATGGCAGTTTCGTGCCACCGGACGGCCATCCATTGCTAAAGGACCTGACGCCTGAGGAAGGCGCGTTGCTCCGAAGCACCCTCGTGGTCAGGATTGACGGCCGCCTCGCGTTGGATGGATGGGCGGATTTTCACAATACCAAGGATCTTTTCTATTGGGGCGAGAGCCCGGATGATCCGGCATTTGGCAGGCGATTTACCGGCCGGATTCTCTCTCGGTCGGCCGCCCCCCTGCTAACGGACCCGTCTCCCGGACGCAATGAACGCTCCGCATATGGCGGAATGCATTTTCTCGTCGACATTTCCACGGTGCCTGTCGGTTCGCTCTCCCCTTTGGCCGCGGCGGGCTATGGCAACCAGGGCGATCTCCTATACCTTGAGCGTCTCGGCCCTTCGTCGATCAGGATCGGGTTTCTCGTCAGCGGAATGGCACCCAGGATCGGCCCCGCGCTGCAATTCGATGCCTCCTCTCCCCATACCGTTGAAGTCATTTTCGGAAGCCTGCTGCCCCCGAAAACGAGCCCAGCGTGGGCGGATTCAATTGAGCCGGAGAGGCGCGCGCAACTCAAACGCCAGGTGCTCGTTCAGGTCGATGGTCGCAACGCGTTGCAGGCGAGCGAAGACACCCCCGAGGCCGCGCCATCGACGGTTGCGGCAGGCCAAAACTCCGTCGGATTTTCGGGGATCATTCCGACATTCGGGGACGGCCTCACGCTCTCCAAGCGAGATTCGCTCGACGAC
>Ga0182018_10002268_pt1 | contig 19704 bp, 14 predicted proteins | sample 812P2MmetaG_FD_120490 | JGI IMG/M metagenome (GOLD analysis project Ga0182018, IMG submission 120490) | Permafrost microbial communities from Stordalen Mire, Sweden - 812P2M metaG | ecosystem: Environmental > Terrestrial > Soil > Wetlands > Permafrost | place: Sweden: Stordalen | collected...
CAGATCCTCCGCGTGCAAATTCCCATCTTCGCGCATCTTCCACCAACGGAATTTCGCGCCATCGCGCTCCAGCGCAAGCCACGTGGCCACGTTCGCCTCGTGATCCATGTCCGTCACGATGATTTCGTCGCGCTCGCGAAGGGTTTGGCCAATCGCCAGACTGACGATGCGGATAAACGAAGTCGCATTCATGCCGAAGGCGACCTCGCTCGTGTCGCGGGCGTTCACGAACTCGGCGACGCTTCGGCGCGCTCGGGCGATCGTGGCATCGACTTCGCGGCTCTTGTCGTAGCGTCCGCCTCGTTGGACGTTGCACTCCAGAAGGTGATGGTTTACCGCATCGAACACGCCCTGCGGAATCTGCGCGCCAGCGGCATTGTCGAAGTACACGAACGGAGACGAACGGATCACGGCGGGAAACGAAATTCGAATGGACTCCACTGGAAACGGCGACCGCAGCTCGCTGGTTGCCTTGCCGCCAAGCTTGCTGATCATAGGCGCTAAAAACCGATTTAGGCGGGCCTTGATCTTTGGACGCCACGCCACTGTCTCTTCCGGTGGAAGAAATGTCCGCGGCGAAACCTATACCCGAGGTTCTGGCATGTCAAGTGAATGGTTCCCGTATGCAGGCGGTATACATTTCACACAGGCGCCGGACCCATGAAAAATGCTGCAGGCTTCCCACTTGTACTTGGAGGTTTCTTGGCGAAATCGGCATCGCGCAGCCGCCCCCATCGAAATTTGTTAACGAGCGCTTCACCCTTGATGCCTCCGCGTCTGGCGACAATGAGCCCGGTCGCAACTCTGAGCGAGACAGTTTACCGTGCATTCAAACGCGACATTATCCACGGTGTGTATCAGCCTGGGGAGGCGCTCGGCGAAAAGGAATTGGCTGAGCGATTCAAAGGAACAATTTCTAATTAGATCGCCTTCAGCAAACTCTCGGCATGCAACGCGCCATCGGGGGCGTCTTCGTGTTTGAAATAGACGAATACGTCGCCCCGCGATGCGAGACTTCTGGCCGTCTTCGCCAATTCCTTGCGAACTTTCGCAGGGTAGCGATCTTTCCTAAGGCGCAGATAAGAGAAATTCGTCGTCGTGACGTCTGGAGTGATCAGTTTGTCGCTCTCGGCGCGACAAAGGGCTACGCGCGACCGCCGCAGCAAATCGTATACATCGTCGTTGAACCACGATTCATGGCGAAACTCGAATGCGGCGCAGACGTTTCGCTGCAGGCCTGTCAGGAAACTCCTTAGCAATGGCAAGTCGCACTTGAAATTTGGCGGCAATTGAAACAGTACGGGCCCGAGCTTCTTCGAGTCCCGCAGAGGCTGCAAAGAAGCAAAGAATTCCTTCGTTGATTTCGCGGCGCCGCGAAGGCGCTTGAAGTGAGTGATGCTTTGATGCGCCTTGACGGCAAACTTGAATCCGGCCGGCGTGGCGGCGATCCAACTCTTCTGCAAATCCGTGGTCGCAATGTTGCGAAAGGTATAGTTCACCTCGACTGAATTGAGGCGAGTCGCGTAGAAATTCAAGAAGTCTGCGGAACTGAGTTTCGGCGGATAAAATCCACGCTTCCAGCTCGAATATGCCCATCCGGAAGTACCGGCGTAAATTGTCTTCATCGAGTGAAAAGTGTATCGCAATTCGGCGAGGTCTCGGATGCCAGGTCCCCAGCTTTCGGTTCCCGCGGAATATATGTTGCAGAGTCCGAGTAGCACGCCAACAGTAACCAGGCCGAGAGGTCCCGTGGACGCACGAAAGGAAACCAGAATCTCAGCAGCACACTGAACACGGGGAGAACAATTTTCAGCATCCCGACCAGAGCCACGGCCAGTTGAGCTGTCGCGGCGGGGCAGACAGAGTTACTCCAATCGTGCGTTCGGCGGTTGAATTGGGCGAGCGCACCGTCACTTCGAATATTTCGCCCGGCTTGGCCTTCGAAATTTCCTCTCCATACACGGCGAGTCCGGTGAATGGCCGCCCGTTCACAGCCGTTATGACGTCGTCGTTGTGAATGCCGGCTTCTATTGTGTTCGTGTGGGCGAACTCCACTTCCGGTTGCCCGTTCGAATAATCCGGAACGAATGGCCACGCCGCAGCTTGCGGGTCGAGAAATCCAGGAAACGCAAAGATCGTCGCGCACACTTGATACGCGCAAGCGGCGACGAACAAGATACTGAGAACAATACATTGGACTATCGGCGGATTCTTCTTCACTGAGAGCAGTCGATCTATCCGGCGCTTGCCGCGAGGGCTTGATGCGCAGCGCCCCAAAGCGGAGCGTCCTCATTGAGCACCACTGAAATTGGAATGTTTGCGAGGACGTCCGCCAGGTGGGCTTTGTCGCAGAATGCGCGCACGAAGCTTCCGTCCTTAATTTTCGGCAGTACCTTCAGCGCGATGCCGCCTGCCACATAAACTCCGCCGTAAGCGAGCACGCGCAACCCGAGATTTCCCGCTTCGGCGCCGTAGGCTTCGGTCCACACGTCCAGCGTCTCGACGCACACGGGGCACGAACGAGCGAGAGCCATCTCCGTAATCTCGTGTGCCGAAATTTCGGCTCGCTGATCGAAAGTGGAATGGCGGACGGCGGGATCAAGTGACTCGTGAATCGCGCGAAAACCGCGCCCCGCGAGAACGTCTTCGCAGCAAACATGGGGCATGCGCGTTTTCAGAAATAGCAGCAGTTGGATTTCTCGATCGTTGCGCGGCGCAAAATCCGTCATCCCGCCCTCTGAGGGCGACACGCGATGCGTCTGCCCATCCCAGAACAGAATCGCCTCGCCGAGCCCCGTGCCGGCCGCGAGTACGGCCATGTTTGCGTTTGGCCGGGGCACGCCAACGTTCAGCGGGAGAAACGCGTCGCTGGGCAAATTTTGAATGCCCCACGCCGTCGCCGCGAGATCATTCAGCAGGACAATACGCTTCGAATCGAGTTTCAGCGCCTTCGCCAGCTCGGGTGGGTCGAGCGTCCACGGAAGATTGACCGAATGGCGCTGCCCGGCGACAACAGTTCCCGGCACGCCAAATCCCGCAGCAGAAATCTGGCTCGCCGCTTTGCCTCCTACCGAGGCTGCAGCATCGCGACGAAAATCCTCGATGAGCGTTTCGAATCTGGGGGAGTCTCGCGTCGAGTAACGTTTCTGAAAGACAAGACGCAAACGCGGCCCATCCACCTCAAATGCGCCGAGATTGCATTTCGTGCCACCGATATCGACAGCGAGGATCATGCGTGGCCACTCATCACCAAAGACGGCTTGGCGTGAACTCCGCGGTTAGTTCGAGGATGCGCCGGTAGTAGTCTTTCTGCGCAAGTTCGGCGGCGGCCTCTTCGTTCACGATAAAAGTGACATCGGCATGAAGCTGAAGCGCGGAGGCGGTGACGGATGCAGTGATCGGCCCTTCAATCGCGAGCGCCACAGCCTTCGATTTCGACGAACCTGCAGCCAGCAAAACGATTCTCCGCGCCTCGAGGATCGTGCCAATGCCTACGGTTATCGCACACTTGGGCATTTCTTCGCCGGAAGCGAAAAACTTGCGATTGTCTTCGAGCGTCTCCCGGGTCAGAGCTTTTAATCGCGTGCGCGAACCGAGACTGGAGGCCGGCTCGTTGAATCCGATGTGGCCATTGCGGCCGATCCCGAGAATCTGCAGATCGATGCCGCCGGCCTGGCGAATCGAATCTTCGTACGCAGCGCAATACTCATCATAGTTGTCGCGCCTCATTCCGTCCGGAATGTGAATGTTTGTGGGATTGACGTTGATGTGGCGGAAAAGATTTTGCTGCATGAAGAAACGAAAACTCTGCGGGTGATTCGCAGGTAGTCCGACGTACTCATCGAGGTTGAACGTCACCACCTTCGAGAAATCCAGGTCTTCCTCGCGGTGCATCCGCGCCAATTCGGCATAAACACCTATTGTCGTGGAACCGGTCGCGAGGCCGAGCGTCAGAGACGGGTCTCGACGCACTGCGCTCGCGATAATCCGCGCCGCTTCGCGGTTCAGCTCATCGCGATTTGTCTTGAGCATTACGAGCATTTGAGTTTGCTCACCGATTCGGCGATGACGACACACGGCCGATGGGAGCGATAAAGCCTAACATGCAACCGTATGAGGATTTCAACTGCTGACTGCAGGCAGATGAATCGCAGCAGTGGCGAGTGCGCGATCCCGACGGCTTACTCAATCCCGAGGCGGTGCTGCATTTCTTCGAGTGAGGTTCCCTTCGTTTCCGGATAGAAGAACAGCACAACAAAGAATTGCACGACCATCATGGCTGCGAAGAAAACAAATGGAGATGCGCGGGAATATCTGGCCAGCACTGGGAATGTGCCAGAAATCAAGGCATTCATGATCCAGTGCGACGAGCTCCCAAGGCTCTGTCCTTTGTTGCGGACGCGATTGGGAAATACTTCGCTGATATAAACCCAGATCACCGCGCCTTGCGAGATCGCAAAAAAAGCGATGTAGGCGACCAGCAGCCATAAGAGATATTGCTGGTGCTGGTTTGTGTAGAACACTCCGGCGACGCCGCTGAGGCACGCGACCAGTCCCACCGAGCCAATCAGCAACAGAGTTTTCCGGCCAAGCTTGTCAATCAGGGTCATGCCTACAATCGTCGCGATGAGATTCATCGCGCCGATGACGACAGCCTGAAGATTCGCGGAAATACTATTGAAACCGGCGTAGCGGAAAATATCGTTGAGGTAATAAAGAATCGCATTGATGCCGGAAAGTTGATTGAATGCGCCGATCGTAATCGCCAGGAAAATCGGCAGGCGGTATTTCCATGAAAAAAGCCGTTCGGCCTTTTGCGAACGCTCAAGATGGATAGAATCAACGATTTCCGAAAGCTCGGCTTCAGGCGCGGGCGAGCCAGTCAGTTGGAGCACGGTCCGCGCTTCGTCAACGCGATTCTGGGTGACCAGCCATCGCGGGCTGCGCGGAATTCCGAATAGCATGATGAGAAATAAAATCGCGGGCGCCGCGGCAATGCCAAGTTGCCAGCGCCATTCGGTTACGCCGAGTTGCAATCGCGCCACGCAGTAATTCGAAAAATAAGCCAGGAGAATCCCGATGACGACGTTGATCTGGAAGAGCCCAACCAGACGGCCGCGCCATTTGGCGGGTGCGAGTTCCGCGATGTACACGGGCCCAAGAACAGATGAGCCGCCGATTCCAAGCCCGCCGATGAACCGGAACACGACGAGCGATGGCCAATTCCATGCGAAAGCGCAGCCAAGTGCGGAAATGACGTATAAAGCGGCCATAATCCGCAGTGCGTCGCGGCCGCCCAATCGCTGGCCGATAATGCCGGAAGTCATTGAACCGACCACGGTGCCCCAGAGAGCGATCGAGACCGTCAATCCCAATGCGCCCGCGGTTAGGTTGTAGACGATACTGAGCGAATGCGTCGTGCCGGCGATGACGGCGGTATCGAAGCCAAAGAGCAGCCCGCCGAGCGCTCCGACGATCGTCGCCTTGATTAAATATGCGTTCAGTTTCATTCGGGCTCGCAGAACTGTGCCGCGCAATATACATGATTTGGCGGATGATTTCGCGCCGATTTCACGCAGAGCAGCTGCCCCTATCCACGTTCTGCCAAACTGGCTCTATAATTCGCGCGACCGCTCGCCGCGCTCAGGCGGCCGCGGCAAAGCGAGGACTCCGTGATTCCAGTTCGCTCAGTCCGAAAATTTCCGGCAGGAAAATTCTGGATTGCGCTCTCGCTTCTCGGAATCGCGCTCATTTTCATCGCTCCCACGGCATGCGCGCAGTCCTCCAAACCCACGAACCAGCTTTCGAGCTCGACTCAGGAAGCGATCGCGCAACTCGCAGCGTTGAACCAATTGCCGGCGGCGGAATGGAGATACCACGTAGGGGACTTCGCGCACGGAGAAGCGGTAGATCTTGATGATAAGAATTGGGAAGTCGTAAAAGGCGATTCGCATGCACCAAACGAAGCGGTCTGGTATCGCCGTTGGATTGAAGTCCCCGGAACGCTCGGTGGCTACGACCTGAGCGGATCTCGAATTTGGTTTCAATTCGAAGCCGACGCGAACGGCCCAATGCCGCAAATCATTTATTTCAACGGCCGCCGAGTGGCGATGGGCGACGACCTGGAGCCGATCGTTCTCTTCGACCAAGCGTCGCCCGGCGATCGAGCGCTCGTGGCCGTGAAGCTCTTGCACACCGTGGATCGCAAATATTTTGCGGGCGCGCATGCCCGCGTCGAGTTCGCGCCTTCACGCCCCAATCCGGACGATCTGCGCCAGGAGATGCTGTCTGTCGCCGCGCTGCTTCCTACACTTGGCGCGAATGCCGCGGAAGTTCTCGCGCGGCTCGACACATCCGCAAGCTTGATTGACCTAAAAGCATTACACGCAGCCGATCAGAAGGCGTTCGACGTTTCGTTAAATAAAGCGCAGGCGTCGCTCGAAGCGATCAAGCCCAAACTGCAGCAGACTTCTATCCGGCTCTCCGGCAATTCGCACATTGACGCGGCGTGGCTCTGGCCGTGGACCGAAACCGTGGACGTCGTCCGCCGCACTTTCTCAACCGCGCTTCAGCTCATGGACGAATATCCGCAATATACGTACACGCAATCTGCCGCAGCTTATAGCGACTGGGTCGAACAGAAGTATCCGGCCGAATTTCAGCAAATTGTCGAGCGCGCGAAAGAAGGACGCTGGGAATTAGTCGGCGGAATGTGGGTCGAGCCTGACCTCAATATGCCCGACGGCGAATCGTTGGTCCGCCAACTTCTAATCGGCAAGCGCTACTTCAAGGAAAAGTTCGGCGTGGACGTTCGCATCGGCTGGAATCCTGATTCGTTTGGCTACACCTGGCAATTGCCGCAAATTTACAAAAAGTCCGGCGTGGATTATTTCGTCACGCAAAAAATGACGTGGAACGATACAAACCAACTACCGATGAAGCTCTTCTGGTGGCAATCGCCCGACGGCAGCCGCGTCTTGACTTACTTCCCTCATGATTACGCGAACGGAATCGATCCCGTAAAGATCGCCGCCGATGTGAACCGGGCTCGCGAGCTGAATCCCGGACTATCGGAATTGATGCATCTCTTCGGCGTCGGCGATCACGGCGGAGGGCCCACGCGCGCGATGCTTGACGAAGGAATACACTGGACCGATCCGAAGATGGTCTATCCGCCGACGAGTTTCGGCGCGTCGCAGGGCTTTTTTTCCGACGTCGAATCGAAACTCGACACCGAACATGCGCCAGTCTGGAATTATAAATCGATGGCTGCGACCGGAAACGCCAGCTTGCCCGCGCCGCCCGAAGGGAAAATCAGTCTCCCGATCTGGAACGACGAGCTGTATTTCGAATATCACCGCGGCGTGTTCACGACGCAGGCCAATCACAAGCGCAATATGCGTGACAGCGAAGAGCAGCTCCTCAACGCAGAAAAATACTCGTCAGTCGCCTGGCTCTCCGGAAATCCTTATCCTGCGGCGCAACTGACGGAAGCCTGGAAGAAAGTCCTCTTCAATCAATTTCACGATCTCGCGGCCGGTTCCGGTATCAGTGTGATTTACAAGGACGCGCAGCGCGATTACGACGTAGTTCGCTGGACGGCGCACGATGCCACGAAGAACGCGCTTCACGCCATCGCGGCGCAGGTGAATACACGGACCATTCCCGGCGTTCCGGTTCTCGTGATGAATCCACTGGCATGGACAAGAACAGACCTCGTGCAGTTCGATGTGCAAATGCCCGAATCGCCGAAGACATCGGCGAAAGGTATCTCAGTTCTGGATACACAAGGCAAATCCTTGCCAGTTCAAATTCTCTCCGCCGAAACTGCGACCAACACATTTCATCTTCTCGTGGAAGTGCGAGATGTACCGTCGCTCGGTTACGAGGTCATGCACGTAACGCCAGCGCACGGCGCGCCGGAGAGCGATCTGAAATCAAACGGGCTGACACTCGAAAACTCCTCACTTCGCGTCACAGTTGATTCACAAACCGGCTGCATCACGAGTCTCTACGACAAGAAATCCTCGTTCGAATCCATCGCGCCGGGAGGATGCGGCAACGAACTCATCGCGTTCAAAGACACGCCAAAAGACTATGACGCCTGGAACATTGACGCGAACTTCGAGCAGCATTTCGACAAACTGGACAAAGTCGATTCGGTTCAGCTGATCGAAAGCGGTCCCCTGCGCGCGACAATCCGTGTCAACCGAACCTGGCAAAGCTCAAACTTTGTTCAGGAAATATCTTTGTATGCTGGTCTCGATCGCGTGGACATCGCCAACCACATCGATTGGCACGAAACGCACGTCTTGCTAAAAGCCGCGTTTCCGCTAGCGGCCTCGAGCGAATCCGCGACGTTCGAAATTCCCTACGGCTCCATCGAGCGTCCCACAACGCGCAACAACAGTTGGGAAGCAGCCAAGTTTGAAGTCCCTGCGTTGCGCTGGGCCGATCTCGGCGACGCGCAACGCGGATTCAGCCTGATCAATAATTCCAAGTACGGTTACGACGCCAAGGGAAATGTTCTGCGGCTTTCGCTGCTCCGTTCGCCCACCTGGCCCGATCCCGATGCGGACCATGGCCATCATGACTTCAGCTACTCGCTCTATCCTCACGCCGGCACGTGGAAGCAGGCGCTGACAGTTCACCGCGGCTACGAATTTAATTACAGGCTCGAAGCCGAACAACTCGAAGCCCATCAGGGAATATTGCCGCCACGGCAGTCATTCGTCTCGGCGTCGCCTGAGAACGTCGTCCTGACCGCCATGAAAAAAGCAGACGACGGCAATGGTTTGATCCTGCGTTTCTATGAGTGGGCCGGAAGAAACACCGACGTGCAAATTACACTTCCCGCAGGTGCGACTGGCGCGGCCATGGTGAACCTCATGGAGCACTCAGACGGATCTCCGCTCACAATCACGGGCGGGGATCGAATCTCGATGCCGATACACCCCTTTGAGATTTTGACGCTCCGTGTGGACTATTTGCCACATGCGCCGTAAATCTCGCTGTAGCAGCGACATAGTGTCAAGCTATAGACCGAACGGATGCACGTTATGTACCGCCTGCCGGGTCGGAGGCCGAAACATCTTCGAATAATTGTAACTCCCGCCCTGCTTTGTTAAGATTCGCGAGTCTCCCCCGCAGTAGGAGCTTACGAATCATGAGTTTCGGGCTCATAGACGTGGCGTTGCTGCGCGTGTCGCCCCGTTCCCAGTTAGCTCGCATCGGGGATCCCGGGCCGGCCGGCCGCAGCGCATATGCGCGAAGCTCGCGCCGCAATCCTCTTGTTCTTGCCTGCATCGTGTTCGCGATGTGCGTTTGCTTTCTGCCTCTTTCCTCCGCTAGCGCGCAAAGTTTCGGAAGCGGAAAGAAGAAGGTAACGATGCAACGCCGGCTGCCCGCGGCCGTGCAATTCACCGCATCGTCTTTCGCTGTCCGGGTAACTTCGCGTGACGCCGCTCATAACAATGTGGCGCAAACCTTGGCTGACCTGCTCCCCACGGAGTTGCAGAGGGAAGACAAGCAGCTCCACGTCGACAACAACGCTCCTGAGCTTCAAATCAGCTGTACGATCACCGGGTTCGAGACTCCTCCGCCTGTGCCTTTCGCCCGCAACGAAGTGACGATGCAGAAAAACGCGCCGCCGAAGAAGTATTACAAGGTCAACGGAACACTGACGGTCGCCTATCAGGCGCGCGACAAAAACCGCGTGATTGATTCCGACAATATCACCGCCAAGTATTCCCAGGATTTTGAAGAAGGCACGAACGCAGCCGCAAACGAATCAATCGGCTCAAAAGTGGTCGACCCGTTCAAGCGATTGGCCGGCAAGAAAACCGAAGAGACCGCGACAGCGCCGACGCCCGATGAGCTCAAGAGCATCCTAATCACTCGCGTTGTCTCGCAAGTTGCCGCGCGCCTGGTCAACACGAACGAAGTGATTGAAGTGACGCTCGCACACGGGAAGCAACTGGATGCGCCCGTCAAACTTGCTGAGACCGGGCTTTGGAGCCGCTATCTCGAAAGCCTTGAGACCATGCAGCCGTTCCCGGACCCGACTCTCGATGCGTATCGTCTCTACGACATCGGTGTGGGCTACGAAGCCGAAGCCTACAAGTCCGAGGACCACGCGGCGGCGAAAAAGCTTCTCGACGAGGCTGCCATCAACTACGGTAAGGCGCTCGACGCAAAGCCGGCCGAAAAATATTTTATGGAGCCGCAAACCCGTATCGAAACCGCGATCGAACATTATCGCGCGTTGGAAGCGAGCATGGCCGCGGCCTCCGCGCCTCCACCCGCTGCTTCTGCTCCAGCTCAACCTGCGCCCCCGGCCAAAACTGGAACGGGAACGCGGTCGGCTACTCCTCATTCCGGCTCAACAGCCTCGTCAACGAAGTCTGCGATCACGACCAAGACATCGAATTCCGGCAGCGCATCCTCGAAGACTCCCGCTGCTCCTGCTCTCACGAATGCACAAGTCGTCAAGATGGCGAAATCCGGAGTTGACGAGGACACCATCATCGGCGCGATCCACGATGCCGCTTCCGTGCAATTCGATCTCACGCCGGACGCCCTGATTCAACTCGCGCAAAATGGCGTCAAAGGCAAGGTCGTGAGCGCAATGCGCGAGCGCGACAAGCGCTCATCGCATCACGCGTCGCCGCCAGCTTCCAACTGAGAGCGGATAGAAGCAGCTGATTCACGAATGCAATTCATGAACACTTCTTTTTCACCCTCATTCGCGCCGCAGAAAATCGTGGCCCTCACGGGCAAACTTTTCGCGGGCGTGGTGCTGCTCTTCGCATTTCTTCCGATCAATACTTCCGCTCAAGGCGAAAAATGCGGCGCGGCGAAAGACTTGGTCGTGCAAGGTCTCGAGCACATCAAGACCGGCACAGAATCCGAAGTTGCAGACGGGCTTCAGCTCTTGAAACACGCAAACGAAGTCTGTCCCACCTATGGGGACGCCTGGTATTACCGCTCGCTCTTCGAGGCAAAACTTGGCCGCGCCCCGAACGCCAACTATGCAATGGGCAAAGCCAAACTTTTCGGCTCCGACGCGATGAATGAAAACGCGAATCCTTTCATCCTCGCCGCGCCCGCCCAGCCGGGAAGAACGGAACTTTCTCCCGTGCGAGAAAAATGGGCTCTCTCCATCGGGATTTCGCGCTTCAACGAACGCGGACTCGACCTCGCGTACACCAGCAAAGACGCAAAAGATTTCGCAGCGCTTTTGCAGGATCCGACAGTTGGGCGATTCAAGCCTTCAAATGTCCACGTGCTCTCAGAGAGAGTAACCACTCGCCAGCTCAAGGAAGAGATGAATTGGCTCGCGCGTATGGCCCAGGAAGATGATCTCGTCGTGATTTTCCTCGCGAGTCACGGCACGGCGCGATCCATGGACAACGCGGATGTGAATTACGTGGTCACCTCGGACACTGAATTACAACCGCAGGACAGTCTGTTCGCCACGTCTATGGCGATGGTGGATTTGTCGGACATCGTACGGAGCCGCATTAAGGCGCGCCGAACCGTCATTCTTCTCGATACATGTCACAGTGGCGCCGCAACAGTCTCAGCCAAGGACCGAGCCCTCGGACTTGCCGATGCCGCGCCTTCACGGGGCGCTCTCGAACGAATCAGCCAGGGTGTCGGTCGCGCGATCGTAGCCTCAAGCTCAGAGGATCAAGTCTCGTACGAAGGCGCGCCGTACCAGAACGGCTATTTCACGCACTTCCTTCTCGATGCGCTGCGCCAAAACGGCGGAATGAACAACATCGAGCAGGTATTCGCCTATGTTAGAGAGCAAGTCTCAAAAGCGGTCGCGGCGAGAAATGCAGGAAATCGCGGCGTGAGCGCTGAAGGCCCGGGCTCTGTGTCGCCGCCCGGACAAACGCCCGTCCTCGATACGAGCGAACTCGGCAACGGCATCGTCCTCGGCGTGGCTCCTGCGGGCGCACGCGTGCTCCCGAAGTCGGCCGGCTCACAATACGCCGCGCAATAGACCCTCAATTTCCATCCTGCTACTCGGCTTTGGGAGCAGTCCCTGTCGATTCGCTGGCATCAGTTATCGCACTCGTTCGCGGCAAGGCTTTATTTTTGCGAGCGCGCTTGCCGAGAGATTTCCACCAGCGCTCGACGGCCGCTTCCACGTTTGGCCGAATGCCGAGGCGGCCAAGTTTGAAATTCGCGTCGCGCAACGTGCGCGCATTCTTGCCGCCATCAACGAGGCGCTCGTTCCACCGTCCTTCCTCGCTCTTCCAGATTCCGAAGAAGCCGCCGGGATGAGCGTAGCCGTGATTCTGATGCACCGCTAAAACGCGCGGCGACGAATCAACCACAGGCGCGCCTAGAGCGATCGCTTGCCAAACCAGCCAGTTGTCCCACCAGACGCGTCCGAGCAGCAGAGGCGGCATCTCGTGATACATTCCGCGCGCGAAGACGAAGTAGTCTATCCAACTTACCGAGCGACGTTTGCCTCGGGCCGCCACATCGCGGCGCAGCTGCGCGGCCCAATTCTCGGCGCGAAAATCCAATGAAGCGCTGATATCGATGTCCCACCGCCGCCCGGCCATGAGAAAGGTGGGACGCCAGGCCGCAACGGCCGCGGCAGCCGCCGCAAAATCGTCGAAAAGAATAATGTCGGCGTTGACGTAGCAGAGGGACGGATGACTCGCGAGGCTCTGCGCTTTTTCGAAGAGATCGCTGAGATACGGCGTACCTTTGTCATTGCGCTTCACGTCCGGAACGTGACGCACGACGAATTCTCTCGCGATCTCCGCCGTCCCCGTTTCGTCGCCAAAGAGAATGATCTCAGGGCGCGGCGAGATTCGCGTCCAGCTCGTCACGGCATTGCGCTGGATGATGCCGATATGCCCTTCGAACGGTTTGGGCATCGCGAAAAGCGTGAGCAATTGTTTCTCCGGAAAATGATTGTTTGCTTCTGAAACGCGCCGTTCTGAAGGCCTGCGGCCTGGAGCCTGTTAGTTTGCGGCCACCGTGCGCTCCGGCGACGAGCCAAGACCGATGTAACGGACTCCCGCAGTTTTATCGTTGAGTTTCAGCACGCGCCAACAGTCCACAACAGTCTTTTCTGCGCCTGCGCCGCCCCACTTTTCGGCCGGGATATCGATGAATTCCTTCCACGGCGTCGCCACCACGATTAATTGAGACAGACGAATACATTCTTTAGCCGAAGCAGTGAACTGCACGCTCTCTCCGAGGGCTAGCCGCGCATTCTCCATTCCCGCTGGATCAAACGCGTTCACACGGATTCCACGCGAGATCAACTCTTGCGCTAGAAGAAATCCGACGGCTTCTTCAACCACGTCTGTATGCGGTTTGTAGGTCAAACCGAGAATTCCCACGTGGCCGCCGCTCGCCGTACATTGTTCAACGAACGACGCCAGCCATTGAACCTGGGCGCGATTGAACTGATCCGTTGCTTGAGCGAGATCCGCGGGCGCGCCGACTTCGCGCGCGAGCGCTGCCAGCGCGTGATTGTCGCGCGGGAAACAAGGCCCGCCGTAGCCCACCGCTCCTTTTAAATATTTTCCGCCGATGCGAGTGTCGAGTCCGAGCGTAGCCGTTACGATGTCAACATTTCCGCCGGGGACCTTCTCGCAGATTCTGGCGAGCATATTCGCGAAGCTGATCTTTGTCGTGACATACGTATTCACAGCCAGTTTGGTGATTTCCGCATTCGCAAAATTCATGCGAGCGACGCCCGGTTTCGAATCGCATACGTGGTGATAAAGATCCTGCAAAATCCCGCCCGAGCGTGCATCTGATTCACCGATCAGCACAAAGTCCGGATTCAAAAAATCGTGAATCACGCTGCCGAGTGCGATGAATTCCGGCGAATAGCACAGCCCGAAGTCGCGTCCGCACTTCTTTCCACTCAACTCTTCGAGTTTCGATTGCACTGGGCCGGCCGTCATTCCCGGCAGCACGGTGCTTGTGAGCACGGCTATATGAAAGTCGCTTTTTGTTTTTAGCGCTCGCCCAATTGCCTCGCACACCGGCAGAACGTGGCGCAGCGAAAATCCTCCCGAGGGCTCGCTCGGCGTGCCCACCACAATAAAGGTGATCTCCGAAGCGGTAACCGCGTCTTCAATGCTCCCGGTAGCGCTGAGGCGCTCACGATTTTCGCGTAGCAGCGCTTCGAGGCCGGTTTCCGCGACAGGCGCGCGACCCGCCTGTAGCGCTTCGACTTTTTGCGGATCCGCGTCAACGCCGATAACCCGCATGCCCTTCGAGGCGAGGCACACCGCCAGCGGCGCACCCAATCTTCCCAAGCCGATGACAGTCGCCGTCTTCACCATTGCCAAATGTTTTGTCCGCGCCGTTCGATCAATTTGGAAATCGCCACCGCTGCGATGCTAAACATGCTCAATGAATGAAACGATTACAGCCTAACGTCTTAATACCCGCCCCGCGCGGCCTCCCTTTGTATAATGCCGCGTGATGCGCTTCAAGCGAACTCCGCATCACAACTCAAGGGCGGCCCGCGCAGGTCCAGCCGAGTCGGGCCATGCGCACGACTGGAGCCTAGGCGCACGGCCTGAGAAGTCTCGGAAATGTCTATGTTGAAGAATTATCGCGTTCTTCTAGACTGGTTCCTCCGCCCGGAACCAGCGAATCGCCCGCAGCATCTCGACCCGCGATGGTTCTTTTTGCGCTGCCTCGGCCTGATCTATTTCTCGGCATTCTATTCGCTCATATTTCAGATCAAAGGTCTCATCGGCCCGGATGGTTTGCTTCCCGCGCGCGAATACCTCCAGGCTGTGGCGCACTATTTCAACGGGCCGCAGCGCTTTTGGTTTGTTCCTTCGGTGTTGTGGTTCCGGAGCGGCGATCGCGCACTTGAGACTCTTTGTTGGATCGGACTAGTCGCTTCGGTGCTGCTGATAGCGAACTTCTGGCCGCGAGGCATGCTCGCAATTTGCTTTGTAGCGTACGTCTCCTTCGTAAGCGCCGCACGCGATTTTTCCGGCTATCAATCTGACGGCATGTTGCTCGAAGCAGGATTAATCAGCATGTTCTTCGCGCCGCCGGGATTTTGGCCGGGCCTTGGACGTTCTCACGCGCCATCGCGTGCAAGCCTATTCCTGTTGCGATGGGAGTGGTTCCGAATTTATTTCGAATCAGGCGTCGCCAAAATCGCGAGCGGCGATCAATCGTGGCGGCATCTGACCGCCATGGACGACTACTATCAAAACGGTCCGCTACCGACTTGGATTGGTTGGTACGTTCAAGAACTATTCCCGCACTGGTTTCACGCCGGCGCATCATTCTTGACGCTAGCTATTGAATTGTTGCTGGTGTGGATGTTGTTTCTCCCAAGCCGTTTTCGCATCATCTGCTTCTTCATCGTCACGCCATTCGAAATCAGCATAATTCTCACCGCAAATTACACGTTCCTGAATTATCTCGTGCTATTACTCGGCTTCTTGCTACTCGACGATAAATTCGTCCAAGGGATTCTTCCAGCCCGCTGGAGAGGATTGCTCGCAATCCAGGAGCAAGAAATAGTCGCTAATCCCGAATCCGCGGCGATTAGCTGGATTGAGAGAACCCGTGGCGCCTTCGCGACCGTCCGCCTGGCGCTCGCAGCTCTTCTGCTCGCATGGGTCTTCTACGCCTCGAGCGCGCAGCTTCTTGGAATGCTCGCTCCCTGGCTTCCTCTACCAGACAGGCCCGTGGCGCTGCTCGAGCCATTCCGAGTCGCCGATCGCTACGGCCTGTTCGCCGTCATGACGCATGAACGATACGAAATCGAATTTCAGGGCACGCGGGACGGCAAAAACTGGATCGCATATCCCTTCCGATATAAGCCTCAGAATGTGTCCAAGGCGCCGGGAATCTATGCGCCGTTTCAGCCGCGCTTCGATTGGAACCTCTGGTTCGCCTCGCTCGCCCCCTGGAGGAGCTATCCATTCGTTGTCTATACCGAGGAACGCCTGCTCAAGAACAGCCCGGATGTCCTTGAGCTTTTCGCTTCTGATCCCTTCGATGGCTCTCCCCCTCACGCCGTCCGTGCCGTCGTGTGGCAATACTGGTTCACAGACGAAAAGACTAAACGTGCCGACGGCACCTGGTGGCGGCGCGAACTTCGTGGATTGTACTGTCCAGCACTTAAGCGCTTCGCCGACGGCACGATTGACGTGGACAATTCGCTCCAAGTTGACCCGCTCACGCCATAAACTACTGCCACAAAATGACTTACCAGTCACTTGGTTCGGCGTAGTTTGCAAATGAAAACGGGGAGGCGAACCATCGCTTCGCCTCCCCGCTCTGTCCCTGGGGTACCTATTCCGCGCCCCAGCCAGGAGAAGCGGGTCGCGGACGTTTCAGCCGTTGTTGCTTCAACCCAACTTCTCAAAATTAGTTGCGCCGCAATGTCGAAGAACTTCGGCAAAAACCTGGGCCTGAAGCCTCTCAGAAAACGCGATCGTTTCAGCCGTCATTTCCCTCGCCTCCGAGTCGAATCTCATAAAGTCGCCCTATCGGGGCTTTCGCCCGGTAGAATGACGGCGGGGATTGTTACCCGCTTCCATGGTCCCAGAAGAAAACACGCGCGAATCCGAACCTCTCGAAGAAGCAGACACCGAGGAAATCACCGAGCAGGACGTCCTATCGCATCTCGCAAAGGCGCCGCGCGCCGTGAGCATTCGCGAAATGGCGCACCAACTTGGTCTGCGTCACCGCGGCCGCCGATCGCTGCCGAAAATCCTTTCGAAGCTGAAACGCCGCGGCGAAGTGAAAGAAATTAACGGCGGCCGTTATCAACTCGGCGAGGGCAACCGGGCAAAGCCTGCGCAGAAATCCATCGCTACCAAGCTCGCAAACGCGCAACCGGGCGAGCGCCCGATTCCTCATCGCGCATCTCGAGATCCAAATCTGATACCAGGCCGGTTCATCGCGCATCGCGACGGCTACGGCTTCGTCGTGCCGTCCGAGCCACAGCCGAGGATCGATGGCGATATCTACATCGGGCGCGACCGGTCCGGCGACGCTATGCACGGCGACCACGTCCTCGCGCGTATCGAACGCCGCCGCCCCGACGGCCGCGCGGAAGGCCGAATCGTTCAAATCGTCGAACGCAAGCACCCTACCGTCGTCGGTCTATTCCGCTATGGCCCCCAGGGCAATAGCGTCCTCCCCTACGACACGAGAATCCTGCACGAAGTTGTCGTACCACCGGGTGACGAGCTGACGCCCGCATTAAAAGAAAAGTTGGGCGATATGACCATGGCTTCCGTAGCATCGCGCAAACGTATGCGTCTGCCGGAACTGGACGGAGCGGTTGTTGATGTGGAGCTGACGCGCTTTCCCAAAGAAGGTCTTCCGCCCGCCGGCCGCGTCATTGAAATCATCGGCCGCCCCGGCGATATGGGTGTGGATACGGAAATCATCATCCGCAAACATCACTTGCCGCACATTTTTGCGGATGAAATTCTCGACGAGGCGCGCGCCGTTCCGCTGCATGTGAGCGAGGCGGATCTTCGCGGCCGCCGCGATTTTCGCGAATTGCCGATCGTGACGATTGACGGCGAAACAGCGCGTGATTTCGACGATGCCGTTCACGTTTCCGCGCTGCCGGATGGAAGATTCGAGCTGCAGGTTCATATCGCCGATGTCGCACATTACGTTCCTCGCGGCTCGGCGCTCGATAACGAGGCAAGACTCCGCGCCACTTCCGTCTACTTTCCACTGCGCGCCGTGCCGATGCTTCCCGAAGAACTTTCGAACGGCATCTGTTCCCTGAATCCGCAAGTGGATCGGCTCGTGATGAGCGTGCTGATGCGAATTGATGCCGAAGGGCAAGTTGTAAATTCCGAATTGATGCCCGGCGTAATTCGTTCCGCCGAGCGAATGACTTACACCAACGTCAACAAAGTGCTCGAAGGCGATCCGGAGATGAGCCTGCGTTACGAAAATGTCGCCGAGACTTTTCGCCGCATGCGCGATCTCGCGCTCATTTTGAATAAACGCAGGCACGCGCGCGGCTCAATTGATTTCGATTTGCCAGAGCCGTTGATTCAATTTGACGATCAGGGGAAAATGGTCGGAATCCTGCGCAGCGAACGGAACATCGCTCACCGCCTTATCGAGGAATTCATGCTCGTGGCGAATGAAACTGTAGCGCGCTATTTGGAACGCCGCGGCGTTGGCAGCCTTCATCGCGTTCACGAAAAGCCGGACCCGAAGAAAGTACTCGAATTCGAAGAGCTGGCAAAAACGTTTGGCTATTCAATTGGCGTAGAAGATTTATTCGAGCGAAAAATTGTCGTGCGCCACGGAAAAACTCAGCCGCCAGGAAAACGCGATCGCGAAGGCCACGGCCGCATGCGCCAAATGGCAGTTTCTTTTCCGGCGTCGGATGAAATTGATATTCGGCCGGAGCATTATCAGCGTCTCACGGAAAAAATTGCAGGCAAACCCGAGGAGCGCATTCTTTCTTACCTGATGCTTCGTTCTTTGCGTCAGGCGCGTTACCTTGCCGATCCGCTCGGACACTTCGCTCTCGCCGTGGATGAATACACTCATTTCACTTCGCCTATTCGGCGTTACCCCGATCTAATCGTTCATCGCGCGCTGAAGTGGGCGCTCGAAAATCCGGCGGCTCGCCCGCCTGCAGCACATGCCGCGCCGAAATCTCACACGAAGTCTCACTCGAAATCGAATGCAACCGTGGAACCTCGACCGATGATCGGGCCTTATCATCGCCCGGAGCTTGAAGAAATTGCAGTCGAGTCTTCGGAGGCCGAGCGCCGCGCTGATGGCGCTGAACGCGAGCTGATGGAGTGGAAGACGGCGCAGTACATGGAGAACCACCTCGGCGATGAATACGACGCTCTCGTGATTTCAGTTCAGAAATTCGGATTTTTTGTCGAGCTGTTCGATGTTTTCGTCGAAGGTTTGGTGGGAATAGACAGTCTCGAAATGTTTACCGGCGGAAAATGCTTGTATCGCGAGCGGGACCACGCGATCGTTTGCGAGCCCGAGCGGCGCGCAAAAGTGAAGGGCCGCGCGGCGCAGCGAGTATTCCGCCTGGGAGATCGCGTTCGCGTTCGCGCGGAACGGATTGATCCATTTCGTCATCGCGTCGAATTCGCTGTGATTTCCTAGCGTTTGAGCTATTTTTGTAGGCTCGTGGAGGTGATCCGTGGCAGTTCTGACCTGTCCGTATTCTTTGACGAAAATTCCCGCAGTGACTGTCGTGACCCGATCCTACGATCTCGTGTGCCCGTCGTGCGGAAAGCCTCTCGAGATTTCGCGAATCAGCCGGAATATTGCGGCGATTTTCGGCTTGATCGCGGGTGCCGCCGTTTGGTTCGTGGCCACGGATGCGTCGGGGAGTCATCACGCTCTCGGTTGGGTCTTTCCGGTCGTCTACGCGATTCTTGCTTATGGAATCGTTGCTCCCGTCGTGTTGATGTTGACGGCCGATTTGAGTCTCAAGTCCGAGCCGCATGCAGCCGAAATCCACGCGCACGCTGAGCCGGCGTCCGGCGGACACACCTCCGGCCATCACTGATAAATTTCACGCTGATATGTTGACGCAATTTCGATGATTCTGATTTGTTGATTTTCTCGAAACTGCGCGAGCGTTGAACCCTCCGTACTATTGCCGGCTTTTTCCAGCGTTGTAAAACTGTCAATTATGTTGACGCCCTATGAGGCCTTGCTGGG
>Ga0182018_10002270_pt1 | contig 19673 bp, 19 predicted proteins | sample 812P2MmetaG_FD_120490 | JGI IMG/M metagenome (GOLD analysis project Ga0182018, IMG submission 120490) | Permafrost microbial communities from Stordalen Mire, Sweden - 812P2M metaG | ecosystem: Environmental > Terrestrial > Soil > Wetlands > Permafrost | place: Sweden: Stordalen | collected...
ACTAATTTAGAAACTGCTGTAGAGTTCTTACTGCGTCTCCGTCGACCGGGGGTTCTCTCGGGTGGACCATTGGCTCCGGCCTGAACCGGCCAAAATGGCTCCCTTTATCACCGGCCCTGACACACGCTCAGGCAACGTGCCGTTCCTGACATTGATAGCCGCCATTCTTTGGTCAACTGGGCCACCTGGAGCGCACTCTATACTCTCCCGTTCCCACTGCCATATCAGAGACACTGAGGACCCCATCTGTCTGTCATCGAAGTCTCTGACTTGTTCGGTTGTGTACTGCGCTCTGACTTCCCGTAGCTGAATCTCCTCTGCAGTTCTTGTCATCGTGTTCCCCCTTGTTTAGTCGAAGCATGCCTGTCAGCATGCGTTACGTTCGGTGCCGATTGTGCTAGTTTCTTCAGCGGCGACAGAAGTCCCAGCATGACGTTTGTCATGGCGAACTCCCCAAAGTACTTCAATGCTGCCGCATCGTAGGCCCGAGCAGCGACTACGGGGTCGGTGTAGCAACCAAGTGAAATGTGCTTACCTTTTACCATTATTTGCGCACACCACCGTTTGTTCTGTTTGTGCCAAGTCACCCCTTTATAGCCAGATGAATTTGCTGTCCTCAACTTCATACTGCGACCGTTTTGTACCTTGGTGGCTGGGCGCAGGTTGTGGCGGCAGTTGTTCAACCCGTTGTGGTCCCGATGTTCGATACCTGCGGCCTCCATGATGAAGCAGTGCATTTTCTGCATTGTCCAGGTTCCGTCCGCTTTGCGGACGTTGCGTTTGGCGTATACGGTACGGACGGTCCCGTCCGGGTGTCGAGCCACATCTGCAAACCACTTGAACTGGTTAACCCTTGCGTAATCCTCGGCATCAACCAGGGCGAAGTACCCTTGCGTTAGGGCTACCAGACGCACAGTAGGCGGGCTAGTGCCCGATTCCGTGAATTGCTTTGCCTTTGTCATCGTGTTCCTTTCTTGTGTGTTTGATTGCTAAATGAAAACGGCCAATCCCTTGGGACCAGCCGTGCATGCTGCTGAGCGTTTGCTGAGTGTTTACTCTGCCACAGGGGTCTCCTCGGCAAAGTCCCTCTCCACGTCCCAAGACCAAAGGTTGAAGGTAGCTTCGACATCGCCCTCGTCCCCGTACCACGCACACGGGTTCAGGACTAGCTTCTCTATGTAGAAGTCCTCTTCTCCCTGGGGCTCCATGAACGACTTAAACGCTTTGGCTGACTCTTCCATAGTGAACACCACTGTCTTCCCCACCAGAGGCAGAAGTTCGTCCATGTTGTATTGACTGCAGGTGGCGAACCGCTTATCTCCCACCGAGAACGCCAGTTTTACCGTGTCATCTTCTGGGTCATCAGGGAACGCCTTACCGTTGTATGTGACAGTCAGTGCACCCTTCCATGCTATGGACTGCGCTCTGAATATCCCCTTCTTAGCCCTGGTGAGCCTAGTGCCACTAAGTTGGAAGGAGTCTGTTGACGCCTGCTCAAAGTACTCTGCGTTCATGTCCGACCTGTGCATGATAAGTCTTACAGTATCGGGTTCGACATAGTCAGGAGGCATGCACACAAAAGGCTTGAGCATGGCAATCTGCTTTGGCTTAACCGTGAAGAACTTCTGTTCCCCGATGCAGAAGGTCAGTACTTCTTTGCCCTCCGCAGTGGGTAGCGCCTCCATTCGGCCCCGTGCCTTCCCTTCCCAGACAATGTCCTCAGTTTTCTCCCGCTCCTCCTTAGCAGCATCCTCGGCCTCGTTGACTTCAGCAATGTGCCGCTTCAGTTCTTCGGGGTCTGTGACCACGTAGTGCTGAGGTGGTGCCCCAGGTTCAATCTTGCCCGCCCCGTCCACCAGTGCGGCCAACTTGGCCCGCTCAGTTCCCAGGAAGGCAACCCGCTCGGCACGAGCAGTGGCATCCTTGTGCCTGTTAACGAACTCCTGCAATCTCCCCTCTATGTGCTCCGTACTCATTACGTCCAAGCCCAGGACCTTGGTTGCACCACTAGCCCTGTACGTCTTCTGCTTCTTTTTCTCCGCAGGATTCAGTTTCGTCATATCAGGCAGGTCCATAGCGTACTGCTCGTATGTCCCACTCGTTATGTCCTCCAAGGTCATGCCGAGTCGTTCGTAGCTTACCGTGGGAGAGCCAAGGAAGAACTTGTTTAACATGTGCTTCAACTTCCCTTCCTTGTAATCGGCACTTTTCGTGAACACGATTTCATCTATGGTCAACCCTGCTGGGTCGTGGTCACCGAAGTAGGCAATAACAACTTCCTCACACGTCCCTTTCCATCCGTGTATGTGGTCAGCCAGCGTGTGAACTGAGTCATCAGCCGATTGACCGTGGAAAGACATGCTAGGAATCTGTTCAGCTTCACACACGTCGTGCACACTGTCTATCATTGCGTCCTTTTCGGTGCAGACGATGAGCCGTTTCCTTTGTCCTATCCCTAGGTCTACAGCGAACTGCGGTACGGCACCTTTGATGAAAGTGGCCGCATCAGCCCAGAACATCTGGGTGTTGAGAATTCTGCTGCCCTTCACTCGTCTCCAATCAATAGCCCCTGTCCAGCAAGCCTGCCTGATAATCTTGGCTACCTTTTCAGCATTATCGCCATCGTTACCGTGGTCTGCCCCGCATAGGCTTATTGCCTTGCAGATGTAGTACGCATGGCGTTTGGTCTGTGGTTTGCTTGGTGGTTTGGTGATTTCCAAGAACAGCTTCACGACGGCCTTTATTCTCTTGGCGTCCAGTAACTTCTCCTCGTTGGTCTGTCCCCTGCGTCCCTCCTTGGGCACCCTGAGGCTACGAAGCTCATCATCTGTGAAGTCCGCAAGGATGTGCTTCCAGTCGCCTTCACGGAGCAGCGTAACGTCTACGTCTGACTCATCAGTCTGGTACCGTTTGTTCTTGAAGTCCTCGGAGACCTTCTTGACCACCTTCTTAACGCTCTCCTTTTGTTTGGCGGTCAGAACCAGTGTTGTAGTCTTGCTATAATCTACGGTCAGGAAATCAGGGCACACAAGGTTGAGTATCAGAACCACCGAGTCGGTGCTCTTGAGCCCAGCCTTTTCCATTACCTCCTGCAGACCGCTGGGCAACTTTAGGGCTGGGGAGTGGTTCAGGCTCACGCTCACGTCCCAGTACCCTCTGCCTTCCAACTGCTCAGCGAAGCATGCCTCAACGATGTACGGCATGTCCCCGTCCTTCAGGGCATCGTACCCGTGATGCTCCGTATACTCGTTGGTCTCCCTATTAGCCAGGGCCAGCTTCATGTTCGGCTCCCCGAGAATTCCCAGGTCCTTGGGTGACACCTTACTATCAGCGGACACCCTCTGCATGGCTGCCAGCAGGCATTTGGTGTTGTCTGTGAAATCCCCCTTGCCATGGCGGAAGGCATCTAGGCTTTTTGCTCCGGGTATGCCCGCTTCCTCAAGTACCGCATCGACACGCTTAACTGTGTGCAGACCGATGAACAAACCGAGGAAGCCCCGAATAGAATCCTTCTCGTTGTCTATGTGCGCCTCTATTAGGGCCTTCAACTTAAGGACGCTGTACCAGTAGGGACTCCCAGCTCCATTGGTGCTCCACTTCTCCCACTCTGGATTTAAGGCTGAGCCGCTCCACGTTTCACCAAGCACCTTTGTCTCGAAGGACACGTTGGGATTGAAAGCAGCGAAGTCTTTCACCAACATCGCAATGGATGCAGACAAAGGCATGTCCTGATGCAGGTACGCAGAGTCAGTTTCGCCAATCCCCTTCCAACGAAGTGTGATGGACGTGCCTTCTGTGCGGTCAGAGTGTTCCTCTTCGCACTTCAGGCTGGTGCCCTGCTTCAGAGGCTCGGGGTCCGAGGCGATAATGAACTTCGTTCCAAGCGTTTCAATCTCAATCGAGCCTGACCCCGTGCACACGTACGGGGCGGCATAGATGCACTTCAAAGCGTTGCCTAGGCGTCCACGGGTCGGCAGAACGAAGTGGCGGTTAATGCTGAGCCGTTCATAGTAGTCGAACGTTGCCCGCACGTCTTCCGCTGTGATGCCACCTTTGGCATTGTCTTCCACACGCAGAAGATTCGCCGTAAGGGTCACGATGACCTTAGGGTTCACAGTTCTACTTCTGGCCAGCGCATCGAGCGAGTTGTCCCCCAGCTCTTTGGCCAGGGCAACAGCCCACAACTTCTTCTCGAAGCCAATCTTGCCGCCTAGCTCCACCTCTCCCCAATAGTCCAGCTTGATATTAGTACTGAGAGCTGAACGTTCTCCCTCCAGCACCTTAACCTCTACTGCTGGCAATCCCGAACCCTTCTTTGTGGTGCTTGTCATCGTGTTCCTTCCCCATGAGTCACAGATTAGACCGCTTGGTGCGGCCCTGTGTTGTTACCTAAGTGCTGTCTTGCAAGCAAAGCAAAAGGCTCAGCGATTGCTGAGCCCTGACTGTGCAAATTGCCGAGTATTTACGCCGCAATTCCTAGTCCCTGTTGGAAACCTGCTGAGGCGGTTGCATCGTCAATCTCCAAGTATTTCCCTGTGCTAGCCAGCGATGCGTGGCCGAGGTACTTCTGGACTGCATTGATTTTCGCTCCGCCGTCCAGAGCATGGTGCGCTGCGCTGTGCTTGAGCACATGGAAGTTCCGTAGCGTCTGAGGTACACCGGCTTTGCGGCAGTACACCACAAACCACTTCGAGAGCATAGAGCGTTCTATCCCTATCAGCCTCTGACCGTGCCTTAGCCCATCTAGCCATGCCAGGACGTTGCTTCGCTCATCCAGCAACGGCTCGGCACTGCCAAGCAATGGCTGAGTAGTTTTTTTACTACCCTTGAGCCGAGCAACCACCAGCTCGTTGCCTTGGAAGTTCAAAGTTGTCAGGGCACAAACCTCGGAAATTCGCATAGCGTGGAGGTAGGCGAGGAGAACTGCGATGAAATTCCTCTCGCTGTGAAGTCGTGCTTCGTGTAGCACGGCTAGGACTTGCTGCTTTGATAGGTGCTTCATGGTTCCTCCTTGGGTCCTGCGTGGAGTACTGGCCACGCTCCGTGTACGCTCGGCAGGTTGCTATGCACAACTACCTTATGACACTCTCCATACCCTGGTCTCCGTTGTAGAGAGTTGCACGGTTGATTTCCGCCTGAGTAACGAACGCCTTGCCCGTCAGTGTGTTCGTAACCTCGGGGAGCAACGCCTCACCCTGAGCAGTGAACGTAACTTTCTCATTACCTAATCCAGCGTTCTTCAGATAACTCATGTAGGACTTCTTGAACGCCTTGTCGCATACTTCATGATTTCCCTTTGCAATCGCCCTCAACACTGTGGATGAGTTGCTTGCCGTGTGCCCTGCGTGGAAAAAAGCCAGCAGGTGTGCCCTGCGTTGCGCTATTGTCAGTTTCTTCGTTGCCATATTGATAATCTCCTTGGTGTTCGTGTTGGGCTGCTCGTTAGGCAGCACGTTGCGTATGCTGTTCACTAGTTAACGAGGTACCATTGTGTTACAACCCCGATACTCGTGAACCAGTCCTTCAGCGCAGCCTCGTTGGCGAATCCCGTAGGTGCGATGTGGACTTCAGACACGGCATCAGCGGCAGTGAATACTTCGATAATCTTCTGCACGTCGTCATCGGGATTGAATTCGAGTCCCGCCTGCGGGGTGACATCGGTGACTCTGCCCGACTCCCACCTGATGCGTAATGAGCCGTCCGCAAAGATGTTGGCACTGTCACCTTTGTCCGTGGTCACCACGGCATAAAGTTTTGCGTTTCCTTTGCCGCTTGTGATTGTGACTTCTTTTTCGACTGCATTTAACATTGTGTTCTCCTTTGTCCTTGCTTGGCATGACCGTCGCCATGCGTGGCGTTTGTCTTGCATGGTCACTGGAAAAGTACAAACAAGGATGCAATTCCAAGGACCATGCACAGTAAGCCCGATGTAACGTGGTCGTGTGCGATTAGGTGCCAACCCAGCAGTGCTGGGGCGATAATGAGCAACATCATTGTGCTCTCCTCCTTTGTGTACTCGTTGTGAGCCAGTGCCTTGACTCGTTGCGTGCAAAACGAAAAGGCCGACCCGTAATGCGGTCAGCCTGAAGAACCTCTGTTCTTTCTATCTGTACTGATTATAGCGTGTCCTGACTTCCTATGTGTAGCAATCTGCTCGGTCTGTGTTCAGTCCTCGAAGCCGACTGACTAGCTCTGTTTTCTTCTATCTAACCCAATCATACACCTTACTGATTTCCTATGTGTAGGAATCGTAGTAGTGACAAATCCTCGGCAAACTGCCTTGCATAGCCCCATGAGACCCTATGAAACTCTTAGTTGTCTTTTGGCTTGTGCGTCTTTCCCCTTCTTGAACGTTGTACCAAAAAGGAAAGGGCGAGCGTATGGTGTGCGGCCAGCCCTGCATGAAAACTTAGTGATTCCTCAGTCTGAGCACAGGTCACCAACCGACCAGGGAAAGCATGGGAGCATTCAGCATGACCCTTAAAAGAAGCAGTCCTGGTGCCTAATGTAGTCGTGGACATGGTAGCTACCATAGTATATGCTATGGCTGTGTTCGAAGGAGAACACAGTCAAATGAGCAAACGCCATTTCATAGCCTTAGCAGATGCCCTCCGAGCGGAGAAACCACAACCAAACTGGAACCCCAACAAACTAGCGCAGTGGGAACTGGATGTCAAAGCAGTTGCCAACGTCTGTGCGGCCAGCAATTCCGCCTTCAAACGTGACCGCTGGATGGACTACGTAAACGGCCTGTGCGGGCCGAACGGCGGTGCACTGTGACTCACACCGCAGGAATACGGCCTTATGGCCCAGGCAAGTTCAACACGATGTTGGATGCGTACGTCTACCAGGTATCGCTAGATGGTGGATGCGACGAAGAGGAATCCTTCGGAGACGGCCAAGGATGGTACGGCATCATGCGCAATGGTCGGACGATATTCCGTGACCATGACCCACTGCTCGAAGCACTGAACACAGACGAGCAGGAATTGCTCACGTCATCTGCTGGCGTAATTCTCAGCGAGGATTCACAGGGGTTCGTCTACGTGCGCTATTACGAAGACAAAGACAAACTGGAGCGCACGTGGGCCGAGATACTGGCGCAGTTCACATCGGATGATGAGGAGTCAAACGAAGGCGGTGCACGATGACACGCAAAGTCAAAGTTGGCCGCACCTACGTGTTCTCGCCTGTCCTGATAGACGTTATCAACCCACCGTACAATGTGCGCAAGGGCGATGTGGTGCGAGTGGTAAACCTGCCTGGTTGCCCCAGAGCCAACACGATGGGTCACTGTCACGTACAGCACTTGGACGGAACCTTTGCGGGCCTGGTGTGCTGTAACTCGCTCACGGACGTTCTGATTGCGAACGATGGGTCGGTGCACATTCGAGAGCAGAAGGTTGGGCCGACCTACGAGCAGTTGAAGGCACGCATTGCCAAGCTGGAACAGAAAGCCAAGTAGTTTTCCAAGGCCCTCCCCTGCTATACTGCGGTAACTGCCATGGCCACTAAGCTGGTAAAACTCGAAGCGTTGGAGTGCACCTGCGAAAGATGTGGAGCAGTCTGGATGGCAAAGCCCCTGCAAGACGAAAAAGGGAAATGGTCTACCCCGTTGCCCGTCTCGTGTACGTCCTGCAAAAGTTCCTACTGGAATCGCCCACGGCAGTAAGCCGAGCCCCTGTTGTGCCGATGCCTACAATTTTGCCGAGTGACCGCAGCGTCTGTGCTTCGCCGTCCCTTGCGTCGTACGCTGGGCCAGCCTTGGCATCGCCGTACGCTGTACAGGGCAATTTTGGACGGAAGACGGAGAACCTACCAATAGGGACAGACCATGGCGTAGCCCTCCGCAGGTCCTCTGCGACCGCTCTACCACCGTTTAACTAGCCGCTCTGCCACTGCTTGGGATTTCCTAAGTAGAGAGTCACCCTAACATACTGATAACACTAGGCAGTTGCTATGCAGTTTGCTATATAGGGGTAGACCTACAGCCACTAGGCTCGGTGCTTGGGATTCCCTTAGCCAGTGCTCGGCAGAGCCCATCATAATCAAACCAAAGCCATTTACAGAGCCCGCTCCGTATCCCCTTCGCAGATGCTAGGCAGTTCCTAGGGGTTCCCAAAGCCCCCGCCGAGGTTCGCTGAGGTTCCTCCTATGTACGTGCCCTGGCGTGCCCAGCGTCTGCCGAGCAGCCCCCTAGCGTCTGCCCAGCGTCCCATGATCCTGCCTATAGACGTTCCCGTGAGTGCTGGCCGAGCGGTACGCCGTGCGCCAACCTTCCCAGCAGAATCAACAGCTTAGCGTTACCCAGTATTACGTTCTGGGTACTGCCCAGCATACGCCCAACATAGCAAAGGACTTGCGGAGACTTTCGTCTAATGTTCGCCTCGGTAACCATTGGCGACTTGTGCAGTACCCAACGGGAGAGCCCCTTGCCGTACGCTTGGCGTACGCTTAGCCGACTGCCGAGCAATCCCTTGGGCCAAACTACGGGAACTCCCAAGCTGGGTTGCTCAGGGTTTGCTTGGGGTTTTCTGCCATGCTTAGCCCGCCCAAGGATGCTTTTATGGGCAAAATACCCCCTAAGGTACCCCCGCTTGGGGCCCCACCTAGAAGACGGCGGGACAGTCGTTCAGGGTCCGGTTCTCGCACGTACGAGGCAATCCCCTGGCGCTCACCGAGCTTCGGACCCAAGCATTTGCTCAGAACCGGCCCCGTTTTCGACTGACTCCCATCTAAGTACAACCTCGTCTCCCGGCATAAACACTCGGTCATACACCCACTCGTTCCCATATTGCGTTCCTCCCGACGAAACCGTGAGTTTAAGGTTGTCAGGTTTGCTTCGTATCCGCAGCGTGAGGCGAACGGTCGGTTGAGTGAAATGCTGGTAAAGAACATCGCTGAGTTGTCGAACAACAGAGTACTCCGCCCTAAACCAAATCTTCGTCTTCTCTTTGCCGGGGGGTATGTCGATCTCTGGACCCTCCCAGACCAAGGGCTCATCGTGCTTCTTATCGGGAGCCAATTGTAGATTCTTGCCGTAGCCGGGGCGACCCGCCGAGCAACTAACTGAGCGCAACTTCGCCTGTTCCTGTTTCTCAAACTTAAGTAGTTGGCTGAATGGTACTTTATGGCTACTAGGGTTGGTGACGTCAAACCTGTATTCACAGTCGAGTTTCATCTCTCTGTTGTCACGTAGAAAGTCAAAAGTAAGCTCCATGTCATGGCGATAAACCTTCGTTGTTAGCACGATGTCCTTGATGCGGTCCTTAATTGCCTCTGGAAGGGCAAAGCCAATCAGGTGATGGAAGATATCCTGGCTGGCTTCTTTGAGCAAACGCCGTTTGAGGAACGGGTCAACTGTGAGAGTTAAGACACCCGCAATCAGGGATGGTTCTGCGAATATGTGCACTAGAGGATTCTTGGCATTCCAGTATCCCCATATTCCGAACAAAACCAAGAGCAACCCGACAATGAGCCCGAGCCATTCACCAAACCAGTTAGCAATTTCTTGTCTGGACGGCACAAGGCTCCTCTTAGGCAAAATGTTCAATGCTTGCTGCGGTTTGTGTCAGGAAGGCCGCCCGGAACGAATCGCACATAGCTTGACGCATTCTTGGCCCGCTTTATAGACTTCATGATTCTAGCCAATGGAGGGAGTTCTTTCTTCGGTCTCTTAAATGTTGCCTTGGAAGGGTAGTTTTGTAGGCGGTCAAAAAGAACCTGCGAGTGACGGCGCAAGAATAGTCTCCACAGCACGTCTGTGAAATTGTGTGCGCTAAAACAGTGTTGTTTGATCTTAGAAACATCAAGCGATGAGTTGCAGCTGGGGCACGCCATTTTCATAGGACCCTTGGCGTCATGGCGGGAATTTGGCACCCGTGCATGATATGACGCTCATGTTCCAAACGCAAGCCTGGTGATAATGCACTTGACATCCCCGAGGCCTACAGAGATTTTTATGGCAGTCGACTCGTGGGAGCAGGCAAGAGTGTTTGATATTGGCCGAGGTATGTCTCGTGTACGGCAGCGTGGCTCACCGTGAACATCTTTCGGCCCGATCTTGCAGCTCGTCAGCGTAGGCGTCGATGTTGTCTCGCAGCGGCTTCACGTAGCTAAGCATTATGTCCCTGAACAGAGGAAGACCCTCGCTGCCACTCCACCTCCCCGCTTCGGCGGAATCAGGTAGATTGTCGATCATGGTTTCGACTCCAGACGCCACATCTTCTAGTGACTGATACAGCGTGAATTCATTGCTGAGCCTTCGGTGTCCGTTCGTCTCCCGATCCACACACTTATGAATGATCTCTAGGTTCTTGAGAACCATCGTCTGTGCATCAGCGACTACCTTTCCCTGGCGATAGGGCACGGACAACTTGCGGACATCCATGTAGGAGACGCTGCGGTTCCACTCTGGGAGTTTCGAGTCCAGTATCTTAAGAAAGGCTTGGTACTCGGTGGTTGACATGGCTTGAGCGCTTGCGGAAGCAGACGAGGCCAACACGAAGACGATGCTGACGATCAGTGGTTTCATCGCCGCCGATTTTGCCTCAGAAGTAACCGGCAGGGCAACAAGAATAATGTGAAACGAGCGCCGACCTAGACCCTTTGGTTGTAGGCGAACACCCGGCCTGCCTGGGCTTGCCTGGTGAAAACTCAGCGGTGCTCGGCCAGCTAGGCACCCCCTTGTTCAAACGGGGTGGTCACCCATCGACAAATCTTGGCGGACTCCCGTACGGCTCCCTGAGCAACATTCATACGGGGAAAAATAGTGGAGTAAAATGCGACGGTCCACAAACGGGGCTAACAAAATGACTTCTGTCCTATTTCGCCTGAGTCTCAAGTCGCTCAGCGCAGATAGCAAGTACATTCTGACTGCGACTATCGTGCCGTTCCTGATTGGAATACTTTTGTGGCTTGTGCCTCCATCTGTCGCTCGTTCCCATCCAGTTATTTCAGTGTGCATTCTGTTCGCTTCGTGGTTACTGGTATGGTTTTGGGCATTCGCTAGGAGTTGGACACGGGAACACATGACACCAACTATGGTCACACCAACCATGATCGCTCAGATGGAACTAGCCGGGGTAGTCAAGAGTAAGGCTAAACAAGCTGAATCGCTGGTAGAGGAACTGGAAACAGTTTGGCATACCTACCACAATGAAGGTGGCAACCTAATACGTCCTCTAGGGGCACATGAGTTGCCCGACAGCATACAGTTACACCACCATAAAGAACTGTGGACATTCCGAATACATTACCGTGGGCACATTGACGAGGTTAAATCTCACGTCCCTGACTTTCAGTCCCCAATCATAAATGCTCCCTCTCCCTTCCGGGATATCGAGTACCTGGACCTATCGAAAATACTTAAGAAGCACGCCCATCTGTTGCAGACTTTGGCACACTCGCTCGAATCTTTTTAGAGCCTAGATGAGTAGGATGGGTCGTATGAAAGAAACTGGATAAAGGGATGCCATGACAATCATTGCGGGATTTAAGTGCCTCGACGGAATTGTGGTGTGCGCCGATACCCAAGAGACGGTTGGTAATTACTCTAAGCGCAATGTGCCCAAACTACGCTTCGAGGCCCCCATAGGAGCCATGAAAGTCTTAGGTGGGTATTCGAATGTGGCTCTTGCGGTTTGCGGAGCTGGACATGGTCCGTTTATCGATAAGTTGGCTGATGAGGCATGGAAATCGGTTGAGGTAACAAAGAATATTGACGAGGCCTGTATTGCGGCAGAAGAAGCAATTAAACGAACATATGAGGAGTTTGGGAGAATTTATCAGACCGGAATGTGCCCAGAGGCCGAATTGGTTTATGCCGTGAAGATGGAGAGCGAAAATCGTCTATTCAGCGCCAGTGGCCCCATCGTTAATGAGAAGCATGATTACTGCGCCGCTGGAGTTGGCGTACACATGGCCGATTTTCTGGCCAGTAGGATGTACCGTCGCACGCTGCACGTAGCGCAAGCCATCATTGTTGCCGCCTATGTTCTTTTTCAAACAAAGGAGCATGTGGAGGGGTGCGGAGGTGGAAGCCATATAGCGGTTCTGAGGGACCACGGATCAAGCGGTTTGGTGAACTCAGAGAACGTTGATCTAATTACAAAGTTGGTCCAGTCGGGGGATTCGGAGATTGGCGAGATTTTGATGCGATATGCGAATGTTACGATTAGTAAGGACGAATTCGTGCAACAGTCGCATGAACTTATCGCAGGCATAGTTACTCTTCGTGAACACGAGAAAAGTAAACTATTAGAACTCCAGAGGATGACCAAGGAAGTATTCGGCATGGATTTGCACGACGAGCTTGGTCTCCCGAAATCAACGGATGACGAACTCGCTTAGGTCCAGGCTCCTGGGAGCGGAAGCCCCTGCGCAGGCAGGACTTGGGCGAGACCTAGGCTCTAAAAGAACAGCGTAAAAGGAAGGACACTATGACCTGGGAATATTGGCTTGAGCGTTTTGGGGCTAAGCAGGACACGGAATACACCGAGGAAAAGTTAGCAGAGCTTGGCGGTGGCGGATGGGAAGCAGTTACTTCTTGGACTGCGCCCGGTATCAACCAAGGGGAGCCTGTAGTCTACATTTTGTTCAAGAAACCAAAATAGACCGCTTTAGCCCCGGCCTCTGTTTCAGCAGAAGCCGGGGCACGCTTTCTTGTTAACTCAGATAATTGGTGGCGGTCTTCCCATGTAGTGCCTCCTTTCTGCTTACACCGCTCTGCGCTGTGAACGCTGGGCGGTTCGTTTTGTCTCCAAAAGTCATTTGCTCATTTGCTTCAACCTGACGTCTTCAAAGTTTTCCCTGACTCTTGTGGCGAACTTTCCGGTCTTCAGCGCATAAGCGCCGGGAAGACCCTCACGATTAAAGAGTTTGATAACATCCCCCTGCCGCTCCAATCTGGCCAGTGTGTTGTGAATGACCGTCATATGGCTGGCGTAATCGTCAAGATTCATACCCCGCTTCTTCAACTCATCCCTGATTTCGGTAGGCGTCAAAGCTGGATCATCGGTATCCCCCAGGACAGCCTTGATTCCGTCAGTGATCCCGAGATCGGCAAACGTTTCTCCTTGCGGCAGTCCAGCCGAACGGTCCTGTTCACCACACAGGGCGGCGAGTCCCTCGATGGTTTTCTTGAGTTCCGCTGCACGGGCATCCAGGTTGCTGCGTGTCTGAAGTACTTCGCTCAACTCAGCCCGTGCAGCATCCAAGGCACGTTGGTACTCTTCTTTTCCCATATTTCACCCCTTGTACTACCAGTGTACAGTACATCATTTATGTTTCAGTGTCAAGTTAACATGGTAAGGTAATAGTTATCGGACCCGCCCTGGGAGTATTTACTGAAAACAAAGGAGTTCCTTCGCATACCCCTCAGCAGGCCTGCTTTGGCGTTCACAGAGGACCGCCGAACAGGGCAAAATAGGGCCTGGGCGGGCTTCCCTGGGGCTGCTGGGGGCTCTGCTATCAATCGGGCGGGTTTGGGGTTGCCGAGGGCTCCTAGGGGCATCCAGGGAGAAATAGTGGTTGCAAAGTAACGGCTGTAGGCGTATAATTGGCGATTAGTTAGGGCACTTCGACAATAGTGCTTGACTTTGGTGCTGGAGAGGAGTATAATCGTAGATGAAGGTTGGGACAGGTCTCTGCTCGGCAATTCCTCGGCGGCACCCCAGAAATCCCAAAATCAAACAGAACAAGCCACCGTGTTCAACTGGGTTTTGGACTTTTCAATCCTAGGTATCCACGGGGAGTGACCGCAACTTTTCTTCCTGAGTGGGGTTTGTATTAGTACGGGTTATTCCGCCCGCCTCTCCAAGCAAAAATCCCAAGTGAGCCCCGAGCAGGTGCCCAGGTCCGTCCTGTGTACGTGCCCGTGTCTCTGCCCGCAAGGGAGCACACGGAGAAACCGAGGCAAGATGAGCAGATGGGTGTTGTACAACAGCGCAGGGAAAGACGGAGGGTCAATCAACCAGTTCTTTGCGAACAGCGTGGAGGACTTGATTAAACAAGTTGTCGCTTACGAAGACCCGTACGACAAATTATGTGAGGCAGGTTGGTCGGCACAGAACGACGATGACTACTCGCAGGTAGTTCTGTTCTACCCAGACGGAGCAGTAGCTGTAATGGTCGAGGGCGTCGAGCACCCTTACACCGCAGATGACCAAGAAAGTTAACCGTGTCGTAGATAGGCACTCTTCAGTTTTTACTGGAGAGTCCCTACGAGGCCACGGCCACGAAAACGAAATCAAACTTAGGGGACTCAGCATGACAACACTACTAGCAACGATTGCAGAACCAAAGGTAAAGAAGGACGCCACGCCAGCTCCGAAGTTCTACGGAGAGCTAAGCGTTGGCCCAGAAATCAAGGCCCTCATGGGGCACCTCGATATGTCAGAGCTGAACATGCGGGCCATGGTCGCCTATGGCATCGAGGAAGAGGAGCTGAAAGAAGTCCTGCTCGAAAGCATGACGAGTGAACTCCATCAGACCTACCTCTTGGCAACTCCCCAGCGTCTCGCCAAGGAATTCCGTACGGAACAGAATACGGACGGCTCATGGTGCGTCGTGGATGGCCTGAATGAGATTAGGGCTGACAACTTGGAGAATGAAATGATTGCCTCGGCAGTGTGCGGCCTCTTCGATAACCCTTGCACAGCTTCGACCGACTTCCCAATGGACCCCAACGCAGTTCTGCCTGACCAGAATCAGTAATCGACCTTTGCTGTGCTTCCAAACCACGTCAAGTCTTTCGCAAAGTCTACTTGACGTGGCTCCGCACGGTACTGCGCAGCTCGGCGTTCCTCTCCTGGTTCGCTTAGCTGCACTTCGGGGACTGACTCGGTCTGCTGGCTGGGTCAGCCTCAACTTTTATCGACATCGCTCAGGCGAACCAAAGTCCTCTTCACAGGATGCGATTCATCAACCTGGGTAATCAAGCAGCGAACAAGGTGGAGACCCCCCAGTGTTCCCGACCAAGACATCACTGCGGGCGTGAAGTCTTCCCCTGGCACATCCATGAGTCCAGGGGGAAGAACGGAACTCATCCCTGAGCCTAAGGTGCCGCAAGGTCCACTAGGCAGGGTAACTGCCGAGCCACCTGCTGCACCACAAGCACCGACCACTGCCGAAGGTGTGCCTACAGTGGCACCCAAAGCAGCAGCCGTACCTCCTACGTTTACCGAGCCTGGATTAGTGGGCAGTTCGTACAAAGAGGAAGGCGGCCCAGGACCCGAGGAACTGCACCCAGTTGTGAAAGAGCAAGTTGCCCTTCTTCGCAACGACAAACTCAAAGCCCTCGGGAAGTCCCTGGGTTTGGACCCTGATGCGTACAACTTCCAGTCTAGACGAGCCATTCGCCCAGGTGGTTCTACGCACGCCACCGAGCGTGTGCAGTTCATAGACGATGTTATGCGTGAGATGCCGCCAGAAGAAGTTCAGAGCATTGGACGCCAAGCATCTGACCTGGAACACAATGCAGAACTGCGTGGTATGCACAAGGCCGACCGAGCAGAAACTCTGTTCCCTCGGCTACGCAAGGCGACTACCACAGCCGCTAATTTGGACGAGTACGGGAACCCAACGGCTTCCGGTGGAAGCCAAGGTGCCGTAACTGTCGGGGAAGGCCTAGGAAACTCTGGGAACTCTCCGCCCTCACTATTAGGAAGGGTACAAGTACCCGACTTCAAGGTTGAGCTAACGCCCAGGGAAGTAGCCGAAGCTAAGCGTCTAGGTCAGACCCCTACGGAGTTTGACAGGCTACGCCGAGGGATGAGCCCAGAGCGGTACAAAACAGAAGTTCGGGGACTGCGAGGCGAAAACAAAACCGCTGGTAAACCTCTGCCTGGTGAAGACCGAAATACTCCAATCAATTACCCCATTGAACCCAAGTGGAACGACCCAGTAGCAGTCAGAGCCCGTGCGAGGGCCAACGCCGCCGAGCCTATGCCCACCCTCAGACGCACAAGCGGCTACGGGGAGGGCTCCGAACTTTACGGAAACCTTCGCCGCACAGAAGATGACCTGATTCCCACAAGGTCAACCTCGGGATTCCCAGGGCGTGGCACGGGAATCCCAAACCCTGAGCAGGTGATGCCAAAGGTTACCTATCAAGGCGCAAAAGGAGGAGCCACAGAGAGCATGAGCGATGCGGCTAGGAAAGAAACCGTCGGGGAGAGAACAGGTAAAGCAGGATACGGAGACTTCACCAAAGCATCCCTCGGAGCAGTTGCTCCATTGGGTGCTGCAGACCAAGCCGTACTAAAATATGGTCAGACTCGTCCAGCACTTGGGGTAATAGAGCGCGTCCCTGGCGTACCAAAGAGCGCCAAGGGTTACAGCGAAGGCCTTATGAGCCCGCCCGCCGAGGCTCACAGTGGTGACCTTGGTGTGGACTACCCTCAGCAGCAGGATTTAATTCCACGCCGCACATGGGACACAGAGGCAGCGAAGCAACGTCCACAGCAACCTCTGACTATAACCAAAGCGCAAGACCCTGACTTCGTCAGTCGGATGGAGGAGTACAACGCTAAAGCAAGCCGAGAAGCGGCCCGTGTTGGCTCTCCCGAATTCAAGACGAAACGATCTGCCTTGGAGAAGGCTATAAGGGAGAAGAAGAACCCTCAAGCGGCCATAGACGCATCCATCGCAGACGGAAAACTGGCTGATAAGGAAGCCGCCAATACTGGCGATCCTAAAGCCATGGACAGGGCCGTAGCCATACTAGACAGAGCCGTGAAGAGACTACGCTGAGCATGGGCCGGGCAAGTCGCTCGGCCCCGTCTAAGCCTGCTTCGGGCACGAGGCGAATTACACGCCTTCGGGTTTCGGCTTCCTCTGGCCCCATGTAGAGCGCCACAGCTTGCGTGCTATCTCAGCTCTTTGTGCATAGTCGACAGCCTGTCCCACTAATTCTTCATCCAGATCAAGATAACCAGGGAGATACTGACATCCCTCTACGTGTAGAGCCTCCCAAATATCGCGGTCCCCATGTGTGAGCTTTTGCCATTCCGAGTAGGCGAGCATGTCGGCGGCTTGGAGGATGGGATGATCTTTCTTGGAACCTAATCCGACAGTCATAATATTGAGCGCCGGGTCTGTCGCCTTACCGTGCTGAAGAATCTCCACAATCTGATTCGAGTTCTTATGGCCATCCTCAACCAAGATATTTACGTCGGCTCCGAGTTTGTGGTCGTCAAGCCAAAGCCGTGTCACCAGTAAGAGCATCTGAATGGCGAAACTGTAAGCCGCCCCCCATCTGGAACGCAGGGTATTGTCGCTCTTAGAATTGAATCGACTGATAGTCACCTTGCCTGTGTAGCCAATCGAGAGACGCTTCCGCATAATAGCGGTCAACACTCCGAGTAGTCTTGCTCGCTGCTCAGCAGTTAATTTCTTGAATATTCCTCCCTTTAAGTTCCTAAAATCTTTGGAGTGAAAAAAGGGGATATCGACTTTATTCAACTCCGCCTGCCAGCGAGTTTTGAGTTTTCTGGCTCTCTGAACTGTGCCTAGTTGCAGGCTCACCAGCAGCACATCCCCTGAGCCGCTCTCATCGAACCCAATGTCCAGCGCCACTAGCCAGCTCCATTCATCCCACCAAGAGGGAAACTCGTAATGGCCGAATCGGAGCACGGCAAGGCACACTCATCGTGTCCTGCTCTCAAGGCTCAACTCGACGCGAGGCGAGTGCGGAAACAGCGACAGAAGAGGGCTTCCGGCCCCGCTTCCCGCGCAAAGCAGCAAGCCAACAATAGACTTTTACCCAGCTTTCTACCCAGCTTTCACAGCCTAGTTAACCATCTGTATAGCAGTTTAGCCTTCGGAAACCCGCCTAACTCGCTGTATTGAGAGGTTACGCTGTCTGGAGCTGCCACTCCGAAGGCAGATGCTCTATCCGATTGAGCTACGGGCGCGCCTCAACCCCCAATGCAGTCTACCGCGCCTTGATGATCTCACTGAGCACATCAGGCTTCGATTCATCCTGCACCAGATGGGGATACTTCTCTCCTCCATGATAGTCGAGGTTGTAGGTCTTGAAATAGTCGGCGTTCTCGACCAGCAGTTCGAGAGCCTGGCCATGCTGGGTCGTCGCCCGCAGCGCATCGAGAAACACCACCGGAGTAAAAGAACGCCCGTTCACGGCAACCACTCTCATGCCTGGACCTATGCCCGCCTGCGCCGCCGGCAAGCCTTCGACCGTGTCTTCGATGGCTCCGTCAAATCCCACCAGCAACCCGATCGAATATAGCGCGTCGATTTGCTTATGCGAGGTTTCCCACGCCTTGACCAACTCGGACGCTGTGCCGTCATACACCAGCTCCCATCCGCTGTTGGCAATGCCGGTCAGCGGGGCATTCGCTGCATGGTTGGTGAGCCGCTCGGTCCAAAAACCTCGCCAATCGTAAGCCACGACCTGGTTGAGGGTGTTGACCACATCGTCGAAGGTGTAGGTTTTCACCTCGAGCCCGCCACTTGGTCCGCCGTGAAACAGATGGCAGAAATCGTCGATCGATTTCTTGCCCTGGGTGTGCTGGCGAATGATCGTATCCACCCACAGCCAGTTCAGAACGTCTTCGTCATAAAAATCAACTCCCCGTCGCCAGGAAATCCAGCTTTTCGACGCCAGGTAGAGTTCCGGCGCCGCATCGGAGGTATCCTGCAAATTTCGCCAGCCGCGCCCGGGATGATGGTCCATATCGGCGGCAATTTTCGCCAACGCGTCGCGATATTCATCGGGCGTGCGGATGCCGCTGCGGGCGCTCAGAACATCGCCCAAATAGGACGTCAGCCCTTCGTACACCCATAACAGATCGGTCCGCATGGGCTTCTCAAAGTTCGGCGTCGTCAAGTCTGCGGGACGGCGGTATTTCCCGTTCCAGGAGTGCACATACTCGTGCGGCAAGAGGCCCGCGGCGACCAGTCGCAGATCCGGGTCCACTAGATAACGCTCTCCCACCCGGCTGTCGTCCGACTCATGGTGCTCCAGCCCGAAATGCGCCACATGATCGCTCAGGCTATATAGAAAGTGATAATCGCGAAAATGCTGCGCCCCGAAAAGCTGCTTGGCCTGCTCGGTCAGTTCTTTGTAATGGTCGAGCACGTCCGGCGGCGCCTCGAGGGCGGCGGCGCTGTCCGCCGCAATATCCATTTCCTGACGTGGATTCTCCCCGAGCGGCACCACGCGTAAGAATTCGCCGGCAATCACCGGCGAATCCACCAGCGTGGTCAGGGACGCGGGCTTGAAATCGATCTCTCCCCCGGTCTGCGATGCGATCGGCAGCGGCGTGCCGAACTTCCATCCCGGCGGAAGCCGCAAACTGGCTTGGTAGGTCAGTTCATCGCTGCTCCAACCGGCCGGATACAACAGCAGCGTGTTCCAACTCAGGACGGCCATTTTGTCGGTCGCAGAAGCACCCGCCGTATAGGGGGCTTCGTCGAGCGCAGCCGGAGAAACATAGTCGAGCCCGACCTCTACGGCTGAAACTCCAGCCGGGACTTCGACATGAAACGTCCACCCATCGAGCAGGTCGCGGCGCCAGGGCAGAGTCTGTCCGTGGGCGGTGAATTTCAGACCCATCAATTCGTTGATCGGCCCCGTGGGCCCGTGTTCGCCGGGAATCCATTGCGGGTAGTAGAGGGTGAGCGTGCCGGGGCTGGCGGGAATCTCCAGC
>Ga0182018_10002272_pt1 | contig 19661 bp, 24 predicted proteins | sample 812P2MmetaG_FD_120490 | JGI IMG/M metagenome (GOLD analysis project Ga0182018, IMG submission 120490) | Permafrost microbial communities from Stordalen Mire, Sweden - 812P2M metaG | ecosystem: Environmental > Terrestrial > Soil > Wetlands > Permafrost | place: Sweden: Stordalen | collected...
ACCAGGCTCTCCCACTCCCGACGGCGGCGCGGAGCTTTCCGTAATGTAGACATCCGTCCGGGTTGGCACTTCGTTGATTCGAGCCACGGGATAGTCATTGAAATTCGATTGCTGTATGACACCGTTCTTGGCGGTTATCTCTCCGCTGCGTACAATGCTCGTGCCGAAGACCACCGCTCCCTGGAATTGCGCGCTTGTGGCTTCCGGATTAGCGACGAGTCCCGCATCCAGCGCCGTATCAATACGCGGGATGCGGATCTCCCCGTCATCACCTACCTCCACTTCCACGACCGTGGCCACGTAAGTCAAGAAACTGCGATGCGCGGCGAAACTCAAAGTGAATGGAATGGATCGCACCTTCGACGGCGATCCCAACATGCCTCTCTTATGGTACGTGCGTGACATCCTACAACTAACGGAAACAAAGTTTGGTTGCGGGATCGCCCTCTGCGGTGCCTGCACGGTACACAAGAATGGCGAAGCAATCCGTTCGTGCATTACACCGATGAGCTCGGCGGCGGATAGTGACATTCGTACGATTGAGTCTTTACCATTACTGTTCCCTCGCCTACTTTGGACAGCATTCTGCGTGCCACCCGAACCCTGCGCCCATTGGAGCCATAACTCGAAGTGCATTCGCATTTCGCTCCAGGACGAGACCGGACACCCACCTGCGATGTCAGTATTTCGACGCGAGTGTTGAACCGCGGTCACTCAGGTCAGCGCGAACCAGCTACTCGTATACGAGCACGTTCCGGCAAAGTGGCAAGCGAGTTGCAACTACGGGGCGGGTGGCTGTTGCTCGTCCAACGCTTGCTGTGGGTGATGAAGTTGTGAAGGGCGATCGACAGCCGCCGGAGGATAACTTTGAAAGACAGTAGCCGTTCGTCATTTCTCACTGCAGTTATATTTGCTATTTTGTGGACTATTCTGGCTGTGTGGCTTCACGCGCAGGACGCGCAGTTTCATGCAGCGCCTTCGCCCAGCGTTCATTTGAAAAACCCATATGCAGGACAGCCGGCGGCCGTCTCAGCCGGGTCAAGGCTGTACGCAACGAACTGCAGCTCCTGTCATGGAAGTAGTGGGCAAGGAAACGGAGCGATGCCTGCGCTATCCCAAGGACCCACGCAATCGGCGTCAGACGGCGAGGTCTTCTGGTTCATCACAACCGGCGCCGTCGACAAGGGCATGCCGTCCTGGAGCTCTTTATCCGAACGGCAACGCTGGCAGCTGGTCAGCTACTTGAAGTCTCTCAAGAGTTCGGGGAGCGCACAAACAACCGCTCCGGAATCTCCTAACCAAGGTCATTCGAGATGAACAACTTAGATCGCAGAACTTTTCTCTCGGGTATTGCGGCGGTTGCGGCCACCACTCCAGTTCTAGCCGGGATCATGCAGGTTGGAGCTGGCCAGAATTCGCCTGAGACGACCAGCGGAACGCGGTTCAACACCTGAACGCGAGTCCACGGCGCGCAAATATCGAGACCGACGATGTCGGCCGCGACTGTTATTGCTAAGGGTGCGTGATTTTTCGTCATTCAAGAATAACGGAGACCTTATGGAACTTCTTACGGCAGATCGGGTAAAAGCAGGGTTCATTGGCTTGGGAAACATGGGGAACCGCATCGCACAACGCCTCCTTGATCACGGATACCACCTCTGTGTTTACGATACGAATCTCGTTAAGGCGGAAGCCGTCGCTACACGGGGCGCCACCGTTGCGAAGAGTATTCATGAACTGGCAAGCACGGTCGATGTGGTTCTCTCCTGCTTGACGAACGATGAAGCAGTTCGGAGTGTATATTCAGGAGCAGAAGGCGTTCTTGCTGGGGCACGACCAGGAACCAGCGTGCTGGAGATGAGTACGATCTCCCCGGAGACCTCACGCGAACTCCACAGTCTTGGAGCCCGGACTGGCATCGAAGTATTGGATGTCGCTATCTCCGGCAGCACTCCTGCCGCCGAGCAAGGCATTCTGACGTTGCTGGCAGGCGGTGACCGCGAACTGTTCCGTGCCGCTCAGCCGATATTTCAGACTATCGCAAAGCAGTATTTCCACCTGGGCGATTCTGGATCAGGGACGGCCATGAAGTTGGTCGTCAACACGCTGCTGGGGGTTGGCATGCAGGCGATCGCCGAGGCTGTGGTCCTTGGGGAGAAAGCTGGTCTTGATCGCGAAAGGTTGCTCGAGGTCTTGGCGAAGACAGCCGTGATCGCTCCGGCTCATGTGGGAAAGCTGGCGAGAGTGGCGGTCAATGACTACAGCCCGCAATTCCCCCTGCGCCTGATGAATAAAGACTTTGAATTGATTCTCAAGGCGGCGGCAAAAGAACACGTCTCCATGCCTGCGACAGAAGCTGCTTTTTACGTGAACTCCGAAGAACTGGCGGGTGACGTTGAAAAGGACTTCTCCGCTGTGTTGCGGCGGATGGAAGAGGCTGCGGGTGTTGAGGCCACTCCCTCGAACGCGGTAACAGGGTGACTTGCAGCACGGCGTGCTCCACGCCGTGCTCGTTACAAGCCCGCTGCACTCTTGAACCAAGCGGCGTCTATGTAGAGATGGCGTGTCAACATACGGACACGCGAGCGGACATCTTTTCGCGTGATCCAATAATGATTACGAAGATTTACACACAGTTACATCGAAGGACGAGCAAGGTTGCACCTTAAATCGATTGATTAGCATCTATTGAAAAAGACAATTTCATTAGCCGCCTCATCTCATCAGGATGAGAACTACTGAATAACTCTAAAAGGAGAAGTAATGAAACAAATTAAGTACGCAGCACTTGTATCGATGCTTGCTCTACTTTCCACGGTCAGCGCTTTCGCACGAGACAAGAATCAGCACTCGGTAGAGATTTCGGACTCCGTACAAGTGGGTAATGGGCAATTGAAGCCTGGTAACTACAAGGTCGAGTGGCAAGGGACCGGCCCCGAGATACAGGTTAATTTCATTCTCGATGGAAAAACTGTTGCCACGGTGCCAGGAACATTGAAGACGAATGACGCCCAAGTAGTTCAAGACGAGATTGTGACTGAGGAAACCAGCGCCAACACCAAAACACTCAAAGAGATCGACTTCAGTCACAACAAAGAAGCGGTGGTCTTTGAGCAGAGTGGCATGTAGTTCCCTCGCTCGATCGTAGGCGATCCACCTTTCCCGTGCTTTGGCAAACAGGCCCGCTCCGAAGGCGGGGGGCGGGCTTTCTTTCTTGGATAGAGATCCCCGGAAACTGAATTCCGCCCGTGGGCTTTGCAATTTGGTCTTGTAAGGGTTGATCAGGAAATTACGTCTCCGCACAAAACAAGGAGAACGTTCATGAAGTCAAACTCTCTTGCGGTAGTTGAACAATTGGCAATCGTCTCCTCCTCGAAGGAAGGCCCTCCTGATTCCATGCCGAAACTCATGGTCCTGAACAATGTGAAGCTTGAAGTATTTACAGTCATAGTGGCTTGGGCGTTCGCATCCGTTATTCTCTTGCTGATGGTAGTGAGCCTTCTATTAGTGGTGGCCGGCTACGCTGGATCCACCTTTGCTCCGGACTTAGGGCCGAAAACGGTCTCGTCTTCTTGGGGAAGGTAGTGCGCTCTCTTTCCAGGCTTTGCGAACCGAAGATGAGCAGGAAGTGACACCGATCTTCGAAACAGGAAAAGAAGTCCCTTCGCCGAGCGATGAAGTGCTGCACTTACTCGCAACAGCGTCGAACGGTCCGACAGGCTCACGAAGCCGCATCGAGAGCAGTGACAGACATAACTCGCGCGGCGGGAATCATCAGCAGAATCGGCGTGCTGCTCAAGAAGGGCGCGCAGCGCGAATTGGTCGATATAAATGAGCTCATTCAAGAAATGATCGTTCTGCTCCGCAGCGAGGTGGCCCTTCCGCTGCACACCGCGGCTCCGTAGCTGCTCACGCAACCTTGCTGCGGAATTGCCCGTCTATTCACATCAGAGTCGCGACTGGGATTGCGTCGAGGATCCTCAAGGAGTTGCTGTACATGCGAAATCGATCTTTGACGCTTGCATATTGGGTCATACTCATACCCGGAATGGCCGTGGCTCAAGACAACAGCTCACAGCATCCCTCGGCGCGTCAGCAGCTGCAGCACATCCATGGGCCGCAATCGATCGACCAGGAGCTGGCTCGTCTTACGAAAGATCTGAAGTTGACTCCGGAACAACAGAAGCAGGTCCGGCCTCTGCTTCAGGAGCACCACGATAAGATTCAGGCGCTGCTCGACAAGAATCCAACAGCCTCACGGCAGGAGCTTGCTCCGCAGATTCACTCTATCAGCGACGAAACGCACCACAAGATTCATGCTCTGCTGACTGATCACCAGAAAAAATTGGAAAAGGCGATGCAGCAACGCGAACATAATGGTCAGGAGAACAGGCGACATGCTCCGCCTGCGGCCGCGTCGCCGGAACCACCTTCTTCGGTCAGCCAGAAGTAGCCGCCTCTTGCCTCTCGGAATTACCAGGGATGATCCACCGCCGTCCCAATGCGGAGGCGGCTTCCGTTGGAGCTACCCACAATCGGCATTAATCTCTGACAAAATACCCTTTCGTCTGGTTAGGCTAAGGCCCTCGCGGTGAGTTCTGGTGAGCAAGATTTCGCACCCAGGATTTCGCACCTATGTCCGACCAGGTATCGTGCTATAAGGTGCAGGGTTGTTTCCACAGGGTATTTGATGGCCGCGGACACCAGTGTCGACCCGTGGTCATGACGGCCGCCCGATGTTCTTCCCTGCCTTTCGGTCTCACTTTAAGGTCTTCATTTTGCGCCTGGCACAGCGACCGAACGATACGTGCCTTGGCTGTTCAATTGCTATAGTGATTTGCGGTGACTTGACTATGGTTTTCAAATTCCGCGAACGATCGGCATCGCCATCGCAGCGTCATTTTCCCACCGTCTTGAACATAACGGCCCAAGAGCGCGGAACTCCGAGCGTGCCAGTCAAGGTATCAATTTCAATGGAGTTTTCGATTAGAAGTTAACGGCTTTACCAAGACTAAGTACCGAGTATGAATACAAGAAGAGATTTTCTGAACTTAGGTGTCAAAGGATCGGCAATGGCCGCCGCGGCGGCCCTTCTACCGTGGACCAAGTCAGCGCAGGCCAACCCAGCCGGTATCAGGAGCAGGAATAATATGCAAAATAACACGAACAGCGGCAGCAGTGTCCGTTACAAGCCACCCTTTAAGTTTGGCCTGGGAGGCGTTCCGCTGGGAAATGAATTTGCCGTTGTGACTGATAAAGATGCATACGCGATCCTGGAAGCTGCCTGGAGTGCGGGCATTCGTTACTATGACGTTTCTCCCTGGTATGGTCTCGGTCTTGCCGAGAGAAGGTATGGCAGCTTTCTTCACAACAAGAAGCGAAGTGAATACGTAATCTCGTCCAAAGTGGGCAAACTGCTAAAGGCATCGAATACAGCCAAGAACCGTGAACTGTTCCCTTTCTCGCCTTCACCCAACGACGTAATTTTCGATTACACGGCGTCGGGCGTGAGGCGTTCGATCGAGGATAGTCTGCAAAGACTCGGTATCGACAGCCTTGACATCGCTTTTGTGCACGACATTTCGTCGGACAACAAATTGCTGCCGACCAGCTGGCAGGAGCAATTCGAAATCGCCGTAAAAGGTGCGTTTCCAGAACTGACGCGTATGCGCGAAGAGGGGTTGATCAAAGGCTGGGGAATCGGCGTCAATACGCCAGAGCCGATTCTGCGGGTATTTGCAGAAGCCGATCCGGACGTTTGCCTGATGGCGTCGCAGTATTCCTTGATCGATCACAAGAATGCGCTAAACCAGCTTTTTCCTGCGGTCCGCAGAAACAACGCCTCTTTAGTGATTGGCTCCTCTCTGAACGCCGGATTCATCTCGGGAAGTCCTCGCTACAACTACGGAAAAGAGTCTTATAAGATCCCTCTCGAGTTCCTGGCAAAACGAAAGAAATTGCTTGAAGTGGCAGCGAGTCACGGAGTAGATCTTCGCACAGCAGCGCTTCAGTTCTCTGCGTCACCGGACGTGGCCGCAGCTTTGGTGGTCGGCGCCAGCAATGAACAACAGATTCTCGCAGACTATACGTCTATGCAAACCAAGATTCCGGCTGAATTCTGGGTCGAGCTGAAAGCTGAGAAATTGATAGAACAAAATGCACCGACGCCTGCTTGAGAAGCTGAAAATAAATATGTGGGAATGCCTGCAGATCCATTCTGCTTTTCCGCGACTTAAAGTTTGCGGTCGTAAACGGATGACTCAGTGGCGACGCGCTCGGTAAAATTTGGCTTCGGCGGCGCGCACACTGATTCAAACCAGCGACTGATGTACAACTCGGCATGAGCTTCACCGCAAGCTCCGGCCCCGTTGGCACTCTCGGAATTCCAACGGTACACGGTAAGATCGGAATCTCCACATCGAGTCACGAACCAGTGGATTGGATTGGTGGTCACTGGTCCACAGACTTCACATCTGAATTCCTGTAGCGTTGTCATTCGCTCAGGTCCGGATATCAGTATTTGGCCAATCTCACTTCGCGGCCGAGGCTGGGCCGACTTGGTGTCAGAATGGTGAGGTCGCCGACCTGTTCCCTCTTCACGCTACCCCTGAGTGCGGCGGTATGATCCATCATCCAAACCTGGGGAATGATTTCTCCGACCAGTCGTCCATGACAGAAAAACCGCACCACCGAACTCTCGGAAACCACCATACCGACAGCCTTGGTAACCGCACTCATGTTGGCAGCGGCAAGGTGACGGCTGCCGAGTCCCAGCGGCACGTCCACTTGTGCGGCCACGGCATCGAGGTAGCGGCACGGGGAAAGGAAGATTCCATCGTGGGCCACGACGAACCCTCCATCCTGCCGTGACGCTTTCGGATTCTTATCGAGCAAAGCCTGAATGTTGTCGTTGTGCTCCTGAAGCAGGGGCCGGATCTTCTGTTGCCGTTCCAGACGACATTCCGGCTACTCGCCTTTTAGCACGCTCACCTCACTGACCCGCTTGAGTCTCTCGATCTTCGTTCGCTGCTCCGAGTTCGTCAAACGCGAGATCTTATCTTGCAACTCTGGGTTTTCAGTGACCAATTTCGGCAGCAATCGCGCCTGTGTGTCAGGGCCAGAGATGAACTCTCTTCAGTGTTCTGTTCTCTACCTCTATGCCTGCAGAGCTTTTCTTTCGACGCTGGTTTTCACCTGAAGACGGCGTAGCCCAAACGGGCAGCGAAGGTCGCGATCATCCTGGCAAGAAGTGGAAATATTCCGGAGTCCTCCAGAACCAGCGACTCGGTGTTCTGGCCGCGGTATCGGCTCCATCACGTTGAAGTCAGCATCGAGCGCTTCCGCATCCTCACTTGAATGCCATTCTCTTGATCTATTCACGAGAGTCTTCACTTCGAGATGAGCGAGTTGGAGGCAACTCCTCCAACACGCGGTTGAGCTCTGCGACAAGACTCATCAGCTTGTCCGGATCCATCTCCTTACTGGCCCGTTCAGCAAGTAGTCTCCAGTCGCGGGACCGAGGCGCATTTTGTGATTCGTCCATTGGTCGCTGTACTGCATTTAAGTTTCCATAATTCGCCGTCCAGAAAGCCCAGCATTTACTTCTTCCAAAGTCAGTCAGCAGGATGAACTGCAGACACCCAATGGACACCGCGTCGGCATATCGTCTCAAGCATGTTTGTGTCGGCTCACTCCGCGACCGGAGTTGCCCTATTGGCGAACCCCGGTCCAGGAATGATTCCCTTGTCCACCCCCGCGTCCCCCCCTCCGCCACCGCCACCACCTCCGCCTTGAGGCTGAAGGGTGCCGCTCAGTTTCTCGCCATCGACGGTGCCCGTAAAAGCCACGGTCATGGGGCGTCCTTGTATTTGCATACCGAAAGACACCTTGTTTCCTGCAATGCTTCCAGTCAGCTGAGAGGATCCACTCTCGTCCTGAAACGTGCCGCTCAGTTTGGAACCATCCTGCTGGACCTGCATCGTGGCTTGCTGTGAACCACCCCGACCCTGCCATGAAATCTGCCAGGACCCGCCAATGTTGGGGGGTTGAGAATTATTCGATTCGGAATCTTGTGCGAGCAGAAGAGGCGCAGCGAGAAGAGAGATGAAAACAATATCACATAGCCTCCGTATTCCTTATATGGAAACACGCCACGTGACTTGCCGGGGTTAAGAGTTGGTAAACCTGAGTAAAACTTTGTAGCGTAACCGGCGGTGCGCAGACTGGCAGCCGGTCACGGCGCTAATGGTTGACCGGGTTACCTGGTAAATCGGATAAAGGGAGATCTGCCCCAGACAGCGATTTCACTACTCAGGTTTGCGCATTCATCAAGGTTTGGCGAATTAATTCCGATTGGGCGACGCCGAATGGCTCAGGCTCCATACGTACGCTGCGAGCGCTGATACTTGATCGGGCGTAAGTTGCGACGTACATCGATCCGTCGGCATTAATGATGAATGGATGCATCGGATGGTCGCCGCCCAGAGGCAATCCGGAGACGATGGTATCGGCCGAGCCACTTGGCACGATGGAACCGGCGGGCAATGAATATCGCGCGATCCGATCATTGATCTCTGCGTAGATCGATCCCTTATACATGCCGATGCCCGTACCGCCAGCACCGCCGCTTTGAACGGTTTCGCCAAAGCGCTCAATTACGTCGGCCTTTCCCGTACCGCTCTTGTCTTGCAGGGCTACGAGGAAGCCGCCTGGACGCGGCGCGTCGTTGCCGTAGTACCTGCCCGACCAGGTGTTGACGTAAAGAACTCCGCTTGGCGCAACTACCATATGGCGGGCATGACCAATGCCGTCGGCAAAAACCGTCGCGCAAAAACCGGCAGGTAACCTCAGGCCGCTGTCGTCATTTGGGCATGTTTGGCTTCCGGAAGCTGCGCCCGCATTGGATTGCTTTTCGGCTCGCATCAAGGAAACGCTCACGTAGATTGTGGCAAGCGCGACAAGAACATACGAGAGAGTCTTCTTCATTGTTTTATTCCGCATAGCCTATGTCTTTTCCGAACTAGCCCACGTCCGCCTGCGCCGGGGGTCGAGGTCTCCCAGAAATTTTGCCCCTTTGGCCAGCTTGCCCAATCAATTGCATTCTTGATGGCTGCCGAAAAGGAGCGATTATGCTCAGGCGTTACAAAATATGACGCCGTCTGCCGCCTCGATCTCTCGTTTCAGACGCAGAACGGACTGCGGAGGATTCTCCCACAGATCGTCATACGGAGGCACGCCGCCGATCTCTATGAAATGAAAACGCAATCGGTTAGCCGACAGCTTGCCGACACTTTCGGGGAACTTCCGGTTGATGGAACCACGGCGGAGCGAGCCAACAAGCACTGCCACGTTCTTGATCGAATTACCTGCTGTATTCATTTTCGCCACTTGACTGAACTGGCCGCGATTACACTCCAGAAACTCGATGCACGTCACGCCACATTACGAGAGTTATTAACATATTGCGGCTCCCGAACGCATTTACTGCCATTTGTTGAATGCGGGGTGCGGCGCGGACATGCTGAAACCTGAGTTCTAACTCTCCCCAGATGAACTATTCCGGCACGATGACGGCTTTCTCCTTCGGAATTGCGTCATATACCGCTCTGTCGATGTTCAGATGCGCCATCACCAGTTCAGGAGGCGTGTGCGACAGCCATTCGGAAAGCGACAGATCCTGGTACCGGCTCGTCTTGAACATCTCGAGAAACCGCAAGTCAGTTTCGCCGGTGTTCTCAATGTAGTGGCCCAGTGTTTGCTGCACATACCCAACATCGCCCGACTCCAAATCCATGGTGCGCGCACGCTCGCCGGTAGAGAGCACCGTCATCCTCGCTTTGCCGCTAATGTAGTACTGCCATTCATCGGCGTTCTGGTGCCAGTGCAGTTCTCGCATGCCGCCTGGATGGACAGTCACAATCGCTGCCGCAACCGTCGTTGATACTTTGAAAGTGCTCGAATCGACGATCAGAACCTCTCCACCTTTGGTTTTCTTCGTGGGAACTTGTTCACGAGTTCGAAACGAGAAATCGTACGGGGATGGAGGAAGTTTGCCCGCAGCTATCTTTTGATCTTCCGCGAGTGGCGGAGGTACTGGGCCCTGGAAAATAAACAGTTCCTCATTCCGCAGAGTCGCCAGTGATGACTGGGGAATGCCGAAATTTTTCGAAAGTACTTCTTTGGGCGTGTGCGCCATTAAGTCTGACAGCAAGACAGTTGCGTATTCGGAAAACGAGCCATCGTCGAACACCAGCAGGAACTCGGCACCATCAGGGGCGAGCCCTTGGATGGAATGGGGTATACCTGTCGGAAAGTACCAGAGATCGCCTTCGTGCGTATCGCGTACGAAGCTGCGGCCCTCGTCGTCGATGGCGGTAATTCTTGCGCCGCCGTAGAGCATGATGGCCCATTCCGCCGCCGTGTGCCAATGCATTTCGCGGATGCCACCAGCCGTAAGCCGCATATCCACACCGGCAATGGTTTTTGATACCGGTAGCTCTCGGACTGTGACTTCGCGCGACCATCCGCCTTCGTAAACCCGCCTGTTCGAGAAGGAGAAAGGGTATTTGAAGGTCGGCAAGCCGCCGGCGTCCGTAGGTGTCGGCACGCTGATGTCCGGATTGGCCGCATCCAAGTGCTTGTCGGTGGGACCGGGATCAGTGATGTGCGTGCTTTTGCCGGTTTTGACTCCCGGTACTAATTCTTGCGCCGACGCCATGCCTGTCATCGCCAGAACGCCCGCAACTCCGGTCACAGCCGCCGACCCAAGTTCCAAGAATCCACGGCGGGAGATCTGGTTGCTATTACTTTTATCGTTGTTAGTTTCGTTGTGATCAGTTTTCGTGTTCACGTTGTAACACCTCGCTTTGATTTGTTCGTCTAGACCCATGCTTTGGCCCCGAGTGCCAAGTCCACGGTTGTGGCGTAGGTGCAATACATCAGCCAAGTACCGGTGATGAATTGAAACAGCCCCACTAGGCGAACACCGAAATTCCACGATAGTAAGCGCGTAGGAATTTCAATCGCATAGATCAATGTCAGGCCGACAAAGATCAGCATTACCGGGATATCCCCCGCGCGCCGGAAAACGTCAACTCCCAGAACGCTCAGGAATAAGAACGCGATCGCCATCCAGCCGTCAGGCTGAGCGCTTGAATCGATGTATCGCCGAAGGCCATTGCGAACCAGTGAATTCCGTAAGCCGTGAAGGCGAGACCAGCCATATACAAAGGAGCTGCATTTCCGAAAACGTTGAACCAAGTCAGTCCAACCAGAAGATAAACACCAGTGAGGAACTGCATGAAACCCGGCATCCAGAACCCCCACATTGCCATCGTTCTGTTCACTTCTGGGCTCGTTCTCGGAAAACCAAACAGGGACTGCCCACCCCCAAATGAAATAACCGGTACCAAGGCCGAAGAAACCGATAGCCACTGGGACGAACGGTGATGCCGCGAAGCTGAATGGTTGCGTCTCCATCTTTCTTCCACTCTCCAACTAAGCCACTGCAACTTCGGTTCCATTCGTCCGGGAGTATGGATCGATGACGACTAACCATTGGTCGTATTGCCGGTTCGGGAAATCTCACGATCGCAAATCCGTCTTTTGCGATGGCGTGTCGAAAAAGCGAGATCGAATTTCGACACCCGTCGATGCGCGGACACCCAAGAGAATTTGAGAGGACCTAATCACCACAAATCCGACCATTTGCCAACGCGCGGGTCTGGAACCGAAACTGCAAAGGAGATGAAAGCACTCAAAGCCCACTATGTGATGAGATGGTTGCAATGCGAAGATGTATCGTCCTATTTCTCTTGTTTAGTTCGTGTATGGCACGACAGCGGATCAATGCTCAAACGGTCCCTGACTTGAGCACGGATTCTGGATCGAGCAGTAATTCGAGCTCCGCGGGCGCAACTGACGCGACTGGAGCCGATGATTCCCCCGATTGGCTGTTTCCCGTCACCAAGCTAAACCAATCTTTGCCCAATTGGTTCCACCTCGGTGGCGAATATCGTGGTCGTCTCGAGGGTCCCACAGGAATCGGGTTCACAGGCACAAACGATTTCTATTTGTTGGACCGCTTGCGCGTGAATCTGGCCATTCAGCCCAAGGAGTGGCTTCTGTTCTACGGCGAAGTGCAGGACGCTCGTATTTTCTTCAATCACCACAACCCCAACGCCAATCCATACGAGGATAAGTGGACCCTTTGGCAGGCCTATTCTCAAGTCGGCAGCTCTGAGGTGGGTTGGGTGGATGTCCTGGGAGGCCGCGAAGCCCTGCGTTTCGGCGATGAACGCGTAATCGGCCCATCCGAATGGCTTAACGTCGGTCGCACTTTCAACGTCGCGCGGATTGACCTTCACCATCCTGGCTACAAAGTCAGCGTGTTCGCCTCTTCAGTGGTGCCCGGCGACAATACTGACCTACACAATGCACTTCCGGGCAACAATCTGTACGGAGTTTACGGAAGCTTCCAGAACGTCGTCCCCAAGGCCGACTTCGAGCCTTACGTTCTCTGGCGCGTCGCACCCGGGAGCTCTGAACTTCCGGAGACGCTGAACCGTGGCCACCTCAATGAAGTCACCATTGGTCTCCACTGGAAGGGTGACCTACCCGACGCTTTCGATTACGACACTGAATTTGACGGACAGACAGGCTCGCTCGGCACAGCTTCCATCGCCGCGTGGGCGGACTATGCCAGCGTGGGAAAAACATTCCGCAAGGCGGCCGCCACGCCTCGCGTTTTTCTCGAGGGCAATTATGCCTCTGGAACGAAAAACCCGAACGGCCACGATTGGAATACTTTTGACCAGATCTATCCTTCGAACCATGACAAGCTCGGCTTCGCCGATGAGGTTGGCCGTCGGAACCTTGTGCAGTTCCGAACCGGTGTAGAAGAAGAGCCCACGAAAAAGTGGAAACTCAAACAGCAATTTGAAAGCTTCTGGTTGGCCACTTCAAATGACAACTTCTACGCCAGCAGCGGGGCAATCGCGGTTGCCGCCCACCCTGGCGCGAGCCGCCACATCGGTAACGAGCTTGATTCGGTTGCCGAATACCAACTGAATACAGGATTGAACTTTGGCTTTGGTTACGCTCGCATGTTCGCCGGACAATTTCTCAACACTACAACGCCGGGTCACGATTACAGCTACCCCTACGCGTACTTCGAATACAACTTTTCGAAATCCGGTCTTCACTTTCCCATTACCCCGAATAAGCGGAACTAGTCCGTCACCAGTGGACGAATCTCAACGCGTTCTCTTCCACGCCCGACGTTGTGGTGCCAATTGATGCCAATAGTCAGTTTCGTGTTTCCCGAGTCGATCGGGAGGCAGCAATTTACGATCACCTTGGCTGACAAATCGCCCGCCTGTTCCAGCACATCGTCGATTCGGCCAATGCACGGCCAAGAGGACCGCGTCTGCTTCCTTCGCAGCCTCGCCCGGCGTACCGGCGCGTTGCATTGCCTGGGGCGTCACGCGCCAGCCTCTTTAGTTTCTCGTTGCTCCGCGCGTAACTGAATACGACTTCATGTCCAGCTCGCGCGAAGAGTCAACAGCGTGCTGTAGATCGACTCAGCCGTCTAGTGAATTGAATTGTGAACCAACTGTAACCAAGTGACCGGGAGGAGGGCTTGCAAGTGATTGAAAACATGGTGGCCAGGGACGGAGTTGAACCGCCGACGCCAGCCTTTTCAGTGCTACGTTATGCTGTGTTTTAAACAACTTAAGTGACTTCAGGTGGCCGCCTAAGTACTTGAGAAGCCGTGAGAGACACACGAATCGTGGGTGGAAATCGTGGGTTCAAACCACGTATGTCTCACGCATAAACTCTGTTTCGTTCCGTTTCTCCGATCACGGTTTTGCCATCCAGACATTCACAAATGAGCGGGCGATGGCGCCTAATCTTCCGTTCAATGTGTGCATGAGAACTCCACAGATTCGAAAGTAAGCTGGGTCGATGTCACATTAGGCCTGCTTTGAGCACCCCACGAGATTCACAGCCTTGTCGGCTGCTCCAGCGTTGTCGCGATATTACAACAACCATCTTGGATATGCGGATCAAGGAGGGCAAGCAGGCGGTGAAGATGACCCGCCTTTCTTGTCATCATTTCCGCTCCAACCAAGTGCGGCTGGCGCTGAGCCTGCTGGCATATAACCTGGGCAATTTGTGGCGCCGGCTAGCGCTACCCAAGCGAATCGAGAAGTGGTCGCTGACCAGTTTGCAGCAAGGGCTGGTGAAGACCGGAGGAGGGCTGGTCAAACATGCACGCTACTACTGGCTATTGCTGTCGGAAGGGCATCTGAACCGGCGGCGGTTCGGAGCGATGCTCGGCCGGATCGTTCTCCTCCCGATGCCGACCGGATAAGGGCGCGTGGCTGAGTCAGCAGCGGAATCCGTGTACAACGGGGGAGGAAGGAGAAGTGCTGCAAGAGTGGCGGGATAATGGGGCAATTTTCGGCGGCTCTGGTGCGGATTCTCAGACTGTTGAGGGCGCTCCAGATGGAAATCTTTTCACAGTGTTGGGAACGGGCAAGATGAGTATATGCTGGTGCCGTTCTTGAAGTCAAAAAAGGAGATTCCAGCTAACGCTGTTTGCTTCGTGGGATAGAGACTTTGGATTGAAGAATTCTCGACTGAGACGGACCTTCATAGGAGTAAGCAACGATGAGTCCTGAATGTGAACTTTTTATTCAATCGGTGCTGAATGCGATCGATTTCACGACCGGAGCGCAGTCGGGACCGCCGGATTGGGACAACGCTTTCCGGCGGCTGATCGGACTGAACATGTATGAAATGCTACGTGCGCTCGCCGCGCTGGACCCTCTGGACCTGGCGATGCTTTGGCGGCAGCAGCAGGCTTCTCCGGGAGGGGTGAACTGGCGGATCGAATACGCGTACAACGTGGTGCACGACCGGCGCTTGCCGGCGACGGTACCAGGAGACTTGCAGACCACAGGACAAGTGGGAGACGCGCGCAACTTCCTGGCAAATCCTACGCCGCTGACGTTTGATCGTGATCTGACAGGAACGCTTCCCACGCCAAATCCGGGCGCTCCTACGCTGTCAGAACCGGACTACGTTGCGGCGGCCGCCCGCATTGGCGCAGAGGTTTCGGCGGTGAAAGCAGTGGCGCAGGTTGAATCGGGCGGCAGAGTGGGTTTTGGCAGTGATGGCCGCCCGATCATTCGCTACGAGCTGCACATTTTTCATGGAAGGACGGGCGGCATTTATGACCGCACGCATCCGCACCTTTCGCAGCCGACGCTGGCCGCGGGCAATCGATATCATACCGGCAGTCAGGCCAACGAATGGAGCCTGATGTACGGCGCGATGATTCTGCGCAACGGAGCCGGAGGACACCTGAGAAACGAGGATGCGTGGCAGTCGGCATCGTGGGGCATGTTTCAGCTCATGGGGTTCAACTTTGGCGTCGACTGGAACGACATCGGCACGTTCGTCAACGATATGTTCGCCTCTGAGGCGATGCACCTGCGGGGCTTTCTGGGATACATCATCACGAATCACATGCAGAACACACTGGTGAATCATAATTGGGCGGGCTTTGCCCGCGGTTACAACGGCGCGGCGTATGCGGTGAACAATTACGACCAGAATATTGCGGCGGCGTACGCCAACATCCACGCCAGCCGGCTGCGGCAGAGGCTGCCACCATAGCCGTGGATTCGAGAGGGATGCAACGCCGCACGGGTGGCAGGGAAACTTTTCTCGTGAATCTTCCAAAAGCTTCTGGGTACAGAAGGTGCTTGATGGCCGAATGGAGCTTAGCCCGGTACAGGTACGCGTTTGCAATGGCTGCGGTGCTGTTGTGGTGTGCCGGTTCGGGCAGCGCACAGGCCGCAGCGAGCGAGGCGCACGAGATCTGGAAGTCGAGCAGCGACGGCTTTTCCATCGAGTGGACGAAGAAAGACATCGTGGTCACGCGCGCGAACGGACCGGTGTTGTCGTTCGAGGCAATTGCGGAATCTGACTGGAACAAGATTTCCCAGCCGGCAGCCGACCAGCCGATGCAGAGCGAGCGGAGTTATCGCATTCTGTCGGCGGTTGGGCACTTCTTGAGCGTGGAGCAGGAAGATGATTGCGATTGTGGAGGAGCGCATCCTTCGTCGTCGAAACGGTTTCGGGCGATTGATTTGAGCAAGAGCGCGCCGGATCGGGCGGCGTCTGCCAGCTTGACGGACATCTTCCCCGAGGACAGCATTTTGTCTGCGTTGCGCGGCGACAAACTCGTGGCGGATGCGCTAAAAAACCTGGGGGGTCCGCCGCTGGCGTCGCTGGCGGACCTGGTGGCTGCGATTCAATTCAAATCCGTTCAAGTGAAGGATTGCAGTTATTACTTCGGCGCGGATCTGCTGAGCGATTTCGCTTTCTACGCGCTTGAGGGAAACAACGTCGCGGTGCGGATCAGCCTTTCTCATGCCGCCGAGGTGTGCCGCGGGCAAATGACGCAGCTTGGCATCCTGCTGCCGATTCCAGAGTCTTTGAAAACGGCGCTGGAGGCGGCTCGATCGGGAAAGTCGGGCATTCTCTTGCAGCAGGCGAACCGGGAGTTCGCAAGCGCGCAGACAAGCATCACGTTCGCGACGAAGAGCTACGGAAAATAACGCTTAACAGGCTCCACGTCCGAGGGGGTAAATCAGTAACCCATTGTGAGTACGCCTCCCATTCCTTCCGCTCCGGTCGATCTGGAACTCATCGCACAACTGAAGAGCAACTACAGTAGGCGGAACTGCGGATTCGGGCGCTTAAGGTCGTTCGGCGAATCCTCTTCCGGCATTAGACAATTAGACAGTCATTGATGGTCACGCAGATGGTCACGCATATGGCGTCATCGATACAGTCACGGGCTCAGGCAAGAAGGACCGAATGCGGTTTGACGCCTTAATGCTGGCTGCGTCTCAGCGCAAGTTTGACCTGATCCTATTCTGGAAATTAGATCGGTTCAGCCGGAAAGGCACGCGGGCAACACTTCGCCTGCTGACTCTCTTGGACAGCTATGCCTGCCGCTGGCGCTCATTTCAGGAGCCGTTCTTCGACAGTTGCGGAGTCATGCGCGAAGTGGTTATCAGTATCATGGCGACATTAGCCCAACAGGAAAGGATTGCGATTAGCGAACGGACCAAGGCTGGCCTACAGCGCGCGGTTAAAGCGGGCAGAGTGTTAGGAAGGCGACCAGTCGCGGTGGATATTGCGTCCGCTCGCAAACTGCAAGGGCAAGGCATGGGACTGCGTCCAAACGCGAAGCATTTGCGAGTATCGGTGAACACGTTAACGCGAGCGCTTCGCAAGGCTGCGTGATTCACAACTAAAAGGCAAAAAGAAGCCGCACCTTCATCGGGTGCGGCCTTTGTGTTTTTGGTTCGGTCTGTTTACCCGCGCTGCGTCTTCCGTGGCAGACGCGGCGTTACCTGCCGGTGTGCCCCTCCGATCACAGCCTTCGCCAGCTCGTTCACTCTTTCGCCCTTGGCGCGCGGGAAGTGTTGTCTGACGATGGCTGCGACCTGGCCGCTGGTGAGTGCGTTAATGCCATAGTGGAGCTTGCGACGCGGCGCTTTGGTCATTGTCCTTACTCCTCGCTGATGCGCCGGTCGGGTATTTTGTTGCGTTCTGGGATCGGTTCGCCGAGCTTGGACTTGCCGTCGCCATCTGCTTCTGCGAGCAGCGCAGCGCGTTCTACTTTCGTGTCTCCCCATTGGCCAGGACCACGGTCCTCGATCTTGAAGTCGCTCGCCTTGGCCGCGCCCGCGCGACAGTGGTGCTCCAAACTCAAGATTAGAAAACTCGTTCTTTTGGGCCTACAAATGGCTGTTCAGACTCCTCCTACGAGTTGTTGTTTCGCGGATCGTCTTTCGCGCTGAGGTATTCCAGTCCAAGCGGCCCCATCGCGGTTACTTGCGTGACATGTTCGCCAAGATTGGCTTCGAACGCCTCCCATCCTCAACCTCCCAGAGTTGAGAATCGCGTTGGGCGCCGGCCTAGCGCGCGATTTGGCCCAAGTAGTATCCGAGCCGATTTTCGACATCCCCCGGATTGTGGAAGCCGAGCGCCATCAGCGCCTTGATCCCCTCCTGGGCGGCAGGTCGCCCGAGCGAAGCGATGCACGCATCCCACCCGGCGCCGAGCTCGACGTCCGGCGGCAGGCTGGTGTTGACGAGGCGCTTGGTGTTGGCGATCGCCCATTTGTCGAACTTGGCGATCCGGGTCGCGAGCGCCTCTACGAACGCATCTAGATCGGCGTCGGGCAAGGCGCGATTAATGTAGCCGTAGGCCTCGGCCTGGTCTGCTCTGATGTCTTCCGAACTCAAGAGCACCTCGAGGGCGCGGTTTCGGCCTATGAGTCGGGGAAGCCGAGCCATGGGGCCACCGCCGGCGACCATTCCCACGCCCACCTCCCATTGCGAGATGATGGCCTTTTCGCGGCTGGCGAAACTCATGTCGCAGGCCAGCGTGATCTCGCTGCCGTTGCCGGTCGCACGGCCGCGGATAAGGGCGATGGACGCGACTGGTAAGCGGGTCAGACGCACGAGAAAGTCCGGCCAAGGCGGCAAGCCTGTGGGACCCGACGGCATCGAGGTCAGGTCCTCAAGCTTGGCCATGAAATCGGAGTGATTCAGGAAGTAGTCGTCGACCGCGCTGTCGAAGACCACAACCCTGACATGCTCATCGGCCTCGAGAGCGTCGATGACTTCCTGGAACTGCTGGACCATTTCCGGGCCCATCACGTTGATCGGCGGGTTGTCGATCGTGACACGCCAATAGGCGGGCGACCGGCGGGCGAGGCGAATCTGTGCGGGTTTGCTAGGTGCGTTCATCTGTGTGAGTTTGGTAGGTGCGTTCATAGTTGCCATGGGATTTTCCTTCGTATTTGTTAGTCTCGGAAACCGGTTGATTAAAGCCGACAATAGCCGTCGGCCGTCAGTAGATCATTCGTCGCAGCAAATGCACACATCAGCCGACGACAATCTCAAGAACTTAGAGCTTTGATCCGAAATCGTCGCTCGGGTGACACAAACCACCCGGCGACATATAGCAGTCACCATTCAGCCAGAACGAAATGGGACGCGCAATTGGACGATGGTATTGCCCATACTTTCGTATCGACTGCAGTGTCTTCATGCCTGAGGCATACGGGTTTTCTCCATCCAGCTACTCCTGAAAATCGATCAAAGCGAAGGAAACTTCCTACCGCGCGCTTGATACGAAGGTATCGTTCGATACTATCGTCCAATTGTTTTACTCCCTCACGTCTGGCTTAATTGCAATCGTTCGAGATGCACGTTGATCGGGCTCAGAAAACTTTTTTGTGAAGGAGAACAACACAATGTCTGAACTTGTGAGGAGATCTGTGGCGCAAGAACAACAACAACAGAAGATAGAAACACGCACCGCCGTGGAACGTATCGCCGGCTTTACCATCGTTGCGACAGCCGTGACAGTGCTCGCCGTCCTCGGGGCCGCGGCCCTTTTCGCGCAAGGCCAAGACAAGGATAAGTACTCGCTGATATCGCCGGGCGGAATCGCGTTCTCCGACTTCAGGGGATACGAGGATTGGGCGGTGGCTTCTTCCGCGCGGACCGACGAAATACTCAAGGTGATCGTCGCCAATCCGACCATGATCACGGCGTACAAGGCCG
>Ga0182018_10002273_pt1 | contig 19655 bp, 18 predicted proteins | sample 812P2MmetaG_FD_120490 | JGI IMG/M metagenome (GOLD analysis project Ga0182018, IMG submission 120490) | Permafrost microbial communities from Stordalen Mire, Sweden - 812P2M metaG | ecosystem: Environmental > Terrestrial > Soil > Wetlands > Permafrost | place: Sweden: Stordalen | collected...
CGGCGAGCGGCGAGACGGCATTGGTCATGGGTTGCTTTCCCGTTTCTTGAACGTTCCGGACGGATGTTACTTCGGCGGTGCCGGAGGCGGTACCGCCTGGTCGGTCGCCTTCATCGGCGAGCCGTCCAGGTTGAACCGCTCGATCGTCACGTCGGCGCGCGCCTTGGTCAGTGTCTTACGCACCTCTTCGTTGATCATCTGCTGGCGCAACTGATCCTTCGACTGCTCGAAACTCGGCGGCGCCGCGACGCGGTGATCCAGGGTCTGGATGACGTGCCAGCCGAACTGAGTGTGGACCGGCGCCGGGCTGACCTCCTTGTCCTTCAGCGCGAAGGCGGCGGCGGAGAACTCCGGCACCATGTCGGTCGCCTTGAAATAGCCGAGGTCACCGCCTTGCTCCACGGCGGCCGCGTCCTTGCTGTATTGTTTCGACAGCGCGGCGAAATCGCCACCCTTCTTCAGGTCCGCGATGATCTTCTTCGCGGTCGCCTCATCATCCACCAGGATATGGCGGGCGTGAACTTCCTGGACCGGGGGCTGACTGGCGATCGATTTGTCGAACCGCTCCTTCAGGGCGGCGTCAGTGACCCTGGGTCCAACCTCGCGCTCCAGCATGGCGGAGACCAGGGTGCGTTCCTGCACTTCATTCAGCATGCGCTGCACGCTGGGGTCCTTGTCCAAGCCCAGTTTGCGGGCTTCCTGGGCCAGGGCGGCGGTGTCGATCATCTGGTCCAGCAATCTGGGCATCAGTTGATCGGGCGGCATTTGCTTCGCCTGCGGCGGCAGACCGTTGGCGGCGGCGTTCAGATCGCTCAGGTGGATCACGTCGGCCCCGACCTTCGCCACGACGGGATCCGGCTTGGCCTGGGGCTTGTCCGCGGCCCGCGCGAGGGGACCTGACAGGGCGGAGAGGCTGAGCGTCAGCAGGCCGGCGGTGAGAAACCGGGCGGCTTTCCGGCTGGCGGTCGCCGTGGAACGTGTCATCGAGACCTCGATTGGAATAACGAAGGCGGGCTTATGGAGGAACCGCCTCACTGGCACAAGGTTTGACACACGCTATTACATTTGGGCCGGTGCGAGCCGTGCGGATCACGCGCCAAACATCGTCCGCAGCGTCGGCTTGTGAACCTTTCCCGTGGCGTTGCGCGGCAGCGCGTCAACGAACCGGACGGAGCGCGGCTGTTTGTAGCGCGCCAGATTGGCGTCGCAGTGGCGCATGATCTCGGCCTCGGTCAGGGTCCGGCCCGGTTTGAGGGCGACGATGGCACGGCCGGCCTCGCCCCAGCGTTCGTCGGGGACCCCGATGATCGCGACCTCGGCGATGGCGTCGAGTTTGAACAGGACTTCTTCGACTTCGGCCGGATAAACGTTCTCGCCGCCGGTGATGTACATGTCCTTCCAGCGGTCGACGATGGTGTAGAAGCCTTCGTCGTCGGTCTGTGCCGCGTCGCCGGTGTGCAGCCAACCATCGGTGAACGCGGACCGGTTCGCCGCTTCGTTCTTCCAGTAGCCCGGCGTCACACTGGGGCCCTTGACCCATAACTCTCCCATTTCGCCAGGCGCGGCTTCGGTGCCGTCCACGCGCATGATCTTCGCCGCCACGTGCAGGCAGGGTTTGCCCGCCGAGCCGGCTTTGCGGACGCGGTCATCGGGGTCGAGCATGGTCACGACGCCGCAGGTCTCGGTCATGCCGTAGCCTTGCAGCAGCGGCAGGCCGCGTGATTCCCATTGCCGCAACTGCGGCAGCGGAACGGGCGAGGCGGCGATGCAGGCCAACAGCCGCGAGGGGAACACCGCCGTCTCGAACTCCGGCAACTGCGCCATGAACAGGAAATGCGCGGGGGCACCGATGAAGTGGGTGATACCGGCCGCGTCGTCCGACAACAGGCGCAGAGTCAGTGCCGGGTCGTAGCCTCGCATCACCACGACTTTGCCGCCGAAATGAAACAGCGGGTTGGCGTAGACATCGAGGCCGCCGACATGAAATTGCGGCAGCGTGACGAGGGTGACGCTGTCGGCGGTCAGACGTTCCGGACCTGTCAGGTTGATGGTCTGCCAGAACCGCATGCCATGGGTGATGATGGCGCCTTTGGGGTGGCCGGTGGTGCCGGAGGTGTACAGAATCGTCGCGATATCGTCATGGGTCAGTGGTTCCGGGACGACATCGTTCGTGGCGGCGGCGATCAACGGTTCGTAGTCCGTGTCCCGCGCGCACAGATGGCGGATTCCGCATGTCGCGGCGAGTTGGGCGGCGGCGTCCGCGAACTCCGGATCGTGGATCAGCAGGACAGGGGAGCAGTCGCCAACGATGAAGGTCAGCTCGGGCACCGTCAGGCGCCAGTTCATCGGTACGAAGACAGCGCCGAGACGGCCGCAGGCGAACTGGATCTCGAACAGATCGGAGGAGTTGTGCGCCAGCACCGCGACGCGGTCGCCGCGGACGACGCCGAAGGTGGATCGCAGAGCGGACGCGAGCCGGCCGGTGCGGTCGTGGAACTGGGCGTAGGTGAAGGCTCGGTCCGTCGCCAGATCGATCATGGCGAGGTTGCCGCCACGGTTGGCGGCATGATGGGCGATCCAGTCGAAGTGCTGGGTTGTCATGGGTGCTCCCGGTTTCTTCTTACCGCCATCCTGAGGGGAACGCGACATGGGTTCAAGTGATGGCCGGAGTACGGCGCCGACCAGGTGGCGCGTCAGTCTCGACCTTGTCCGCGGCACGATGCGGTGGGAATTCGATGTTTGACATTCACGGAACGTTAACCGGAGACGCGCCTTACTCGTGGCCGGCACGCCGCCTCGAGGATGGAAGTGGACCGAGTTACCCCTCTGCATTACGTGGTCAGAGCCGGGATCGCCCGGCCCGCCGATCTGATCCTCGGCACGAGAGTGCATCGCGCGGTCCCTGGTCTGATTGGCTTCTCAGTCCAGTCATGGCCGGGCGTGCCGGTCGAAGAACTGGCTCGCGCGGGCCGGTTCAGAAATGCCCAGGTCAGCGTGACGACCGTTGATGCCTTGGCTCGGCAGGGTTTCGAGGTCGTGCTTTCAACGCTGGGGAAAGGCGATTATCATGCCACCGTCCGGGCGGCTCATCCATTGCCTCCGGAGGTCGCGGCGCGCCTGGCATCGCTGTTCATCCGGCGGCGGAATCCTTATCCGGTCCCATGAGGAGGGGACGCTCGATGTTGTATCGTATCTATTTCGACGAAAACGAGGGCGACGAGCGGGATCGTTTCGATCTTGGGATTCCAGGCTCGTTGCGGGATATTGAACCTCTGGCGGGAAAACTCGCGGATGGCATGCGCGTGCTTTGCTACGACGATCATGAGATCGAGGTAGAGGCCATTCTGGAATGGGATGCACAGCATGAACAGTGGATGGCCCGCCCGTTGTGGGACACCATTCGGCGGCTGAACGGCGAGGATATCGCGCGCGCCGCCGCGAAGTAATGGACGGCTGGCGGGGCGGTTCGGCGGTCAATGCTTCATTGTCTGTCGTCGAACACCTCGACAGCTCGCGGCGGATGTGTTCCTCTTCTGCCATCCAAATGAGCGCGAGAGGCGACAGTGACGGAGACCCCGGACGGCGAGGCCGGCCAGGAGCCTGAGGTCACCGACCTCGCGTTCGACCGCGGCCGGCTGAGTTCGCCGTTGGCGGACAAAGCGGATGACCTGGATGCGTTGCGGGCAGCCGTCGTTGACGCGGCGGGGGTCAGCGGTGGGCTCTGGCTAAGTTACTTGTTCGTATTGTTCTATTTTCTTGTCGCGGCAGGCGGCGTGACGCACAAGGATTTGTTTCTGGAGAATCCTGTCAAACTGCCGTTTCTGAACGTTGATTTGCCGTTGCAAGGTTTCTTCTGGCTCGGGCCGCTGATTTTCCTGATCGTGCACACTTATGTTCTGCTGCATTTTGTCGTGCTGGCGGGCAAGGTGCGCGCGTACGACACGGCGCTGAGCGACCAGGTCACCGCGTTCGAGGCGCGCGCCAGTTTGCGGCGGCAATTGCCAACCAACATCTTCGTCCAGTTCCTGGCTGGTCCTCGGGAGGTAAGGCTTGGTATCCTCGGCGGGTTGCTGTGGATGGTCGCGGTGATCAGCCTGGTGATCGGTCCGGTCATTTTGCTGCTGTTTTTCGAACTGAAATTTCTGCCCTATCACGAGGAGTGGATCACGTGGGTGCAGCGTCTGACGGTGGCCGCTGATTTGTTGCTGCTGTGGAAGTTTTGGCCGTTGATCACGTCACGCGCCGTGGACACCGAGTCCGGCCAGGCGTTCGGCTGGCGGCGACCGGGGTGGTTTAGTGCGGAACTTATGCGTTTTGTGTTGATGGCACTTGGCGTGCTGCTCGCGGTTGGCGTTCCGATCGTGACGACCTTTCCCGGTGAGACGATTGATCCGCTGATCCCTCGCACGATGACGACATTGGCCGGAGCAACAGAGGCGTTCCCGGTGTTGACGTGGGCGCGCAAGGCCCTCGTCGAAGGTGAGGTCAATGCGGCCAGCCGCCGGCCGGTCAGTCCCTTTTCGAACCGGCTGGTTCTGCCTGGTCTGGATGTGATCGACCACGCGAAGTTCGACTCGGATGCGAAGTTCGACGCTGTGCGAGAGACAGTGTCCCTTCGATACCGTCACCTTGAGGGTGCTGTACTCACCGGCGCGGGGTTACGAAAGGCAGACTTTACGGCAGCGTTTTTGCGGGACGCACGGCTGGATCAGGCCGATTTGCGCGACGCCAATTTTGGGGCCGCCGGACAGCCGGTGCAATACGGCTCAATCTTCGTGGGAATTCGCGCCAAACTCGATGGCGCGTCGCTCTATCACGCGTCCCTTCAAGGTGCATCGTTCTACTTTGCGTCGCTCCAGGGCGCGCTTCTGGACGGGGCATTGCTCCAGGGCGCGTTACTGGACAGGGCTTTGCTCCAGGGCGCGACGTTGAACCTTGCGTCGCTCCAGGGCGCGTCGTTGAACTATGCGTCGCTCCAGGGTGCGTCGCTGGACAGTGCAATGCTCCAAGGCGCGTCGCTGGACTTTGCGTCGCTCCAGGGCGCGTCGATGAACTATGCGTCGCTCCAGGGTGCGTCTCTGCGCTATGCAGGGCTTGAGGGTGCGTCATTTAATTATTCATTTGTTTGGCGAACGGATGCGAGAACGGCGGGTTTCGATCGGACAGATGTCACGAACATTGATACCATGCTAAGTGGTTCCTGCGGCCCACACTCCACATGTACGTGGGACTCGAAATCGTTTCATGACCTACGTGCGGCCGTCATGACAACGATTCCGAATGACGAGGCCCGCCAATCCGCGCTCGCTCGAATCGACACCATTGCGAACCCCGACCAACCGTTTGCCACGGAGCGAGAGATCGAGACGAAATGGACAGACTTACGCGACCAACCATTCCCACCCGACGCGATCGCAACTGAAAGGGTCCGAGTGTTGAGGCTCGTCGGTTGCGACGCGCACGATGCTCCCTACATCGTGACCGGCATGGCTCGGACATTGCGCAACGCGGATCCCAGCGCGCGGTCGGCGCAGGGTCTGTTTACGGGCGACATTGCTTTGGGCGCCTTTGGCGTCTTTCCCTGGGACTTTGCGGGCGACGCCGCCAGGGCGTTCCTTGATCCTGCCTGCAAGGGTGCCAATGGCATCTCCGCCGAGACAGTCGAGACCCTGAAGTTCATCGCGGCATCCATACCAACGAAACCGCCTGCCGAGTGACCAACTCCGGGGTCTTGACCCAGCCCAACCTTCCGCGACACTCCGTCCACTTGCCGGAGGAAGCCACATGTCCGACCCCACCACGTTCCGCGCCGAAACCCGTGTCTGGCTGGAAGCCAACTGTCCTCCCGCCATGCGCACCCGCATGCCGGAGGAGGAGCAGGTCGCCGGCGGCAAACGCGCGCGCTACGTCAGGCCGGAACAGAAGATCTGGCTCGACCGCATGGCGGAGAAGGGTTGGACCGCCCCCACCTGGCCGAAACAATACGGCGGCGGCGGGCTGTCCGGCGAAGAGGCGCTGATCCTGGAAGAGGAGATGCAGGACCTCGGCTGCCGCATTCCCTTACGCGGCATGGGTCTGTCCATGCTGGGCCCCGTGCTGCTCGAATACGGCACGGAAGAGCAACGACAGCGTTTCATTCCGGACATTACGCGTGGAGCGATCCGATGGTGCCAGGGTTATTCGGAACCTGGATCAGGATCGGATCTTGCCTCACTGTCGACGCGCGCGGTGCTGCAAGGCGAGCACTTCCTGGTCAATGGCCACAAGATCTGGACCTCCAACGCGCATGTCTCGGACTGGATCTTTTGCCTGGTGCGCACCGACCCCACGGTGAAGAAGCACGATGGGATCAGTTTTTTGCTCATTGACATGGACGACCCCGGCGTGCGGCCGAACCCGATCCGGCTGATCAGCGGCAAGTCGTTGTTCTGCGAAACATTCTTCGAGAATGTGCGCGTGCCGGCGAACCACCTGGTCGGGCAGTTGAACAAAGGCTGGACCATCGCCAAACGCCTGCTGGAGCACGAACGCAAAGGCATCGGCGGCATCGGCGCCCGCAACGCCGCGAAGTTCGAGGTCACGCCGGAAGCTCTGGCCAAACAATACGCCGGCGAGGAAAACGGCCGCATCGCCGATCCGGCATTGCGGCAAAGCATCGCCGCTTATTCCATGAACGCACATGCTTTTCAGTTGACCCGCCGCCGCGCGGCTGAGGAAGCGGAGTCGGGGACGCCTCCCGGTCCGATATCGGCGATGTTCAAATACTACGCCACCGAACTGAACAAGACGCGCTATGAAATGCTGATCGCGGCGGAAGGGTTCAATGCCCTGGGCTGGGAAGGCGAGCCGTTCACCGGCGACGAAATCCGGCTGACCCGCGAGTGGCTGCGTTCGAAGGCGAATTCGATCGAGGGCGGGACATCGGAGATCCAACTCAACATCATCGCCAAACGCGTGCTGGCATTGCCCGATTGAGGCAAGGACCAGCGATCTTGCCCCTGAAGTTATCTGTGCATATCTGTGTGTATCTGTGGCGAAAGAATTCTTTTCCTTCGTCAAAGCCACGGGGGCATTTACCGTTAAGAAAGAATTTTTGCCACAGATACGCACAGATATGCACAGATGTGACGGAGGGGTGGAAGCGTTTCGGGTCAATCGTGGTGGGCAAAAATAAGGAAGCGATACCATGCCTCTGATTCTTTCCTCTGAAGCCCAGATGGTGCGCGATACGGCGCATGAGCTCTTCAGGGAACGCGCGCCGATCACCGCGTTGCGCAGATTACGCGATACCAATGACCCCGACGGGTTCTCACGCCCGCTCTGGCGCGAGATGGCCGAACTGGGCTGGACCGGGTTTCTGGTGCCGGAAGACCATGGGGGCACCGAATTTGGCGTCGTCGGGCTGGCCCAGGTGATGGAGGCGGCGGGAAGAACGCTGGCGGCGTCGCCGTTGGTGTCGACGGCGCTGGTGGGGGCGTCGCTGCTGACGGCAGCAGGGTCCGAGGATCAGAAAGCGGACCATCTTCCGGCCCTGGTCGCCGGCGAGCGATTGTTCGCGCTGGCTCTGGAAGAAGGTTCTCGCCATCAACCGTTCCGAATCGCGACCAAAGCGGAGAAACAAGGCGCCGATTACCAGCTCAGCGGCCAGAAGACGTTCGTGCTGGATGGTCATGTCGCCGACGTTCTGATCGTCGCGGCTCGCACGTCAGGGGGACGGGACGACCGGGACGGGATCACGCTGTTCCTGGTGCCGGGCGACTCGCCTGGCGTTACCCGGCTGCGCACGATCATGATCGACAGCCGCAACGCGGCGCGCGTTCAGTTCGACAACGTCACCGTCGGGCCGGACGCCGTGCTCGGCCGGGTCGACGGCGGCGCCGACATCCTGGATCGCGTGCTGGATCGTACCCGCGCCTGTCTCGCCGCCGAAAGCCTTGGCTCGGCCACCGAAGCGTTCGAGCGGACCGTGCAATACCTGAAGGACCGCAAGCAGTTCGGCGTTCCGATCGGATCGTTCCAGGCGCTGAAGCACCGCGCCGCGCAAATGTTCTGCGAAGTGGAGGTGACACGATCCACCGTGATCGCCGCCTGTTCGGCGCTGGATGAGAACGCCAACGACGCGGCGGCTCTGGCGGTGCTGGCGAAAGGCAAGGCCAACGACACGCTGGACCTGTGCGGTAACGAGGGCGTGCAAATGCACGGCGGCATCGGCATGACCGACGAGCACGAGATCGGCTTCTTCATGAAGCGCGCCCGGGTCGCCCGTGCGACTTTCGGCGATACCGCGTTCTGCCGGGATCGTTACGCGACCTTGATGGGATACTGAGCATGCGCATTCTGATCGCCAAGGTTTCGCACGAGACCAATACGTTCTCGCCAGTACCCACACCGGTCGCGCGGTTTTGTCCTGACGGCGAAACGCTTCTCACGGGTCAGGCCGCGATCGATTTCTACCAGGGCACCACCAGTTGCATTGGCCGCTACCTCGCCATCGCGGACGAACTGGGTGCCGAAGTCGTGCTGCCGGTCGCCGCCGCCGCGCCGCCAAGCCGGCCGGTGGATGACGATGCCTTCGACCTGTTCTGCGAGCTGATCACCGACGAACTCCACAAGCAAACCTTCGATGCCATCATGCTCGACTTGCATGGCGCCATGGTGACGTGGACCCATGAAGACGCGGAAGGCGAGCTGCTGCGCCGAATCCGGGAAATCGCGCCGGATACGAAACTGTCGGTTTCGCTTGACATGCACGCCAATATTTTCGATGGGCTGGTGTCGCGTGCGAACGTGATCGCCGGTTACCGCACCTATCCCCACGTCGATCATCTGCCGACCGCCGAGCGAGCCGGCCGCACGCTGGTCAGGGCGATGAACGGCGAAGTGCGCCCCGTCACCGCCTGGGGCAACGCGCCGATGCTGCCGCATGTGATGGCGCAGGGCAGCTATCGCTCGCCCAACCGGGAATTGCAGGCGATGGCCGAGGAGATGGAGCGGCTTGGCGAGTGCCTCGTCGCCAGTGTCTTCACCGGTTTTCCCCATGCCGATGTTTCGCAGGCGGGATTGAGTGCTGTCGTGGTGACCGATGGTGATCTCCCCGGTGCCCAACGCCTCGTCGCCCGTTTGCTCGACGCCGCCTGGGCGGAACGCGAGACATTCACGTTCCAGACCGAACCGCTCGCGGACTCGGTCGCCAAAGCGAAAACGTTGGCGGGGCCCGTGGTGATGCTGGATCACTGTGACAACTCCTCCTCGGGCGGCACCATGGACACCACCGTGGTGCTGGAGGAGATCATCCGGCAAGGGCTGGAGGACGTTGTATTCTGGGGCATTTACGACCCGGAAGCGGTGCGGGCGGCGATGCGGGCCGGCGTCGGCGCCACCGTCGAACTGCGGATCGGCGGCCGGACGGAAATGCCGTCGATTCCCGGTAGCAACGAACCGCTGCTGGTGCGAGGCCGGGTGCGCACTCTGTCGGCCGGTTATTTCGTCAGCGAAAGCCCGATGCGCCGAGGCGTCGCCGTGACCATGGGTCCGATGGCCGTGCTCGACACCGGCAAGGTCGAGATCGTACTGATCAGCCGCCACGCCGAGCCAAGCGATCTGGGCCTGTTCAAGGTCGTTGGAATCGATCCCGCGAAGAAACATTATGTCGCGATCAAAAGCCGGGTGCACTGGCGCGCCGATCTCGGTTCCCTGGCGAAACATGTTGTGGAATGCGACGGACTGGGCGTTTGCACGTCCAACTACGACATCCTGAAGTTTGAGAAGGTGCGGCGGCCGATCTATCCGTTGGACCTTGTTAACGAGCGAGCCTGATCGCGGTGCGGAAACTCCTCCCCCTGTCGCGGGTGGCCTGCAACCCGAAGCCGAAGGCGTAGGGTGGCGGAGTCGCCGCCGGCACCGATGAGCTAAGCTGGACCACAGATGGTCCAGGGGAGAACGTGCTGCCACGCCTGGGCCGCTCGACCATGAAAGTCGCGCTCCGCCTTTCCAATCCATAAATTCATCGCTGTTCGTCATTCAGCGCAGAATGACGGAGGATACGATCGCCGACCGGGACCTGTACCGCCTGTTCTTCGCGGTGGCGGAATCCAAAAGCATCGGCAAGGCGGCGGCACGCGTTGGGGTGAGCCAGCCGACGCTTGGCCGGCGGATGGCTGAACTCGAAAACCACCTTGATGTTCCGCTGCTTTATCGTACGTCGTCCGGTGTAACGATGACCTCGGAGGGCAAGCGGCTATACCGTAACGCCTCGGCACTGGTAGGTTCCTTTGAAGATTTCGAGCGGGACTTTCGATCGGAGGCAGGCGATCGTGGGGCGCTGCTCAGGATATCGGCGTCAGAGGGGGTGACGCGGCCGCGAAGGCAATCCGGTCCATCACTGACCTCGCGGAATGGAGACCTTCGGCTACCCCTCCGTCGTGCGACCAGCCGCGGCATTCGTCGCGAGCACCAAGACCGAATGGATGTTTCGCACGGGCACCAGCCGATCAAAACCACGCAACACCGCCGTGTGACGTGCGAAGTCAGTGGCATCGATCTCTCCCAACCGCATGACTTCGTCGCTGATCAACGCCTCGCAGGCCAGTTCCTTCGTGAGATCCGGGCGGCGACAGACAAAGCATCGCCGAACGCGGTCACCGTGGTGTGATCGCCATAGCCGATCTCTCCCGACACGGTGCTGCTGCCGTCCACCCCGATGCCAAAGCGGAGCGGCCCCCGCGGATCGTCGCGCAACATGTCGCTCAACCGGCCCAGATTTCGCGCGATAAGCGGGAGGGATGCCACGGCCTGGCGGCAGGCGGTCCTGGCATCGGTCCGCTGGCCGAACTCGGCGACCACGGCATCGCCGCGGAACTCGGCGGTCTGGCCGCCGGCTTCAACCGCCGCCTCGGACACGGCGTTCACGAATCGTCCCAGGATGAACATCGCGTCGTAGGGTGGGCGCGATGTGGCGAGTTGAGTGGAATCGCGCATATCGATAAAGACAAAAACCATGAACCGCTCTTGCGGAATCGCCGCCGCGTGCCGCCGTCGCATGATTGATTCAACTTCCGTGGCCGGCACCAGCGGCACCACGGAAACATCCGTCGTTGGGCGGATCTGGCAGCCTTGCCGGACCGTCGCGGTATCCGCTCCCAGGCCGCGCGGCAAGCGGCTCTCCGTCGTACTGGGCGGCCCCAGATCGTGGGCGCCGACCAGGGCGGACTCGGCAGAGGGTGCAGCGGCCGCGGCCTCCACGAATGCCGGCATGCGGGATGTTGGCGAGCCTGCTGACCTCCAGCACACTGAAGCCGACAGGCACGGTCTGCCGCCTGCCGTCCGGGTAGGTGACGGTAAAACGGCGGCGTCGTTGCTCGAAACTGGCGCGCACCAAACGAGCCAGCAGGACCAGAATGACCGCGCCGCCGTCGAAGACAAGAAAATTGTCGCGCAGATTAGCCAGCCAGAGATTCTGAGCGAGCACGCCGGTTTGTACTGGGCTAAGCGCGGCCGCGCGCCACGCCGGGTCGCGTGCCAGTGCGACGACCTCGCGACCCGATCGCAGGAACCCAAGCAGTGCCAGAACCGGCGGCAGCACCGCCACGCTGAGCAGCGGAGCTCGGACCCGCGCGAACCAGGGTTGCAGGCGAAACCAGAACCAGATGCCAATACAGCCGTGCGCCCACGCGACGATCACCAACGCTTGCTGGACCATGCAAATATACGGCGATAACACCCAGAACGAATACAAAACCTGGGCGTACCCTTTATCAATCCCATAGGCGGCGAACGCGATCCTGGTTCCGGCGAGGTGGGTGACCAACAGCGGTGGTACGGCGAGTCCAAGCAGGAGCTGCGCCAGTTCCGAACCGGTCCAATGCACCATCCGGCGTTCATACAGTGCGTAAAGACCCAGAAACAAATGCAAGATAAACGCACCATACAGCGCCGTCGTGCCGATGACGCTCTGCCAAACGAATTTATGGATCGGCAGCCCTCTCTCGGCCAGGGCAAGCGAAAAGTTGCCGAGAGAATGGTTCAACAGATGGGCGAAAATATAAATGAACAGCACCAACCCGCTGTATAGCCGCACCTTGCGGATAACCGGCGGCGGCAGCCAGACCTTGGCATCCCGATTGATCAAACTCACGACTCCGTTGCTAGGACGCCGGTGCTTAGGCAACGCTGAACAATAATCGAATCGAGTAAAGCGCTCCTTCTAACGTCATCCCGGGGCTCGACCGGGGGATCTCTACCAGCACTGTGCGGCGATTGATCCCCGGAGCAAGTCCGGCGATGACGACTGAGGGAAAGCCAAACTGAAGCGGCTATTTTCGCGCGTCGCCTAACTCGCGTTCTATCTCGCGCGGCACGCGACGTCCGCCATGTCTTCTTCCAACGTTGCTGTTCGGCGCGCGGACCACACGGCCTCTCCATGGCCTGATCTGGCCGGACGGCGGCTGCGCCTCGATCGCCTGAGCGCGATGGCGGCGGCGAGACTTTCTTCCCCGGGATGCCCACCCACGGGGCAGGCCCCACGGGGACCCCGGGTCAGCCCATTCCTCGCGAGGCAAGAAACTCTCGTCGCCGCCATGCTCCGCCCCGCCGCGGCCCGCGAACGGGTGCGTCGTCGATCGCCCCCGGCTTTCCGATCGCCATCGAGGCCGCGGTGGTCGCGGGCGCATCCGCTCATGTTCGCGACTATCCGCGACATTCAGAGGGGATGTATCAGGAGACCTATGATTTTCTTATTGAATAACAGCGGAAATACGACATTACTGGCGGAGAGAGTGGGATTCGAACCCACGGTACGCTTTCACGCACACACGCTTTCCAAGCGTGCGCCTTAAGCCGCTCGGCCATCTCTCCGTCTGCCCAGTTCCTTACCAGACCCGGGGCCTGCCGCAAGTCCAAAGCGGACCGGGCAGGACCTGTCAGGTCCTGGGTTTCGGGCACTTCCGGCACGCGGCCGATCAGGCCTGACGGCGTGCCGAAAGTGACCGGTCGCGCGATGTATGGCGCCGACCCAATGCTGCCAGGCATGCTGTATGGCAAGAGCATCCGCTCGCCGGGGGCGGACGGTGCCAGTTCGCGTCTGTTTCGGGCCGGTATCGCACCGCTCGCGTGGACGCTTTATGTCGAAAGCCCTGGGCGCCAAGGACCAGCTTCGAGGCAATGATGGTCCCCCCACGGTGGGTCATCTCCATGCCAGAGCAAGACGTCAATTTCGGTGTCACCAGCGGCCCGCCGACAATCGGCGGCGGCACTGAGCTTTTGGTCTTTAATGGTGGCAAGACGATCGACATCACGGTGAGCAGTGGCGGCTACGGGTACGTCTCGTCGGGCGGGGTGGCGTCTGACACCGTTGTGAGCAGCGGCGGTTTCGAGGTGGTGTCCAGCGGCGGCATCCTCGATTCAACCCAGGTCCTGAACGGCGGCACCCTGATTGTTTTCCCGGGCGCCTTGCCCGGCGTACCGAGCGTCGCCTCTGGGGCCACGGTCATCAGTACTGGTGTGCTCGTGCAATCGGGCCACGTTTTTATTTCGGCGCTCAGCGGAACGGTCACAGGCGTGGTCGTTAACGCGGATAAGGCGTTTGTTCTGTCCGGTGGCGTCGCGATCGACACCGTGATGGAAAACGAAGGCTTAGAGACAGTCTACTCAGGTGGCGTGGCCAGCGGAACCATCGGAAATGGCGACCTGGACGTACTCGCCGGCGGCAGTGCCGTTGGCGTGTCGTTGGGAATCGGCGACGTGGAGCTCGTGCAGTCCGGTGGGTTCGCCTCGGGAACCGTGATTAATCAGGCCGCCCAGGGCGTGGGTTCTGGTGGCATCGCCAGCAACACGACGGTGGGCGGTGTGCTCTCCCAGAGCCAGGAATTCGGTAATCAGACCGTGCTCTCGGGTGGGGTAGCGAACGGCACGGTCGTGAACGCCGGTGGCTACATCATTGTTTCCGCGGGGGCTCAGGTTAATGACCTTGTCATAAACAGCGGCGGTGGAATCACATTACCGTATGTCAATTTCGACGAGTTCAATAACGGTGGAACGGCCACGGTCAACAGCGGAAGTGATGTCCTCGCAATAACCGCGTTCCATTTGACGGCGGTGTTCTCAGTTACACGGTGCGACTCGAGGGGACCTACTCGGGACTGGTTTGGTCCGGCAATCCGGTTTTTGAGGGAATCAATGTGCCACCCGGTACGACCCTGACCTTGGAGGCTTCATGCTTTTGCCGCGGCACGCTGATCCTGACCGATCACGGTGAAATCGCGGTCGAGGATCTGATGGCCGGCGACATCCTGAAGCTGCACGACGGCCGTGCCGCGCCTGCTGTCTGAACCGGCCGCCGGGACGTCGATTGCGCACGCCACCTGAACCCGGAGCAGGTCTGGCCAGTGCGCGTGGCCGCCGGCGCGTTTGGCCCGCGTCAACCGCGGTGAGACCTCTGGTTGTCGCCCGATCACGCGATATTCGTGAATAACGTGCTGGTGCCGGTCGGGCTGTTGATCAACGGAACCAGCATCGCGCGGATGATAACGAACCGCGTAACTTATTTTCATGTGGAACTACCACGGCATGAAATCATCGTGGCTGAAGGGCTGCCGGTCGAAAGCTATCTGGACGTTGGAGACCGGTCCAACTTCGATCGGAATGGCGCGGCGATCCGGCTGTTCCCGAACTTCGCGTCCGGGCTCGCGCCGGCTACCGCGTTGATTTGGGAGGCGCATGGCGCGGCGCCCCTGGTCATGGCCGGGGAGGCACTCGCGGCGGCGCGCCAGGAAGTCATGAAACACAAAGGGGCCTCTTTCCGGCGCGGCGACGCGGACCGTGCGGGGCCAGCGTTGAGCCGCATCGGCACCGCCCGTTGATCAAATCCAACGGACAGATCGGCCGCCTCACCTTTTCGAACTCCAGGATGTCGCGGTTGGACGTGCGAACACCCGGTATCGCGGCCGCGCGTGGCAATGGCACGGGTTTGGAAACTTTTCGCGCCGGAGTGATCGCTCCCGCCGCTCGGCCATCCCTCCGCTCGTCTGGGTTCCTTACCAGACGCACGGCCTCGCGCTAACCCAATCCAGACCCATCCGGTCCGGTCAGGTCTTGCGTTTCCGGCCGTGAAAGGCGAACCTGAGGCCTGACCACCACACGTCAGACCTTGGGGATGACACCGACATGAACGACTCAACGATCGTCACTGACTCCGTCAAACGCTTTAAATGGGTCGGCACGCGGCCGATTCGCCCTGACGGCGTGCCGAAAGTCACCGGCCGCGCGATGTATGGCGCCGACCTCAAGCTGCCTGGCATGCTGTATGGCAAGATCCTGCGCTCGCCGCACGCGCACGCGAAGATCCTGAAGATCGACACCACCAAGGCGGCGAAGCTGCCGGGCGTGAAGGCCATTGTCACCGCGTCCGACCTGCCGGAACAGAAGAACGAATTCATCGGCCCCGAGCGCGTCGCGGTGAATTTTTGGCATGTTACCCGCAACATCCTGGCGCGCGAGAAGGCGCTGTATGAAGGCCACGCGATCGTCGGCATCGCCGCGACGTCGGCCTCGATCGCCGAGGAAGCCGCGTCGCTGATCGAAGTCACCTATGAAGTCCTGCCGCACGTCATCGACGTCGATGAAGCGATGAAGCCCGGCGCGCCGTTGCTGTTCGAGGACATGATCCCGCGCGGCCTGACCGAACCGAACCCGAAGCCGTCGAATATCTCGAAGCGCCTTGAATTCTCCATGGGCGACATCGAGAAAGGCTTCGCGGCGGCGGACGTTGTGCTCGAGAAAGAATTCACCACGGCGGCGGTGCATCAGGGCTATATCGAGCCGCATGCCTGCGTGGCGAAGATGGAAGCGGACGGGCAGGGGGAAATCTGGTCCTCCAGCCAGGGCCACTTTCAAATGCGCGCCCTGACGGCGAAAATACTGGGCTGCAAGATCGGCGACCTGCGCGTCACGCCGGCCGAAATCGGCGGCGGCTTCGGCGGCAAGACGGTGACGTATCTGGAGCCGGTCGCGGCGTTGCTGTCTCGGAAGTCGGGACTTCCGGTCCGGTTGCAAATGACCCGCGAGGATGTGTTCAAGGGCACTGGCCCGACGTCGGGATCGTCGATGTGGGCCAAGGTCGGCGTGAAGAAAGACGGCACGATCGTCGCCGCCGACGCGGTGTTCAAGTTCCAGGCGGGCGCGTTTCCCGGCTCGCCGGTGATGAACGCCTGTCTGTGCGCTTACTCGCCGTATGACATCGCGAACGCGCGCGCGGTTGGTTACGACGTCGTCAGCAACCGGCCGAAGTCGGCGGCGTATCGCGCTCCGGGCGCTCCGATCGGTCATTTCGCGGTCGAATGCGTCATCGACATGTGCGCCAAAGCCATCGGCATGGATCCGCTGGAGTTGCGCATCAAGAACGTCGCCAGTATCGGGGTGCCGACCATCGCCGGTCCGAAACACGCGCATGCGGGGTTCATGGAGACCTTGCAGGCGCTGAAAGCGCATCCGGCTTATGCCAATCCTCCGACCGGTCCGAACCAGGGGCGAGGCGTCGCGTGCGGCTATTGGTTCAACGGCGGCGGCGAGTCGAGCGCGACCATGCAGGTCAATGCCGACGGCACCGTGCTGGTGGCGACCGGAAGTCCCGATATCGGCGGCTCCCGCGCCTCGATGGCGATCATGGCGGCGGAGACCCTGGGCGTTGACTACAACCAGGTGCGCGCGATCGTCGCCGACACCGGCACGGTCGGCTACACGCATGTCACCGGCGGCTCGCGCGTCACCTTCGCGACGGGCATGGCGGTGGTGGACGCGACCAAGGCCGTCATCAAGGACGTGTGCCGGCGGGCGGCGATGATCTGGGACGTCGATCCGGAAGGCGTGATCTGGGAAGACGGCTTCGCCAAGCCGGCGGGCGCCAACGTCGGCGACTTCAAGCCGATGTCGCTGGCGGAGATCGCGGGTAAGGCGGCGGCGACGGGCGGGCCGATCACCGCCTCGGCCGGTGTCAACGCGGGCGCGCAGGCACCTGGGTTTGGGGCGCACTTCGTCGATGTGGAGATCGATCCGGAAACCGGCCACTGTACCATTCTGAAGTATGTCGCGGCGCAGGACGTGGGACGGGCGATCCATCCGTCGTATGTCGAGGGCCAGATCCAGGGCGGTGTCGTGCAGGGCATCGGCTGGGCGTTGAACGAGGAGTATATCTACAACGCGAAGGGGTTGTTGGATAACGCCGGGTTCCTGGATTATCGTTGCCCAGTGGCATCGGATATGCCGATGATCGATACCATTTTGGTGGAGGTGCCGAACCCGGTGCATCCGTACGGCGCCAAGGGCGTGGGCGAGGTGAATATCTGCCCGCCGATGGCCGCCATCGCCAACGCGATCGAATCGGCGATCAAGACGAGGATGACGCATCTGCCGATGTCGCCTCCGCGGGTGTTGGCGGCGCTGGACGGCGGAAAGTAATGACGGCGACGGTTACCTTCACCTCGGGCTTCGCGCGGAAGTATACCAACGGCGTGCGGGAGTTCGAGGTGGAGGCGACCAATCTTCGCGGCGTGCTCCGGGAGATGGAGAAGCTGTTTCCCGGGCTGGGGCATACGTTGGAGGAAGAAACCAACGTGGCGATCAATGGCGAATTGCACGAAACGGGGTATTTTCAGGCGGTGCCTCCGGGGGCGGAGGTGTTTTTCATTCCAAGGATTGAGGGGGGGTAGGGGACGGGCTATGCGCATCGCGCATTATAAAGGACGTTGTTATGCGTGATATGAGCACCTGGAGGACCGGGGAATTCCACTAGTGAATCGGAATCAACTCGAGGGACAAGATCGCAAAACAATTTCGAAGGGCTGAGGACTGAATGAGGCATCTCCACGGAAGGCGCCATAGCCCGATAAATACATCACCCGTGAAGTTTCGGGATCACTGGATGCGAGAGCACAGCGTTCATAAAATGGTGGGAATGGCTCCGTGCCTCAATGCGATGTGACTCCGTATGGCATCTGAGAGGCGATTGAGATGAGGGTCGAGAGGGGGAGTATAGGCGTCAAGCCAATGTGACGCCGCGAGGAAGAATTCGAGATTGCCATCCGCCGTGACGTTCTCAATCCGGAATGGGATGATAATTATCCCGTAATCAAATGCATAATGCACCTCACTTAAAACATAACGTGAAGTGCAAGTGCGACGCGAGATCACTACCACCATTACCTTCGCACTGCGTATCGCTCCCCTAATCGAGCTAATCCAGTCACTGCCGGGCAAGACATCGCGGGGAGCGATCCAGCACAGGATACCATGTCGTTCTACGCATGCACAAATCGATTTGGCAACGATTCTATCATCGTCAGAATAGCTGATGAAGACGCCGCGCGGGTTGTCGATCTCGACGACGCGCGTTTCCTCCTGTTCGGGTGGTCGGTCATCTCGCCGAGGACGCTCTTGACCGCGGTTAGGTCGGCCGCCCGAACGTAATAGTAGTGGCGTCTCGTCTCGAAAAATATCGCTGGATTGAACTCCAGATCTTTGAACTCAAACTGAATAGACCGCGTGATAAGATACCTGTACGCCGAGGCCATTCGACCTTCATTACCAGCAGTCTGAGTTCAGTAACGTCGCCAAAAAACTGGATCAATGACCCTATTTCATGGTCAATAAAGTTCAGGAATTGCTGCTGCAAACCTGGAACGTCCACCCCATCTGACCTGCTCGGTTGAAATCTGTTGTGCGACCGGAACTGGAAGACGGGCTTATTGTAATACAACGCAAAGAAGAATTCCCATTGCATAAAGGAGGCTTGAGCCATTTGGGGCGGTAGCATGGCTTGGAAAGGTGCGGTCGTCGCAGGCGGCGGGCAGGCACCGGATCGCATGCCGTGAAAACACAATACTACATCGCACTCCCGTATATAGTCATGCAACAGACGTAGCAAAGTGGTGGCACCCAAGTCGTGACGGAATGCATTTTGCCAACAGACAATTAATCCCTTCGCTGCCAGGTCTCTTGTCACGAGTTCGCGGACGCTTTCGAATTCGCTACTTACGCATGATAAGAAAGCACGGTATTCTCTCGACATCCGGACGGTCACTCACCTTTTCACAGGAGCCGTTTCTAATACATGATATCGGGTCGAGCGCAGCGCGTCTAGCACCCGGCCTGTCGCTCACCGGCGAGCGACAGGACACGCCCGGCGGTGGGCTCGCCAAGAGCAATACCGCAGAAAAGTCTTATAACAATTCCGTTCAACGCATCAGTGCTTCCTTAATCACCACCGGCTCCCGGGAAATCGCCCGCAAATACGCCGCCGCCGGGGCATCCGGCGCCCGCCGCCCCTGCTCCCAGTTCTTCAGCGTCGGCAGAGGGATCCGGTACGTCTCCGCGAAACGCTGCTGCGACATGTGCAACCGCCGCCGTATCGCCCGAACATCCGGGACCTCGACAACGTGCACCCGAGCACCAGCCTTCTTACCCTCGGCGAATTCGGCCGCCTCTTTCATACCTTGCACCAGGTCACGGCTGAACTTGTTCACGTCATTCTCCTCGTCTCATCGGCGCGCGGCGCGTTTGATGCGCGCCGCGAACTCCGCCACTGCCTTCTTCGCGTCCACCGCCAGATCTTCACGTTCGGCCTTGGCATAAACCATGAGCAGGTAGAGCGGTGTCGTCAGATTGTA
>Ga0182018_10002274_pt1 | contig 19649 bp, 21 predicted proteins | sample 812P2MmetaG_FD_120490 | JGI IMG/M metagenome (GOLD analysis project Ga0182018, IMG submission 120490) | Permafrost microbial communities from Stordalen Mire, Sweden - 812P2M metaG | ecosystem: Environmental > Terrestrial > Soil > Wetlands > Permafrost | place: Sweden: Stordalen | collected...
ACGAACCTGCTCATCAGGCGCATGAACCTCTTGGAGCGCAGGAATTCACCGAACGGCGCAGAGATTTCATTTAGCGGCCATTTCGTCCTATTGTGCGAATCGAAATCGTTTTTCGAGAACACCAAGTATGAAATCCGCGGCGAGCGCCAGTGCCGCCGCCGGGACGGCTCCGGCAAGAATCAGCTGATCGTTGACCATCGCCAGACCGCGAAAAATGAATTCGCCGAGCCCGCCGGCGCCGATGGCTGCGGCAATTGTCGCGATCGCTATCGTGAGGACGGTCGCGACGCGAACGCCTGCCAATAGATAGGAGAACGCCAGCGGCAGTTCGACGTGAATCAGAATCTGATTGTCCGTCATTCCCATGCCGCGCGCGGCGTCGCGAACTTTGGCGTCCACGCCGGTGATTCCGGTGGCGGTGTTGCGAATGATCGGCAGAAGCGCATAGAGCGCGAGCGCCGTGATGGCGAGGCGATCGGCGCGATCGCCGAGCCACGGAACGGGCAGAAGAAATCCGAACAGCGCAAGGCTCGGTATCGTCTCGGCCACGTTTGCCGCTCCGATAATCGGCTTGCCAAGCCACGGCCGCCGCGCGGCGACGATCCCGAGAGGAATGCCGATCAACACGGCGAGAAACATCGCAGCGCCAACGAGCCAGAGATGTTCAAGCGTCGCCGCGAAAATCTGATCGCGATTGCGAAATATGAAATGAAGGAAATCCATCCGTTCTCCTCCCGCCTGTCACTTCAATAGCGAATCGCCCATGCGACAAGCTGCCAAGTACGCCGCGGCCACGGGTTCGGTCGCGTGCAGAAATTCTTCAGGCGTGTAAACGCCCACCAGCCGGCCCGCTTCGATAAATGCGATGCGTGTGCCCAGAAACAGCGCTTCGCGCGTATCGTGCGTGACGAAAACAATGGTTTTGTGGAGACGCTTTTGCAGATCGGCAAATTCATTTTGCAACTCGCCGCGGGTGAGCGGATCGAGCGCGCCAAACGGTTCGTCCATGAGAAGAATGGGAGGATCCGCGGCGAGGGCCCGCGCGACGCCGACGCGCTGCCGCTGGCCACCGGAGAGTTCGTGCGGATAGCGATGTGCGAATTTTGCAGAGTCGAGTCCGGTTAGTTGCAGCAACTCCACTACGCGCGCGCGTCTTCGCTCCTCAGGCCACTTCTCAAGCCAGGGCACAAGGCCGACATTGCGCTCGACGGTATAGTGAGGAAAAAGCCCGGCGTCCTGGATGACGTATCCGATCCCTCGCCGGAGCGCGACCGGGTCCCAATCTAGCGTCGAGCGGCCCGCGACTTTTACGGCGCCAGCCGTGGGTTCGAGCAGGCGATTGATGAGGCGCAGCGCGGTCGTTTTGCCCGAGCCGCTGCGTCCCAACAAGACCAGAGTCTCCCCAGGAGAAATCGCGAGTTCCAGGTGGTCTAGAATTACGGGGCCGTCTACTGCACGGAAGCAGGCGTCGCTAAATTCGACCGTAGCTTGATTTTTAGCCGCACCATTCATGGCCCGGAGGCTAGCAAGCGCGTGCGACGACTGTCAAACAGCGTAGCCATCGCAACGGGGTGAATTCTTGTAGATGCTCGCGATCGGGTCGCGTGTTCCCGGAGGCGGGAGCCTCCGGGCTCTGACAGATGCGAAGAAATGCGCGCGGGGGCGCGATGACGATCGTTTGCGCAGGCGCTCGCCGCATTTCACTTGCTCTTGATTCCGAGTCCGCGATATAAGCGCGCCACTGCATTTTCTGCCTCACCGAGGAGATCAGCGAGATGGCTGAAGCTGCACCAGACGCGGCGGGCGCGGCAACGCCGAAACAACACAGTTGGTTGTGGAATAAGGACCTCGCGGCGATTCCGCCGGAGCGGCGCACGTGGGGAACGTACAACTACACCGCGTTGTGGGTGGCGATGAGCGTCAATATTCCCACCTATATGCTGGCAAGCGGGATGATCGCGGGAGGAATGAACTGGAAGCAGGCTATCTTCACAGTCTTCCTGGGTAACGTAATCGTTCTGATTCCGATGCTGCTCAACGCGCATGCCGGGGCGCGCTACGGGATTCCCTTCCCCGTATTTGCACGCGCATCGTTCGGTGTACTCGGTGCGAACATTCCTGCGGTACTTCGCGCGCTGGTGGCTTGCGGCTGGTTCGGGATTCAAACGTGGATCGGCGGCGAGGCCATCAATACGCTGCTCGCTGTGCTGATACCTGCGTGGAATCATCCATGGATCTGTTTCTTCATCTTTTGGCTGCTGAATCTGGCTGTGATTCTGAGAGGGATCGAGACGATTCGCTATTTGCAGGGCATCGCGGCGCCGGCGCTTCTCATACTCGGCCTTGCGATGCTCGCGTGGGCTTATGTCAAGGCTGGCGGATTCGGCCCGATGCTTTCGACGCCGTCAAAATTTCACTCGTTTAGAGAATTTTTCGCGTTCTTCGTGCCATCGCTGACGGGCGTAGTCGCGTTCTGGGCGACGGTGGCGCTCAACATTCCCGACTTCACGCGTTACGCAAAAAGCGTGCGCGAACAGGCGCTCGGGCAGGCGATTGGATTGCCGGCGACGATGACGTTCTATTCGTTCATCGGCGTAGCGGTCACTTCGGCGACGGTCGTTATTTTCGGCGCTGCGATCTGGGATCCGGTGGTGGTGCTGAGCCATCTCGGAAATCCCATCGCCGTAATTGTTGCGATGCTGGCGTTGCTGCTGGCGACTCTAAATGTCAACGTCGCGGCGAATGTGGTCTCTCCCGCGAATGACTTCTCAAATCTCTACCCGCGACGAATCAGCTTCAAGATGGGCGGGGTCATTACCTGCTTCGTCGGCATCCTGATGCAGCCGTGGAGGCTGATGGCGAACTATGGCAGCTATATTGTGGGATGGCTGGTCGGCTACTCGAGCTTTCTCGGCCCGATTGCCGGCGTGATGATCGCTGACTATTATGTCCTGCGAAAGAAAATCATTCTTACTGAGGATTTGTACGACCGGCATACTTTCTACGAATTTTCCGGCGGATTCAATTGGCGTGCTATCGGCGCTCTGGTGGCTGGAATCGTTGTGGCGCTCTCAGGTTTGGAAATTCACGCACTGAGCGGCTTGTACCATTACGCGTGGTTTGTCGGGTTCGGAGTTTCGTTCGTTACCTATCTTATCCTGATGCCTCGGCCGGGCGCGGGCTCTTAGTCCCGTTTGTTAAGAATTCCGCGAAGCGGGGGTTTTTGTCGCCGGCCGGTCGAGATACTTCCTGATTGCCCTCAGCACGTTCAGTAACATCCCAGGCGTGAGCTTGCCCGTAAAAGTATTCTGCTGGCTCGGATGATAGGAGAGGAAAAGACGCGGCAAGGTGCCCGGTAGCTCATAGGCAGCGCCGTGGCGGAAGGGAAACTCCGCGAAGCGCGCGATCGCTCCGTCCGCCTTAAGCATTCCCAGGTAGGCCTTCATCGCGATGGCACCGAGCGCGAGAATGGCGCGCGGTTTGACGAGCGCGATTTCACGCTCGAAGAATGGCTTGCAATTCGCAAGTTCGCTCGGCAACGGCTTGTTGGCGGGCGGAGCGCAGCGAATCGCAGCTCCGATGTAGGCATCCTGCAATTCGAGCCCATCTCCGCGGCGGACGGAGATGGGCTTGTTCGCGAATCCAACGCGATGAAGCGCGCGATAGAGAAAATCACCCGAGCGATCGCCGGTAAACATCCGCCCGGTGCGATTCGCGCCGTGCGCAGCGGGAGCGAGACCCAGAATGTATAGGCCGGCATGTGGATCGCCGAAACCGGGGACAGGTTTGCCCCAGTATTCCCACTCGCGAAATGCGCGCTTCCTTTCGCGGGCGATCGCCTCACGGTACTCCACGAGGCGCGGACATTTTCGGCAGGCGACGATCTCTTCGCTCAATTCTTCGATTCCGGTGATTTCGAGGGGCGATTTAGGCATGTCGAGCGTCCGGCACGCTCCGTAGAGCAATCTCTCGCATCGGATGAGCGAAACTTACGGTTCTCGGCAGGACTCTAATAGAATAGCAGATACTTTTTCGAACGCAGATTCCCGAGCGAAATAGCAAGAGCAAGGATCAATGTAAGGGACGCATGGCAAGGGTTGAATGGAAGAGAGCGCATGGTAGCTGAGACCGAGAAGATTCTTATCCTCGAAACGGACGAGGGCTCACGCAGCATGCTCGTCGAATTGCTGCAAGGCGCGGGCTATCAGGCCGAAGCGCCGTCGATTGACGCAGAAACGGTACAGTCGGCTCGCCAGTCTGGTGCGTCCCTGCTCCTGCTCGATCGGAATCTGCCCGGCATCGATTGCCGAGAGTTGCTTCTGGAATGGAAGAGCGCGGCGGCAACGCAATCCATTCCTATCCTTCTACTGGTGGCTGGTGCATCCGCCGAACGGGCTCTGGCGCTCGATCTCGGCGCCGACGACGTTCTTTCGCGGCCGTTCGATCCGAGAGAGTTGCTGGCACGAATACGAGCGCAATTGCGGCTGAAACGCGCGGCCGACGAGCTGCGCGACAAAACAAAAATCGCCGAGGAAGGCCAGCACATCGCCCACACGGCGTTTGAAGCGCTCGCCGTCACCGACAAAATGACGAAGGATGCGTTTTCTGTCGGGCGCGTCCTCAAAATTGGCGTTACGGCCGCGTTCGTTGTAGCGGGCGTCATGGCTGTCACGTTCTTCCTTTATTCTCATAGCGCGAAGAAGCAGCTGGATTTTGGCAATTCGGTGATTCGGCGCCTTGGCGGCCCCATTCGCCAGCAAAGTGTGATCGCCGATGCGCGCAAGTTGCGCCAACAAACTCCCGCGATCCCCGCTAGCGGCAGCACGAATCAGCGCGACGAATTGCAGAAGCAGGCCGACCAATTGAAATCGCAAATGGCCAACGCGGACTCAAAGGAGGTCGCCGATCTTCAACGCCAACTCGCAGAAACGAACGCGCGATTGAAGAAAGTTGAGGCTGCGGGAACGGCTGCCGAAGGCATTATTGGCGCGAACGAGCCAAGCGTTTGCCTGCTTTATGTGGCCGTGGCGTTTCGAGAAAAGGACAGCGGTCTTCGATTGAGATACGCGGGAATCAATCCTCAAGGCGATCCGATTGAAGATAGCGACGGGAAGCCGGTTCTAACGCTCGATGGCCACGGGCCGGAAGTCCGCCTGGACGTCTTCGGCACGGGGTTTCTTGCGGACTCGAGCGGCAAGGTGATCACAAACCGCCACGTGGCCCAGCCGTGGTGGAAGGACGAGGAGATGAGTTCGCTCATCAACCAGGGATTTCAGCCGGAAATCGTGCGCATTCGCGCGTACTTCCCAGGCGATTCACGTGCGTTCCACTCCGAGATCGAAAAAATCTCGGACGACACGGATCTAGCGTCAATACGAGTGGATTTGCAGGGCTTGGTTCGTCCGTCGCTCGCCGTTGATCGCGACAAAAATGCCGCCAAATCGGGCGAAAGTATCGTCCTCATAGGGTACGCAACAGGTCTCGCTGGAATTCTCGCGAGAGCAGACGAGGACTCGGCGCAGCAGATCATGGCGAAAAGTGACGGAGATGTTTCGGCGGTTCTCGACGAACTGGCGCGGCGCAATTTGATTCGTCCGATCGTGACGCAAGGCCACGTGGGCGATGTGCTTACGGACAAGATTGTGTTTGACGCGCAAACCACGTCGGGAGGATCCGGCGGACCGTTGCTGGACGCGGATGGAAAAGTGATTGGAATTACGTACGCGGTGCTGAGCGGATTTGGCGGCTCGAACTTCGGGATTCCTGCGCGATTTACGGCGCCGCTGCTCGCGCAATAATTCATCCGGCCAGTGCGGGCGCCGCTTCGCGCCAAATTCGCATCGCAATGCGATTGCATGGAAATCCATCCACAACAGCCTAAAATTGACATCCTCCGTACGCGCGGCTAGCATACTCGCAGCGATTTCCCTGCCTTGGCCGGGGACTGTCCCGACTGCTTATGAGCGGCGCAAACAACTCGGGGAATATTCTTCTCCGCATCATCGAAAAGCGGCGTGAAAGCGTTGCGCATCGCAAACGTGTGCTTCCGCTTGTGGCGCTGAAAATCGCCGCAGAGAAAAAGGCGCCGGCGGTGCGGGATTTTTCAGCAGCGATCACGGCGAATCGAGTAAACGTTATCGCCGAATTGAAAAAGTCGTCGCCTTCGCGCGGTGTGATTCGAGAACAATTTGAGCCGGAGAAGCTCGCGGCCGAACTCGCGGAGGCTGGCGCGGCAGCCCTCTCCGTGCTCACCGAAGAGGATTTTTTTGACGGGTCGCTTACGTATTTGAAGCAAGCTCGAGCCGCGGCCGAAGTTCCCGTCCTGCGAAAGGATTTTATTTTCGATTCCTGGCAGATTTGGGAAGCGCGAGCGGCCGGTGCGGATTCGTTTTTGCTGATTACGGCGGTGCTCGAGCCAGAGTTGCTTCGGGAACTGCTCGAACTGGGTCGGCAACTCGGCATGGAGCCTTTGGTCGAAATTCACACGCGCGAGGAACTCGCGCGCGCACTCGGCGCGGGCGCGAGAATCGTGGGAGTGAACGCGCGGGATCTGACAACGTTCAACGTGAATCTTGATCTTGCTCTCGAACTCGCCGGCGAAATACCCGACTCGTGCATCGCGGTCGCGGAGTCCGGAATCCATTCGCACGAAGATCTGATGCGGCTTTCCGAAGCAGGATTCGACGCTTTCCTTATCGGAGAGCAGTTGATGAAGCACGCACAGCCGGGCGAGGAGCTTCGCCGATTGCTTGGCGTGGCCGAAGCGAAGACTGCGAGGCCGTAAGCGGTCAGAATGATGGTGCGCGTAAAGATCTGCGGTATTACGAATTGGACAGACGCGCGCTTGAGCGTGGATGCAGGCGTTGATGCGCTTGGGTTCAATTTTTTCGAGAAGAGCCCGCGGTACATTACGCCGGCGGATGCGCGCACGATCGTGCGGCGATTGCCGCGGCATATTCTGACGGCCGGCGTCTTCGTGAACGCTGAATTTGCGGTCGTCCTGCGTATCGCACGGGACGTGGATTTGAACGTGTTGCAACTTCACGGGGACGAATCGCCTGCGGACGTGGGGGAATTGAGCGACTACTATCCCGTCATGAAAGCGTTTCGGATGCGGCACGGATTCGATTTGAAGCGGCTGGCGCGCTTTGGTGCGGCGGATGCGTTCTTACTGGACGGCTTCGATCGCAAGCAACGGGGCGGAACGGGGCGAACGTTTGACTGGCGAATGGGCCGCGCGGCCAAAAAATATGGTCCGGTCGTGATCGCCGGCGGACTGACTCCGGACAATGTCGCGGATGCAATTGCTCAGACCGATCCGTTTGCCGTAGATATTTGCAGCGGCGTCGAAGCTAGACCGGGGAAAAAAGATCGGCAGCAACTCAACGCGCTGATGAACGCAGTGAAAAGTACGAGGAAACATCGGGCATGAGTGCAGGAACAATTTCGGTTCCGGATTATCGCGGGCGCTTCGGCGCGTACGGAGGGCGGTACGTCCCTGAGACGCTCGTGGCGCCGCTCGAAGAGCTGGAGCTTGCGTATCTTGAAGCGAGCAACGACGAATCATTCCGCAAAGAGCTAGACGATCTTCTACATAATTTCGCAGGCCGGCCGACACCACTGCAATTCGCGGCGCGATTGACGGAGCATCTTGGCGGCGCGCAGATTTATTTAAAACGCGAGGATCTGCTTCACACTGGCGCGCACAAAATCAACAATTGCATCGGGCAAGGTTTGCTTGCGGTACGCATGAAGAAGCACCGCGTGGTGGCCGAGACTGGCGCGGGACAGCACGGTGTTGCCACCGCGACGGTTGCGGCGCGCCTCCAACTCGCGTGCACGATCTACATGGGTACGGAAGACATGGAGCGGCAACGTCTCAACGTTTTTCGGATGCGGCTTCTCGGCGCCGAAGTCATTGGCGTTGAGGCGGGCAGCCGCACGCTGAAGGACGCGATCAACGAGGCAATGCGAGACTGGGTCACGAACGTTCGAACCACCCACTATTTGTTGGGTTCGGTGCTGGGGCCGCATCCGTATCCGCAGATGGTCCGCAATTTTCACAAGATCATCGGCGAGGAAGCGCGCGAGCAGATTCTTCGCGCCGCGGGGCGGCTGCCGGATCACTTGTTCGCGTGCGTTGGCGGGGGTTCGAATGCGATTGGGCTGTTCCACGCGTTCTTGGGTGACTCGGCTGCAAAAATGGTCGGCGTCGAGGCCGGCGGCCGCGGCAAAGGTCTCGGCGAGCACGCGGCGCGTTTGTCGGACTCTGCCGGTTTTTCTGGCGCGCGCCCGGGCGTGCTGCAAGGAACGCACACTTACGTGCTCCAGAACAGCGACGGCCAGATTTCGACGACGCATTCGATATCGGCGGGACTTGATTATCCGGCGATCGGGCCGGAACATGCGTGGCTGGCAGACACGCGCCGCGCGGAATACACGGCGGTGGTGGATGAAGAAGCGATCTCTGCGGCGAAACTACTTGCGCGGACCGAGGGAATTATTCCAGCGCTCGAATCGGCGCATGCGATTGCTGAACTCGTGAAGCGAGCGCCGAAGATGAAACGCGACGAAATTGTAATCGTGAACTTGTCGGGGCGCGGCGACAAGGATATGGAAACGCTTTCCCGGTATGTCTGAGATCACTCAATCTCTGCCGGAGGAAACCCAGCTCGCGGCCGGCAGAATTTCCCGGCGATTTGCGGCGCTGGCGGAACGAAGCGAGCTAGGTATCGTCGCATATCTGACGGCCGGCGACCCAACGCTCGCAGCGTCCCAGGAAATCGTTCTCGCCGCGGCGGAAGCGGGAGCGGACGTCATCGAACTCGGCGTGCCGTTCAGCGATCCGATGGCCGACGGCCCGATAATCCAGCGCGCCAGCGAGCGCGCGCTTCGAAGCGGCACAACACTTGCGGGTGTTTTGTCGCTGGCTCGGCGCGTGCGCGAAAAGACTGACGTGCCGCTGGTGCTGTTCAGCTACTACAACCCGATTCTGCAAGCGGGCCTCGAGCGATTCGCCAGTGACGCCGCATCGGCGGGAATTGACGGCGTGCTCGTAACCGACTTGACGCCAGAGGAAGCCGGGGATTGTCGCGCTGCCGTGCGAGGCCGCGGACTCGACACAATTTTTCTTGCGGCTCCGACTTCGACCGATGTGCGGCTGAAGCTGATTGCGAAAGCGACGACGGGTTTTCTGTATCTCATCTCACGAACGGGCGTTACGGGCACGCGCGACGCTTTGCCGGAAGGTCTTCCGGCGCTGGTGCGGCGCGTAAGGGCAGCCACAAAGCTGCCGATCGCCGTGGGCTTTGGCATTTCGTTGCCGACGCACGTTTCGGTTCTGGGCGGGATTGCGGATGCCGCCGTGGTCGGCTCCGCGATCGTCGCGCAGGTGGAAGGCGCCGCAAATCCGCAGGCCGCGGCGCGGGCCGTGCGAGACTTGATTCGATCGCTGAAGGGAGCGGCGCGGGCTGGAGTGAGCCGGCGAAGCGCTCAACCGGGGAGTGAACAAACACCGTGAGCATTGATGATTGGCGTCGCCGCATAGACGAACTCGATCAACAACTGGTCAAGCTGCTCAACGAGCGAGCGGGCTGCGCGCTTGAAATCGGGCACGAGAAGCATCGAAAAGGACTGCCGGTTTACCAGCCGGAAAGAGAAAACGAAATTCTGTCCAACGTAGAACGCGCCAACGGCGGGCCGCTTGCAGATACGGCGATCCGGCGCCTTTTCGAGAGAATCATTGACGAAGCGCGTGCGCTCGAGCGCGCGGCGCATCATCAAGACGCGACAAAAGAGAACGCGCCACGCGGCACGGAAACGAAGCGCAAGCCGTAGCGAGTTGCATTCGAATTCTCGACCCAGATTGATATGGAACAGGGAGACATGTGAATGGTTGTCGTCATGCAATCCGTAGCCACGGACAAGCAAATCCAGCACGTGATCGATCGTCTCGTGGCCATCGGATTTGACGTGCACCGATCCACCGGTGAATCGCAAACAGTGATTGGCGCCGTCGGCGTGCATCCTGATTTCGATCCGCGCGATATCGAAGTGCTCGATGGCGTGCGCGAAGTTGTGCGCATCACGCAGCCTTACAAGCTCGCGAGCCGCGCGTTTCGCCCCGAGGGAACAATCGTAAATCTCGGGAATGGCGTGAAGGTCGGTGGTACGGAGGTAGTAGTCGGCGCAGGACCGTGCGCCGTGGAATCAGCGGCGCAGATTGACTCGGTAGCCGAAACTGTGGCGCGACTCGGCGCGAAACTGCTTCGAGGCGGCGCGTTCAAGCCACGCTCTTCGCCGTACTCATTTCAAGGTCTTGGTGAGGCAGGCCTCAAGCTCATGCGGGAAGCTGCCGATCGCAACGACCTGCTGGTGGTGACCGAAGTTATGGATCCATCGCAGGTGCCTCTTGTTCTCGAATATGCGGACTTGATGCAAGTCGGCGCGCGAAACATGCAGAATTACCATTTGCTTCGGGCGCTCGGCGAGATACGCAAGCCAGTTCTGCTGAAGCGCGGTATGTCCGCGACGATCGAAGAGCTGCTGTTGAGCGCGGAATATATCCTGTCCGGCGGAAATTACGACGTGATTCTTTGCGAGCGAGGAATTCGAACCTTTGAAACAGCTACGCGTAATACGCTCGACATCGCCGCGATACCTGTAATCAAAAAACTTTCGCACCTGCCGATTTTCGCCGATCCATCGCATGGCACGGGACGCCGGGACAAGGTCGCGCCGATGGCGCGCGCGGCAGTCGCGGCCGGCGCTGACGGATTGCTGATCGAGGTCCATCCCGACCCGGAACACGCGCTATCCGACGGCGCTCAGTCACTATTCCCCGAACAATTCGCCAAGCTCATGGACGAATTGCGAATCATCGCGCCGGCTGTCGGCCGCAGCGTGGACTAGCAAATGCCCGAGCTTGCTTTTCGCCACGTCGCAATTCTTGGCACTGGTTTGATCGGTGGCTCGTTCGGGCTGGCGTTGCGGCGCGCGTATCCGCAAGCGGCGGTGGTTGGATGGGATCGTCCCGAGATTGTAGAACGCGCGCGTGCAATTGGCGCGGTAAGTGAAACGTCGAGCGACGCTACTGAAGCGCTTCGCGATGCTGACCTCGTATACCTCGCGCTGCCGATTGGCCTGACGCTGGAAATCCTTCCCACGATTGCATCATCTATCTCCCCTGACGCCCTCGTCACCGACGCCGCGAGCACCAAGACCGTGATTTGCCGAGTGGCCGAAAAGGCATTTCGCGAGCGCGGACGATTTCTCGGCGGCCATCCGGTGGCGGGACGCGAGGTTTCAGGCATCGAGAACGCTTCCGCGGAGCTCTTCAGCGGCGCGCGATACGCGCTGATCGCTAGCGAGGATAATAACGACGCCCGCGTGAGAAATTTCGCGGAGCTTGTGCAAGCGATCGGTGCACGGCCGCTTTTCTTGGACGCGGAGACGCACGACTGGGCAGCGGGAATCATTTCGCACTTGCCGCAGATGGTTGCCGTGGCGCTGGCGCGAGTCGTGCTCGACGAAACGGACGAAACCGGCCTGCCGGCGTCGCTTGCAGGGCGCGGCCTGCGGGATGCCACGCGCCTCGCGGGAAGTCCGTACGACGTCTGGCGCGATATCTGCCTGACCAACGGCGACAACATCGCCCGGGCGCTCGATCGTGTCTCACAGGCGATCGATCATCTCCGCACACACCTCGCCAGCAAAGACCTCGAAGCTGAGTTTGGCGCCGCGAACGAGCTATACAAAATCCTTCACAATTTGCAGTAGACTCGGATGCTTCGCGCGAGCGCACGAACTTCGTGGCGGCGCGAATTTCAGGAGACTTTCATGGATAAGCGCGTGGCCAGTGCCGACGCGGCGATTGCGCGTGTCAAGGATGGCGACACGATTTTGATGGGCGGGTTCGGCCTTTGCGGCATCCCGGAAAATCTGATCGATGCGTTGCGGCGCAAAGGGACGAAGGATCTCACGGTCGTATCGAACAATGCGGGCGTGGACGATTTCGGCATCGGCCTTCTGATGCGAGCGAAGCAGGTGAAGAAAATGATCGCGAGCTACGTTGGCGAAAATAAAACTTTCGAACAGCTCGCGCTCAAGAAAGAAATTGAAGTCGAGTTGAACCCACAGGGCACGCTGGCTGAACGGATTCGCGCGGGCGGCGCGGGAATTCCGGCTTTCTACACGCCGACTGGCTACGGCACTCCAGCCGCCGAGGGAAAAGAAATCCGCGATTTCGATGGACGGCCTCACGTACTAATTCCGGCGTTGCGTGGTGACGTGGCGTTCATAAAAGCCTGGAAGGGCGACCGCTGGGGAAACCTGGTCTATCGAAAAACGGCGCGGAATTACAACGCGGTGATGGCGACGGCGGCGAACTACGTCGTAGCAGAAGTGGAAGAGATCGTCGAGTTGGGTTCGCTCGATCCTGACGGCGTGCACACTCCGGGAATTTTTGTGGACGCGATCTTTCAAGGCTCGAATTATCAGAAGCGCATCGAGCGGCGCACCGTGCGGAAACGGACCGCGTAGTCGCGCGGACAATTAGGAGCGAAAATGCCAGATGGAATAGACAAGCGCGAAATCATCGCCCGGCGCGTTGCCAAAGAATTGCGCGATGGATATTACGTCAATCTCGGCATCGGCCTCCCGACATTGATTCCGAATTATTTGCCGCCGGGCATAGAAGTCGTACTGCAGTCGGAAAACGGAATGCTGGGCATCGGTCCATATCCCTTCGAGGGAGAAGAGGACCCCGACCTCATCAACGCCGGCAAGGAAACAATCACGGAAATTCCGGGCTGCTCGTATTTTTCGAGCGCGGAATCTTTCGCGATGATTCGAGGCGGACGAATCAACGTAACAGTGCTCGGCGCGCTTCAGGTGGACGAAACGGGCAATCTCGCGAACTGGGCGATTCCCGGAAAAATGCTGAAGGGCATGGGCGGGGCGATGGACCTGGTTGCCGGAGCAAAGCGGGTGATCATTGCGATGGAGCACACGACAAAAGACGGAGAAGCCAAAATCGTGAAGCGGTGCAGCCTGCCGCTCACCGGCGTGGGCGTGGTGGACCTGATCGTCACGGAATTAGGCGTGATTGAAGTAACAGCGGAAGGCTTGGTGCTGCGCGAGGTTGCCGAGGGCGTCACTCCCGAAGATGTTCAAAAGGCGACCGAACCGATTCTGCGACGCGCGCCAGATCTCAAGATCATGTCCAGTTAGCGCGCGATTCGTCCTTTCGCCCGTTCGATAACTCTTCCGTTGCGCTTGCGTGGATTGCAGCGCCAGGCTGCGATACCATGCCTCTATACCCCGCGTTGAGGAGATTCGATGCAGCCCCATTCAATTGTGGTGATCAGCTTACACACACCGAAGGAAAAGATTTGGGGCGAACTTGTCGAAATCACGACAGCGGGAATTACCGTGCGTGGAGTGGACCTAAATTCGTTCGATGAATTTGTGCGGCAGGCGGCGCATCCTGACGGCGATCGAATCGGGTTGGCGACGTTGTTTTTTCCGCATGTGCGTGTTGAGCGGATCGCTCTCGATGAATCGCATGGTGCGATCCCGTCGCTCGCGGAAATATTCCACCGAAAAGTGGGGCAGACCGTTTCCGTTTATCTTTCGCAATTTGCTTGAGGCTTTGCCGAGGCTTTTACCTAAACTTTTAACTGAACAAATGGACCGCGTCGAACTCAAGATTCCAATTGTGAAGACCCGCATATTGACGGTGCCGAACCAGCTCACGATTCTGCGGCTTGGCTTTCTTCCGTTCTTTATCATCGCGATTCATTACGATCACTACAATTGGGCGCTGTGGATTCTTATCGTCGCAGGCTTGACCGACGGCCTGGATGGCTTGCTGGCGCGTGGCTTGAATCAGAAGACGCCGCTTGGAGCGTATCTCGATCCTATCGCTGACAAGCTTTTGATGGTTTCTTCCTATTTTGTGCTGGCGCTGAAGGGAAAGCTCGCGTGGTGGGTGGCAATTCTGGTCCTGAGCCGCGATGTGCTTTTTCTGGCGGTGAGCGCCGCGATTTTGGTGACGGTCGGCTACCGGCCGTTTCCGCCGAGTATTTTGGGCAAGCTCACCACTACGCTCGAGATTCTGCTGATCGTGGTGGTTCTACTGCTGCAGATTCATCCGGCGCACTGGCTGCTGGTAGCGCGGCGCGGCGGCGCAAATCTCGTCGGTCTCTGTGTGGTCTTGTCGGGCGTGCATTACGGCGTGGTTGTGGCGCGGCGTCTCAGCGCGGGTGATTAGCGGAATCTCGCTAGATCGCGCTGAAGAAACGGGCTGCCATCATGGCAAAGCTCGCAGCCAGAACCAGCGCGGTTCCCCAACCCATAGCGTCGGCAATTTTCCGTTCGTGCGCGTCGGCAGGCTCGCGGGCGCTCAGCGTCCGCCCCAAAAGATATCCGGCAACGCAGCCGCCGAAGTGCGCGTAGTTGTCTATGCCGCGAAAGAGGAAACCCATAATAGCAATGTAGATTAGCCAGCGGATAATATTGCCGCGAAGCATTTGAAGCGAGGCGTTTTTGCGCCCTGAGGTAAGGGCGAGCAGGACACCGACCAGACCGAGCAAGGCTCCTGATCCGCCGACGCTGACATTTCCGAGGAAGCTACTCAGGACATAGCCAGCGACTCCCGTGATGACGTAAATGAAAAGGTAACGAGCAGAACCGTAGACTTCTTCAACGAGCGGGCCAACGTCCATCAAGACCCACATGTTGAATCCTATGTGCAGCAAGCTGCCGTGAAGGAAAACGGCGGTGACGAATCGCCACGGCTGAGTGAGGTTTGACGCGCCTCCAAAAGGATTGAACAACGGCAGCGACGCGCCCAAGCGATCGAGCACCCCTCCGTTGATCGCGCCGAGGTTGAAAATGCCGCCCAAGCCTGACGGCGGAGCTCCGAGGCCTCCGCTGATGCGAATCGTCGCCGCGAGGCTCACGCCATAAAGCAAACAGCTCAAGGTTAGAATTGCGTACGTAACAGGCGAGCTAGCTGGAACCCAACGGCTGAGCGAGCGGCTCGCGGCGGCGAGTGAAAAAGTCATGCTCGCGCCGCACTGGTGGCAGCGGGTGGCCGATGCTCCTACGAGCGTTCCGCAGGACGGACACAGTCGCGGGCGGCCTTGTTCCTTCTTGCCCGAAAAAAAGCCGGCGACTTTTTCCTGGAATCGATCGAGCTTCCATCTCCAGCGTAAGGGGAGGGCCAATGCACTTCCTTGCGAGAATTTTTGTGCGTCCCTATAATACCGGAAAATGAGAGATAAAAATTGAAACGGGACCGCGTGTGAGGTTTCATTCCCGCGATGTGGTCCGATCGGTCTGGAGTGATGAACGCTCCCGGCGCTTTGGCTTTCTGCGCTTACCTTTCCTTGCTCAACTTTTACTTGTGGCTGTCGCGGTGACCGGATGCTCACATCGCAAGTACGTTCCGCCGCAACCGGCGCCCATCCCAGCTGCGCCGCCCGAAACAACCGTCCCGAAGAAACCGGCCGCCACGACGCCCCAGCCGCCCGCGTCCTCAAGCGGGTACTCGGAAGAAGGCGTGGCATCCTGGTACGGCGAACCATTCCAGGGGCATCGCACATCGAACGGCGAAATCTACGACATGTATCTATTCACGGCAGCGCATAGAACGCTTCCGTTCGGAGCTGTTCTTCGCGTGACGAACATGCGCAACGGCAAGCAAACGGAAGTTCGAATCAACGACCGCGGGCCGTTTGTCGCGAACCGGGTGATCGATTTGTCGCTTTCGGCGGCGCGCGCGATCGACATGGTGGGGCCGGGCACGGCGCAGGTGCGGCTCGAAATGATTTCCGGTCCGAATCCCTCTGTCGGATCTTTCGGCGTGCAGGTGGGAGCGTTTCTGGTGCAGGAGAATGCCGGCAATCTCCGCGATCGTCTCGCGGCGAATTTCTCGCCGGTGAATGTTGTGCCGTACGATTCGCCGAATGGGGTTTTCTATCGAGTGCGAGTCGGCCGCGCTAGAACGGAGCAAGAAGCCGGTCAAATCGCCGACCAGTTGCGGCAATCCGGACAAGCGAACACATTTGTCGTCCGGCTCGACAACTAATTTTTCAAATGCCGGCTGGGCGCACGCGCGTGACGCTGGTATCTCGATGTCATTCGTTTCGCTATACTAAGCCGTCCAACGCCCCGCAAACTTTTCCATGTCCGTAACCAACAAATTCATTGCTCGTGAAGATGGTGTTATGGCGCAAGTCTCGGCAGTTTCCACGCGATTTGCCGCGATCGCATTCGTAACCGCTGCGTTCTCGCTCGCATTTGTATCTCGCGTCCAGGCGCAAACTCCCTCGCAGCCGGCGGAGATCGTGATGCCTTCAAGGCTTGTGGAAGGCGAGCCGGCAACTCTGGCGGTTCTGGATGCCGCGGGCCGGCTCGTACCCCATGCGGCGATCAATTTTTCGGATGGCTCGCACACGGAAACGGACGTGACTGGCCACGCATTTCTCACCGCGCCGTTGACTCCGAGCGCGCTCATCGCAAAAGTCACTCTTCGCCCCGAGGTCATGGCGTACACCGTGGTCCTGCCGCATTCCACACCCGACAGGGCAGAAATTCTTTCGGTTCCTCCGCTTGTTTCCATTCATGACCCTTTCGAAATGAAAGGCGCCGGATTTCGCGGCGATGCCAGCAGCAACCACGTGACGTTTAAGGGTGAGCCGGTAGTCATTCTCGCATCATCGCCCGCGGCGCTGGTGATTCTACTGGACCCGAAAAGCGCGCCGGGGAATGGCTCGCTATCGATCACTTCAAACGGGCCTGAGGTCGCGTCGGGTCTCACAGCACTGTCTGTTGAATTCACTCTCGAGGCCGATCGCATTGTGCCGGGAATGAAGACGAAGCTGACAGTGCGCGTGAGAGGAACGGACCGGCCACAGGAGATCAATGTCGAAAACTTTGCGCCCGAGGTTCTTCGTTTTGCAAACGGAGACAGCGAACATATTCGAACACGCGGCGGTGCGGATAATTCGGCGGTGCTTGAGGTGCGAGCGCTCCACGCCGGCGATTTTTCATTTCGAGCGCGAATACTTTCAGAGGCGGGAATTCCGGATGCTGCGGAGGCCCACGAGTATCTGGACGCCGCGCAGATCATTGCCTCGCCCCAATGGAAGCGGCGGCTGGATCCTGTGATTGCGCGTCTTGAGCAGCCAAAGCCAAACGTGAAGCAAGTGCTAGACGAGTTGGGAAAATTGATTCCCGAGGCTCCCCAGGGAGATTTCGCAATATTTCTCAGCGCCGCGCTCAGCGCATTGCACGGGCATTGAGCTTTTCAAAGATTATTGGAGTGTTCGGCTTCGAGAGCGGGAGCTTCGATTTCCGGTAGAGCTCCTTGCGCCATTTGATCCAGTGAACCGCGCGCGTGCTGCAGTTTTTCGTCCGCCTCTTCGTAACATTGCCGCGCATTGCGCAAGTGCGTCCCGATTTTTTGGTACACGCCGGCAAATCCGTCGAACTGTTTTTCGAGGCCAGCGAGGCTGGTCATCAGCTTTCGCGCGTTTTCCGCAACACGGAGACCGCGCAAACTCATCGCAATCATGCACAAGTACGCGTAGCAAGTGTTCGGTGACACCGGCAGCACCTTTTTGCCCCGGCAATAATCGCTAATTGGGCCGTACTTCGCGTCTTCGGTCACAAGGAGTTCGTAGTAAACGCCCTCTGATGGAATGAACATCAGCGCAAAATCCAAAGTACTCTCGTCGGGAAGAATGTATTTTTCGGCGATGGCGTCAGCATGTTTGCGTACGGCAACCGCGAAATCCTTGCGCGCGTCATCGCCCGAGTCCACGAGACGCCGGTAGGCTTCGAGGGGAAATTTGGAATCAATGCAGAGGATACGCTCGCCCTCGCGAACGATGGCGTCGACGATGTCGCCGGTGCGGAAGCGATACTGTGTTTCGTACGCCGCACGCGGCAGGGCATCTTCGAGCATCCGCTCGAGCGCCACTTCGCCGAGAATGCCGCGCGATTTGGCACCGCCGAGAACGGTTTGGAGAGTCTGCGACGCGGCAGAAAGTTCGCGGCTGGCCTGCTGCACTTCTCCGATTTGCTGCGCGAGCTGCCGCAGCGTGTCTGTCGAGGCTTCGAGGCGCGCGGCCACTTCGCGCTGTGCCTGTAGCGCGAGCTGCCCTGACGTTGCCACGCCGGATTGCAATTCCTGCCTGACTTGGCCGAGTTGTTGAGTGACCGACTGTGCGAGCTGGCCCAGTTGGGTCGTGACGGCCTGAACCTGCGCCGCGACTCCGCCTTGCATCTCCTGGCGAAGCGCGGCCATTTGCGCTTCCGAGCGCCGCCCGCCCGACCAGACCACGACCGCCACGGCTACGACGATCAGAATCGCGAGAAGAATTTCCGCTCCGGTCATACTGCCACTTTATCGCGAAAGCGGCGTGCGCGCGAATTTACTCCTAAGAGGAAAATGAAAGCGGGGAGTTTCCGCGTTCTGTGCGCAGAAACTCCCCGAGTGATTGTGGACACGCGCTACCAGTTTAGCTTCAGAGCAAACTGGAAGGTTCGCGGATCGAGCGCCGCCGTCGGCTGGCCAGCGGTGCAAGAAGTGCTGCCCGCCGTCGGATCGCACAGTGGATCCACGTCGCCGGCGTTGAAGCGGTTCAGCATGTTGAAGCCGTCCGCGATGGCTTCGATGTTCCAGCGCTCATTCAAATAGAACGTCCGCGCGATCCGAAGGTCAATGTCAAAGTAGCCGGGCCGCGTGAAGTAGTTGCGCGCCAGGTTGCCGGTGCAGCCGTAGGGCGGCGAAGGAACATCGGGATAGGGACCGAACGGCGCGCCCGTATTATCAATGCAACGCGTCGGGACAATAAATTCGAATCCCTTGATGTACGGAGATGAAGTCGCAGCTGCGAATCCAGGCGGAACCGCAGCTCCCGCCGGAAGGACTGACGGCCGGTTCGTTGATGTGCCGAGGTCAAGGTTCGGATCGGACCCGATCAGCACGTTATACGGCCGCCCGGAAGAGACTTCGATAATCGGCGCGACCGTAAAGTTCCCGAACACGCGCTTCCAGAAACCGTCGCCGCTCTTGCCGCCGGGACTCAGATATACGCCGCTCGTAATCCAGCGGTGGCGCTGGTCGAAATCGGAATTGCCGCGGTCCAAGGCCGGGAAGCTATTGTCTTGCGGGGCCAAAAGGGTCGAGAGGTCTGTCGAATCGTCAATCGAGTGCGAGTAAGTCCAGCCTGTCAGGAACTGGAAATGATTCGAGAAGCGCTTGTTCACCGTGACGGTCAGCGCGTTGTAAACCGAGTTTCCGGAAGAGCTCTGTGGGTCAATGTCGCTCCACGGTACCTGTACGGGTATTCCGCCAACGACCTTACCCGCCGGAAAGCCCGCAAGTTGCGCAAGACCAAGAAGCGTATTGTAGCCGCCGACAAGCCCCGCGAAAGACGGATTCGGACCCGACGGGCGGAAGAAGTTGAACACCGCCGGCGTGCCGATGTAGCCGACCGGAGTTCCGCTGCAGTTCTGGACCGTATAGCCGACTCCCAAAATTCCCGGCGCGACGAATGCGATGCTGCCCGCGCCAGTGAAGTTATAGGCGGGCGTGCTCCCGCACACGGCGTTTGGAGTGGACGGTAAAGTTAGAG
>Ga0182018_10002275_pt1 | contig 19641 bp, 17 predicted proteins | sample 812P2MmetaG_FD_120490 | JGI IMG/M metagenome (GOLD analysis project Ga0182018, IMG submission 120490) | Permafrost microbial communities from Stordalen Mire, Sweden - 812P2M metaG | ecosystem: Environmental > Terrestrial > Soil > Wetlands > Permafrost | place: Sweden: Stordalen | collected...
AGAAGGTGGACATGAAGGAGATGGGGAACCAGTCGCGGGTGGGCTCGCCCATGCCGGTCTGGTTCTTCACATCGTGGGCCAGGTGGGAGAGGGTGTAGCGCTGGGCCTCGCGGCGCTCGTCGGAGACTGCTTCATCGCGGCCGGTGAAGCTGACGGGCTGGAACGACAGGAAGTTGATCTTCTTCGGGTTGTCCAGCGCGAACTGGATGATGCGGCCGACCTGCTCGTTGTTGATGCCGTTCACGATGGTGGTGACGGGGACGATGTCCACGCCGGCCTCGTAGAGGTTGTGGATGGCCTGGAGCTTCACATCGAACGCGTTGCCGACCTTGCGGTGTGAGTTGGCGGCGTTGCCGATGCCGTCGAACTGCAGGTAGGCGTAGCGCAGGCCGGCCTCAGCCGCGGCCTTGGCGAACTCCTTCGACTTGGCGAACTCGATGCCGTTGGTGGCGGCCTGGACGCTGGTGTAGCCCACCTTGCGCGCGTAGGAGACGGCGTCCAGGAAGTAGGGCGAGAGGGTCGGCTCGCCGCCGGAGAACTGGACGGACATCTGCCGCCTGGGCTTGATGGTGACGGCGTTGTCCAGCATGGTCTTGATCTCGTCCCATGTGAGCTCGTGGACGAAGCCGACCTGGTTGGCGTCCATAAAGCAGGGATCGCACATCATGTTGCAGCGGTTAGTGAGGTCGATGGTGAGGACTGACCCGCGACCGTGGGTGACGGTAGACGTCCCGTGGTTGTGCAGCTTTTCGTCATTATGGGCGCGGATGTCGCGGCCGGGGAACACCTCTTCGAGGTGCTTGAAGAAGGCTGTATCGATGGACATCACGTCTTCAAAGTGGCCATGGATGGGGCAGTCCTTGACCATCAGGATCTTGCCATCGCGCTCGATGATCTGCGCCTTGATCTCGCCGACCTTCTCGTTGAGCAGGATCTCATGGGGCAGCTTGCCGTCGACGATCTGCTGGCGGATCTCCGGAACACACTTCGGACAGAGCGAGTCGGTGGTGCGCGGCCAGCCGAGAGGCGGCTTCTCCTTCTGGTAGGACTTCAGGAGGGGCTTATCGCTCCACTTGGGAGTGAAGCCGGGGCTGTCGCTGACCATCGAGTTCAGCCCGTTGTAGACAACCCATCCGCCCTTGGCGGCCTGCACCAGAACTTTTTCCAATACCTTTGCGCGCTTTGCCATGTTTAGGGCGTCTCCTGAGGAAATCTTGGTTGCAATGGGCCGGGACTCGCACATCGTATTCAGTATCAATGCGGATCGATCGAATCGGGGACGAATTCCTGGGCCAGACGGGACGGGTGCCGGAAGAGACAATGACCCCGCCCCAGATACGATGCATTTCACCTGCAAGACTATGCACGGGAGTCCCACATTCGAAGCGTCGAGTTTTGAATGGCAAGATATTGCATTGAATGGGGAAACCGGGCGGCGAATGGAAACGTCGGCGACCCGGCCTTTCGAGCGTTAAGGAGGCCTAAGGAGTGATTTGGCCGTTGGCCACTTTGTTGATGATGCGCTGCACGAAGATATCGTGGACGTGGATGTGGCTCGCGATGTCGGGCACGAACTCGGTGATCAGGTTGTCGATTGGCTCGGTCGCGTAGCCGATGCCGATGCGTTCGGCCGTGGAGGGGCCGTTGGTGTTGAGGCCGGGAACGTAGAGGTTGCTGATCTCGGTGCAGATGGGGTTGGTCAGCAGGGTGGCGTAGTTCGGCATCGGCCTGCCATCGTCGCTCTGGGCGATGACGATCCAGGCGATGGTATGGACCACTCGCCGCCGAATGCTCGCGTGCGGCATGCGATGGTAGCGCGGGTCCTCGCCGGCGAGGGATGGGACCAGGAAGGTGCCGAAGAACTCGCCCGAGCTGTCCTGCAGCAGGCTGTAGCCGGTATCGCGGCCAAGGCCTTTGAACCCGGGCCCATAGGGGCTATGTGAGTCGATGGCGACGCTGAAGGCCGCCGTGCCCGCGACGGTGAGCAAGTTGCCCCAGTACGTCATATTGTGGATGGCGAGCTGCGCCTTCTGCTTCGGGGTCAGAGGCACCGGAACGGGGGAGTCGAGGAACCGCTTAAAGAAGTTCGACCGCTTGGGGCAGGACTTGGTTGGCTGGCCTGAGTTGCCGGTCTGGGCAACCGGGGCGGGGCAGCGCGGGCTGGCTGTGGAGGCGATTTCAGTATTTGCGACTGTGCCTACCGGCTGGGGGGCTTCTGGGAGCGGCGCGGATCCGGACGCGGCCGTCTCCTGAGGCGGAAGCAGGGCGGCAGACTGGGCGAACAGGATAGGGGCCGGCGACAGGGCGACAGCGAGCGCCGAAACCAGCAGAACCATCCTCACGGGGGCATCCCTCCCAGTCAGACTAATTGAGGCGCATGAAGTTGGACGAAAAACTCGGGATGACGCGGCCCACTCAATCCATCAATCTTTGCTGTTCAGTCCAGGCAGAGCAGTATTCCTGTTGGTGTAGAGGGGAGGCATGAGACTCGACGCCGTTTTCCCCAAGAAAAACGGCACTCTACAGAATTTTCCGATTCACAGTAACAGGAAAACTGCTCTCTAGGGCTACCATCGAATGTATGCGGCTTAGCTTTGTGGTCCCGGCTTTTAACGAAGAGGCGTATCTCCCCGCGTGCCTGCAGTCGATACTGGCGCAGACTGGGGAGTTAGGCGATCAGGTTGAGATCATCGTCGTGAACAACACCAGTACCGATCGGACGCGCGCGGTTGCCATGGGATATCCCGGTGTGCGCGTGGTCGACGAGCAGCGCAAGGGGCTGACGTTTGCGCGGCAGGCGGGGTTCGCGGCGAGCACGGGCGAGCTGATTGCGAATGTGGATTCGGACTCGCGGCTTACGCCGGGATGGGTTGCGCAGGTCCTGAGGGAGTTCGAGGGGAAGCCGAAGCTGGTGGCGCTGAGCGGGCCGCTGGTGTACTACGACCTGACTCCAGGCCAACGGATCACTGTGCGTTTGTTCTATACGGTGGCGTTCCTGGTGTACGCGCTCAACCGGTATGTGCTGCGCGCGGGATCGATGGTGCAGGGTGGAAACTTTGTGCTGCGGCGCGAGGCGCTGGAGCAGATTGGCGGGTTCAATACGGCAATCGCCTTCTATGGCGAGGATACGGACATTGCGCGGCGCTTGAACAGGGTGGGCGAGGTGAAGTTCACGTTTGACTTGAAGATGCTCTCGTCCGCGCGGCGGCTGAAGCAGGAGGGCATGATGACGATTGCGTGGCGCTATACGGTGAACTATCTGTGGACGACGTTTCGCAAGAAGCCATTCACAGAGGAGTACATCGATATTCGCGAGTAGAGAACTCCCTCACTGCGTGCGCCGAAGGTGAAACATCTGCTCGATATCGACGTAAAACTCCCGGAAGACGTATCCGGCCGCGGAGCCGCCAAGCGAGCCGCCGAAGGTCTTAAAGGTCTGGGGGAAGGTGCGATCGGCCGGTGGGTAGTAGGCATTGGTCAGCGCGGCGCCCTCCAGGGTCCCAGCGAGATTGGCGAAGTCGGGCACTGTGCGGCCGCCATTGGTGCGCCCGATGATGGGACGAAATCCCGCATGGAAGAATCGAACAAAGAAATTATGCGAGGGGCCCAGCCGGTAGTAGCGCGGGTCCTGATGGAAGACTGGCGCCATGACGCTGTCTGCCAACACGTCCTCGGAGACATCGCGCAGTGCGGAAGCGCCAAGACGCTCCCCGAATGCTCCGCCGTCGGTACCGTATCTGGGAGCTTCGTTGCGGAGTTGCGCATAACCTGCTGCCCCGAACCAGCCAATGGGCGCAAACGGCGTAAACGCTGCCTTGACCCCCAGCAGGAACTTGTGCGTTGCGGAGAGCGTTGGCACGGCCTGGTCCGGCTCAATGTACTTCTCGGTAGGCGAGGCCTCGGGAAGCGACTCTGCTGGAGTAGAGACGGAGCCTCCAGTCGCCGAAGAGGCGGCCAACGATGGCTCGTTGGCGAAGCGTTGCCGAATAGCGCCTGGATCGTCAGGCAGGGCCACAGCGATTGCGAGTGCCGACCCGTCAGCCGCGGTGATCTCCGAGGTTATCTGCCCGCACGCCGCCAGAGACGACAGTGCGAGAACTGCCGCGACCACGCCCGGGGCAGAGACACATCGAATGCTGCGGTTCCTTGGCTTGCTCACAATGGACTCGTCTCGTTTGTATAGTGTCTCAATTGCTTGCGATATGTCTCTATGCAGAGTCCACAGGAGAGATAAAGCGACAAGGCATACCCAACTCAGAGGATGCGCCCAAGAGATGACGTAGCCGTCCCGCCAACCCAGTGTCCAGTCAAACCAGATTGAAGCGTTCGGAAAACGGATAACCAATGTGGCACCGCGCGGCGGATACTGCGGTTCCCGATTGACCGGCTCCTCTCCGTCTCTCCATACTAAAGGCTGGAAGAGAGGTGTGCCGTGCCGAACGAGCAACCCAGACGCTGGGAGCAGCAGTTGCGCGAGGCCGCGGCGCGCGCGGAAGAAGAGCTGGGCCGCGTGGTCGGCTACATCAACGACGAGGTCGTTCCCGACATCCGGCGCAATGGGTCCCAGGCTCTGCGGGCCGCCGCCGAGGAGCTTCAGAAGCTGGCGCAACGCATGGACGATCAACGCGCGGCCGCCTCTGCGCAGACGCCACCCACGCCTCCTCCCGAGACGCCAACCAGGGACAAGGGTGAGACCAAGCCTTGAGCCTGACCCCGCATCGCCGGTGGGTTGGTTCGCTGTCTCTCCTCGCGCTTGGCCTGTCAGGATGCCAGCACAAGAGTGCATATGTCTCGCACCAGCCGCCTCCGGCGATCACCTCACCTGCGAGCGACAATGACACAAGGCCGGCGCGCGCGAGTGCAGGAAGCCGAAGCACGCAAAGTGAATCGGCGGGGACTGCTCCATACACTCCTCAGACTGCGCCCCCGGGCAGGCCGGTCTCGACCGAGGTCGGTATGGCCAGCTGGTATGGCCCACCCTACGCCAACCGCAAGGGCGCCGACGGCACCGTCTACGACCAGAATGCAATGACCGCGGCCCACCGCACGCTGCCCATGGGTTCGCTGGTGCGGGTGACGAACCTGAACAATAACCAGTCGGTCGTGGTGAAGATCACGGACCGTGGGCCGTTCGTCGATGGCCGGATCATCGACCTGTCGCTGGCGGCGGCGAAGGCGTTGGATGTCTATCGTCCCGGCACGGCGAAGGTGCGAGTGGAGGCCTATGCCCCGCCGGATCGCCCGGGCGTCGATCCCGCGGGGAAATGGTGCGTGCAGATCGGCGCGTTCCTGGAAAAGGACGACGCGGTCCAACTGAAGAACGACCTGATGCGGCGCTATGCGACGGCCAGGGTGATTGAGTTCGCCGGGCCTACCGGCCACTGGGTGCGTATCGACCCGAAGAACGCCGACAAGGCCACAGCGAGCCAGATCGCCGACAGCATCCACATTCCCGATCCCGGAGCGCAGCCCTACCTCGTCCGGCTGAATTGAAGCTGATCAAGTTAACAAGTGCCTACTCTAGGGTTCGGGCCGGGAGCCCTCGCGCCTCGGGAGTTGTGAATTTACCTCGTTCTGTCATCTGGTTTTGCGGGGGAATGCCAGGCGTTCCTTTGCCGGCAATTCAATGGTGACGTTATCGCCGTCGACTGGGCTGCCTTGCTTGAAAATGACGCCACCACCACCGGCACCGACCTTAATCGAATAACCCCACATAGAATATGCGCCTTCCGGAAAGCTGATACTCGATGAAAGGAGGAGACTACTGTCCATCAAAATATTCGCGCTAAAGTTGCCTCCGATATCCATCAAGAACAGAAACTGATCGTCCTCTAACGTCCACTTGTTCTTTCCGTCAAAATCGACTATTGCCGGATTGGTAGGCACCGCAACTGGCCATTTGGGTAAAGATGGTGTCGCTGTCGGCTGAGGTGTGTAAATGAATGATGCACCCTTGTTGCCTTGAATCGTCACGGTGCCTTCGTTATTTATCAGCCTTCCAGAGGCAACAGTCTCGCCCTTATCGTTCGTAATCGTTCCAGTTCCATCTGCTACGGATGGCTTTCCGTCTATAAAGTCGATTCGCGTCGCTTCAATTACGGCCTTCAGTAGGGTGACGGTGCTGGTCTCCGGCGGTGCAACCTGTGTCACATGGGAAACTGCCGATGCGTCAGACTCGGGTGGTCCGTAGTAGGGCAGCTTCTGTTGCTCTTCGGTGGCGCGTTTGACGCCGATGTCGTCGAAGAGCAGGCTGGGCGCGATGGTCGTCGAAGGCACCGTACCCAGCGAGTTGGCGAGGTACAGATCATCGCCGGCGGCGAGGATGTCGGAGCGCAGGCTGCGGTTGTCCAGCTCATCGAAGACCGCGCCGCGCACCAGTTGACGTGTGCCATCGGGATGCACGAGGTAGAGCAGGCGTGGCGCCAGCTCGCCGCCCAGCGTCTCCACGGCATAGACATCGCGACCCTGCTCCTTGGCCATCGCAACCAGGCGCGCGTTTATCTCCGCGGAACTTAAAGGCGCACTCGACTTGAAGATCATGACGCCGGAGTGCGCGCGTGGCGCCTGCGCGACAGCCGCGCGGCCGTGACCGTTCGACTCGGGGAAGTCCTTGACCGGCGTGCGCCCAATCAGATAGTTCTCCAGCTTGCCGTTCGTCACCACATCGACCGCCTGCGCGGGCACGCCCTCATCGTCGACCGCATACGCGCCCAGCAATCCATGGCCATCGAAGCTGGCCATCAGCGGATCGTCGGTGGCGCTCAGGAATTCGGGCAGCACGCGCGCGTGAAAGCTGGAGGTGTAGACACCCTGGGTGCGCGCGGTGGTGCCCATCTCCGGTCGGTCCGCCTGCACGTTGGGGATGAAGAGCCGGTCCATCACATCGGTTGCGGCGTCTCCGCTGAAGAGGACCGGCCCGTGATAGTCCTCCGACGAGACGACGGGCGCGTTGCGCAGCGCCTCCAGGCTCTTGATGTCGTCGATCACCCGCTGCCGGAAGGCGGGCCATGACTCAAGCTCCTTCGCCGTGGTGGCGACCGTACCGTTGTCGCGGGAAAGCTGCATACCGTCGGCCGCCTGTCCGCCCACGCTGATGTTGGCGGCGTAGCCTGTATAGCCCTCGCGCACCACTGTTCCTTCGCTATTGACCAGGTAGCGGTTGACCGCGAGCGCTCGCAGGTTGGCGCTGGAATATTGCACGTCTGGAGCCAACGCGCGCACTTCAGGATCGGAGGCGTAGAGCCCGCTCGCGTCCACGATGTGTTGTTTCCATGCCGCGCGGTCGATATCCAGCACTACCAGCGGGCCAATGTGTACCGCTGGCTTGGCGTGGGCGAAGTCATCTTCGGCAGGGGCGTTCTCGAAGCGTTTGAGCGCGGCCTGCTTGCTGGAGTAAGCGCGCAGCGCACTCTTATAGGCTTCGTCGGTCGCGGTCCACAGCGCATAGCGAATTGCCTCCGCATTGTCGTCGGTCGCGGCAAGCGCCACGCTGCCCTCGCCGCGATTGCTGCTCGAATCCGTGGTGTAGTCGCCGATGCGCACGGTAACGCGCACCACGCGCTGGTGGCCAGATTCCTCACGGGCCAGCGCACCGTAGTTTGCCACAGCCTCGTAGGTGGCAAAATCATCGAGCCGGTACTCAATAAAATAGGGCCGCTGCATGCCGGGGAGCAGCAGCTGGGCTTTCTCGCGGTCGAGTTCAGCCTGCATGGCGCGGAGCACGGGGTCGTTCTGCGCGGGTTCCTGCGCGGCGGCCCGATATGTAATCGAAATAGATGCAAATAGAGCAGCGGCTGCCAGGGCAACCCGGCTCGATCGGACTATTTGTAATCGTGTAAGGAGCATATTATTCGCCAGCTCCTTTTTCTTGCGTCTTATCCGGTCGGGGTGCGCCGGGAGGCGGCAAAATCGGTGGCCGGGCCGTGCCCTGTGCTTGGCGTTGGGTCTCGATCTCGCTGACCAGCATGGCCGGCGCCACAGCGCTCACCGGAATGCTGCCCGACTCCGCCCCGCACACGCCGTTGAATATCTCCTCTTTGTTCCCAGTCGCCATGATGCTGTTCAGCGCGGCCTGCGGCGTGCCCACGATGCTGACGCCGCGCACCAGCTCATCGGGCCGTCCATCCACGTAGACGCGGTACACCACCAGCGGAATCACCTGAAAGGCCTGTGGCGATCGCCGCGTCGTCACCGCGAACCCGGAGGAGATGTCCTCAAAATAGAGGCCGTAGGGTTTGCCCTGCTTCTTGGCCTCGGCGATGAGCATGGTCCGCAGCTCCGCGTCGCTGACTGTCTTCGAAGAGGTCACGATGAGGTTGCCCTGACGTCCGGTGGGCATCAGGCCGGACTGGGCGCGACCGTGCCCGTTGCTCTGCGCGACGCTGGCGATGGGCAGGCGAGACATCAGAAACGTCTCCAGCACTCCATCGTGAATCAGCTCGACGCGCCGCGCTGCCTGACCCTCATCGTCATAAATATAGTGGCCGCTCAGCGATGTGCCGTCGAAGCTGCTCAGCGTCGGGTCGTCCGCCACGCTGATGAACGAGGGCAGAATCGGTTTGCCGAGCATCTTGGTGAAGGTCTGGCCTTCCTCGTCGCCACGCTGCCGCTGGCCCTCCAGCCGGTGCCCCAGCACCTCGTGGAAAAAGACCGCGGAGGCGCGCCCGCTGAGGATCGCAGGCCCGTCAAAGGGCTGGGTCACGGGAGCGTCGCGCAGCTCTTCCAGGTTCTTTGCCATCGCGATCGTCTTCTCCCGGACGGACTTCATGTCGGGAAGATGGTCGGCGAAGTCGGCCTCGAAGGTCTCGTCGCGAAACAGGTCCATGCCATCCGATGCGCGAGTACGCGCGACGATCACGAGCCGTGCCACATGGCTGGGCGTGGCCACGCGCGCGCCCTCGGACGAGACGAAGTAGTCGGTTTCGTTCGACGCTTCAAACTCAACCTGATCGGCGAAGACATCGGGATACTGCGAGAAGATGCTGGAGATCTCGCGCAGGCGCTGCTCCCACGCAGTACGGTCGACGACCAGCGGCGGCGCGGGCGGAAGCACCGCGGTCTTCGGCTGCTCGGCGCTGAAGTCGGCCGACGCGTCCTCTTCTTTGGCGCGCACCTGCTGCTCGGTCTTGACCTTGAGGTAGCCGTCCAGCGCACGTCCGTATCCACGGTTGGTCGCAAACCAGAGAGTGCGGGCGATGGCGTCGCGATCGTCGGTGAGCGGAAGGGGCATGGTGGTGAGCGCGCTGCTGCGGTGATCGCCGTGGGTGTTATCTTCGGCCGGACTGCCCAGCCGCACCTGCACATCGACCGAACGGACATGCCCCTCATGCGACCCGGTGATTGCGCCATACTCGGCCGCGATAGTCACCGAGGTTGCATCGTCCACCGCATAGCTCAGGAAGTATGGCTTGGGCTGCGCAGCCGCCCCGTCGGTTCCCAGCGAGGACATCGCCCGGTTCAACTCAACTTCGAGCGCATCCAGCAGGACCGCCTCGCCGGCGGATGGTTTTGCCGCCGTCGCGGAGGCAGGAATCGCCGGATCGGAGGCAGCTCGTGCGGCGTGGAGCGGATAGTGTATTGTGCTCAGGATAAGGCCAAAGGTCGCGCCCCTCAGGAGCAGCCTTTGCCTCTTCGAATTCTTTTGTTTCATCGGGACCCGTCTTCTGCCTGCATAGCTTTGACCTCAGTGTATCGGAATAGTCACACCTCTCTGCGGAGAAGCTGACTTTGCGCAGGTACTTATCGATGCGGCACACTGGAGCGGCTGTCTCGGGGGATCGAATGATGCGCCTTCGCGCTCTGCTGCCCATCATGCTTTTGGCTGTGCTCGCCCATCCGGCGGCGTGTTTTGCTGCGCAGACCGCCGCAGAGGCCCAGGCGGTGCGCTTCGCCGAGCATGACTCGACTGCCTATACGCTGCCGCCGGAGAAGCTGCAGAAGGCGATCGCCCTCAACCGCACACGCATGGTTTTGGAAATAACCGGCACGCTCTGGACGCTCGCTCAACTCGGCTTGCTTCTGGCGCTTGGCGCGGCGGCACGGATGCGCGACGTTGCGGTCGGACTGTCGAAGAATCGCTGGGTGCAGGGGTCGGCCTTTGTCTTTCTGCTGCTGTTCGTCCTCGGCCTGCTCAATCTGCCGCTGGCGATCTACGGCCATCGCGCGGCGCTGAGCTACGGCCTGTCGGTGCAGCGTTGGGCGAGCTGGTTTGGCGACCAGGCGAAGACCTTTGGCCTGGAGTGGCTGATCGGCAGTCTGCTGGCGATGCTGATGTTCTGGGTGATTCGCCGCTCGCCCACGCGCTGGTGGTTCTGGTTCTGGATTCCGGCGGTTCTTGTGGTCGTCGCGGGCGTCTTCCTGACTCCCTACGTCATCGATCCGCTCTTCAACCAGTTTGAACCGCTCGCGAAGTCGGACCCCGCGCTGGTCGAGCAACTGGACCGGGTGGTCGCGCGCGACGGCCTCGCCATCCCGCCGGAGCGGATGTTCCTGATGCGGGCCAGCGCCAAGTCCACCGAGCTGAACGCCTACGTCACCGGCTTCGACGCGTCCAAGCGCGTCGTGGTCTGGGACACGACCATCGCCAGCTCGACCCCGGACGAGATCGCCTTCATCTTCGCGCATGAGATGGGCCACTACGCGCTGGGCCATGTGCTGCTCGGCGCGGCGCTCAGCTGCGCGGCACTACTGCCTTTCTTTCGCCTCGGATACATCGGTCTGCACTGGTTGCTGCGGCGATTCGGGGCCGCCTGGCGCATTCCCTCGCAGCAGGATTGGGGCGCGCTGGTAGCGCTGCTGCTGGTACTCGGAGTACTGGCCACGCTCGCCCAGCCGCTGGAGAACATGGTCAGCCGCAGGCTGGAGCACGATGCCGACGTGTACGGGCAGGAGGCGGTGCATGGAATCGTGGCAGACCCGCAGGCGGTTGCGCGGCAGAGCTTCCAGGTGTTGGGCGAGGATTCGCTGGACGATCCGACGCCGCACCCGCTCTTTGAGTGGTGGTTCGATACGCATCCGACCATCCGCTTTCGCGCGGCCTTTGCGGAGGCGTACGATCCGTGGACGCCAGGGATGCAGCCGAAGTACTTCGCCAAATAAGCCGCGCGCGTTTTGCATGGCGCGCGGCCCTCACCCGTAGAATTCACCATAGCTCCTGTGCGAGGGTTTTCTGCATGAACTCCGATTGCCTCTTCTGCAAGATCGTCGCCGGCGCCATCCCTGCAAAGCGGGTGTATGAGGACGACCTCTGCCTGTGCTTCGCGGACATCCACCCGCAGGCGCCGACCCACCTGCTGCTGATCTCGAAGCAGCATATCGCCTCGCTCGCCCATGCGGAGACGGGGGACACGCCACTGCTGGGGCACCTGCTGGCCAAGGCCGCCGAGATTGCGCGCAGCGCGGGACTGGCGCGCGGCTACCGAGTGGTCATCAATACTGGGCCCGACGGCGGCCAGACCGTCGACCATCTACACCTGCACCTGCTGGGCGGCAGACATATGGGCTGGCCTCCGGGTTAGAAGCCGTTGGTCCTTCGTGCGCCAAGCGCGCCTCAATCCACCGGCGAATGCTTGCCCCAGTCGAAGCGGCGGCCGAGAATTCCCTTGACGATGAGGTGATCCGTGGCTGAGGTGGGGCCGACGCCCACGCCTATATTGATCTCCCACTTCGGCGAGACGTTCAGATCGGTGACCACAAAAATCTGCTGCTGCTGGTTGCGCAGCGTGTCGAAGTCGCCCAGTCTGCCGTAGTCGGCGTAGTACTCAAAGCCGCCGCTGACCACATTGCTGAAGTCATAGCTGATCTTCGCGCCGGGCGAAAAGCCCACGCCCTGATTCACATCCGGCCCGTGCCATGTGCGTTCGAGCGCGGGGTTCACCGCGAAGTACCAGCGGCCCGCCGTCTTGTCGATGATCGGCCGGATCTCCCAGGTCCACGTGTCGGGGGAGTAGACGGCGCGCTGGTAGCCCATCTCCATCGAGAGGCTCACACCCACCGGCCAGTGCCAGCTGTCGGGCACGCGCACCCGCGGGCGGATGTGGTCGCCCACCCACTGCACGCCGTGGCCCGCCTGCTCCGAGGTGAAGATGTAGAAGCCCACCTCCGACCAGCTGGTGAGGCCCTCGGTCAGCTCGACTGTCTCGTGCTCCTGGTGGTTGGCGGGGTAGACGCCGTCAATGGTCTTGGTCTGGCCGTCCGGCGTGAAGTTCGAGTGCAACTCGACCATCAGGTTCTTGGGCGCGACGGTGTCCGCGCCGTATACCTGGATCTCGTAGTTGCCCTGCGCGCGCGCGGGTACGGCGAAGAACGTGAAGGCAATCGCTAAGAGTATCGCGTATCTCGAAATCCCACTCATCGCGATACGACAGCGATGAATGGGGCACCCATACTGTTGGCGATCAGGCATAGCGGAACACCATCATGAAGCCGCGATCCATGTGGTCCTGCTGGTGGCAGTGGAAGAGCGTATTGCCGGGATGGTCCGCTGTGAATTCGACCGTGGAGATGCTCTTTGCCGGGATAAGGACGACGTCCTTGCGCAAGCCTTGCATGGCGGGACCGTCCCCTAGCCGCGTCACTTCAAATGTGTGGCGATGGAGGTGGATGGGGTGGTCGTCCACGCTGAGGTTCTTCATCACCAGGCGGTATCGTTTGCCCGCTTGCAGTACGGGCTGGTCGGTATTTGGATACGACTTGCCGTTGATGCGCCACGTCTCCGGGTTGCCATGCCCCTCGAACTTCGAGTCGAAGGTGAGCGGAATCTCAATTGCACTTTCGGCGACCGGTGCCGCTCTAGTCTGCGCCGCAAACTGGCTGTAGTCCCACACCAGATCGGGCGGCTGGACCCACTTGGGCGCGCCGTTCGCGTTTGCGTATTCGACCACGATGCCCATGCCCGCGGCCTGCACATGCCTGCGCACCTCGCCCAGCACCCACACGCCGGGCGCGTTCATCTCAACAATCGCGGAGACGCGTTCGGCGGGCGCGAGGCGCAGCTGTTCGACGGTACGGGGAGTGGGGACGGAGTTGCCGTCAAGCGCATCGACATGAAAGCTATGCCCCGCGAGCGCGATCCAATGCACCTCGGTGGGGCTTGAGTTCAGGATGTGCATCATGACCCGCTCACCCTGCCTGACGCGCACCGGTTCGCCGAAGCCAAGCATCTTGCCGTTGATCGTAGACACCTCGTAGGACGGCATCATGGAGCCGTCGTCCGAGGCCATCTCGCGCCCGCCCCAGTCGTGCAGGGCGAGGAAGACCTCGCGGTCGTAATTGGCCGCGCTGGCGGCCGAATCGCTCGGGTCAATCAGGAGAAAGCCGTGCTGGCCGCTGAACTGGCCCTTGCGCAGATCGTTGCCCGCGAAGGTGTGGGTGTGGAACCAGCGGAAGCCCGCGGGATTGGGCGCAAACGTATACCGCGCCGAGCCGCCGGGCGGAATCATCGGTGTGCCCTCTTCCATTGCGCCGTCGATCTCGGATGGCAGAAAGAGGCCGTGGAAGTGGACGATCTCAGGATCGGCGGACTTATTGTGCACCTCGACCGTGATCGCGCGGCCCTGCTTCATCCGCAGCAGCGAGCTGGGCACCTGGCTGTTGTAGGCGATGGTCTGGAAGCGGTGTTTCGGCGACGCCTCAAGCAAATACGGCCCAATCTCCAAGGTGAAGTCGGCAGCGGGCGAGCCGGTCCCTGACCTGGCGGAGCCGGGAGCAGTAGGGTTGGGCATCGCAGGCATCTGCATCTGCGCGCAGGCGAGGGTCGGGCGCGCAAGCACAGCTGATGCCATCGCTCCGAGTTGCGCAAACCGCCTGCGGGTCAGCATGGACACTCCTTTGTGCGTGTTGCTTCTTTATACGATGGAGGGCGTGGATAAGCCGCTGGCGATTGCGCCATCACGGTTTGTTAGGGCGAAAAAGCGCGCGACTTGGGAGATTGCCAGCGGCCACTTAGAATCGAGGGATGGGGCTTTCTGGCCGGTTCGCACAAAGTAGTAGCGGTGGGGGTCAATGGCCGAGCTGATTGTCGACCAGCTGAACTGGAAGCCCAGCCACAACCCGTGGGCCGTCGCGCTGACGGTGACGCTGGCGACTTTTATGGAGGTGCTCGACACCTCGATCGCCAACGTCGCGCTGCCCCATATGGCGGGGACGCTGGGCGCCAGCCAGGAGGAGGCCACGTGGGTGCTCACCAGCTATCTGGTGTCGAGCGCCATCGTGCTGCCCATCTCCGGCTGGCTCTCCAATCGCTACGGGCGCAAGCGCTTCTACATGACCTGCGTGGCGCTGTTCACGGTGTGCTCCATGTTCTGCGGATTCGCGCGCACACTGCCCATGCTGATCTTTGCCCGCGTGCTGCAGGGCATCGGCGGCGGCGGCCTCGCGCCCAGCGAGCAGGCGATCCTCGCGGATACGTTTCCCGTGTCGAAGCGCGGGCAGGCGTTCGCGCTCTACGGCATGGCGGTGGTGGTGGCGCCGGCCATTGGGCCGACCCTGGGCGGATGGATCACCGACAACTTCAACTGGCACTGGATCTTCTTCATCAACCTGCCGGTGGGGCTGCTCTCGCTCTTCCTGAGCAATCGCATGGTGGAAGACCCGCCATTCCTGATCGCGCGCAAGGAAGCGGCCAAGCATGGCAAAGTCGACTTTCTCGGTCTGGGACTGGTCGCCGCGGGCGTCGGATTTCTCGAGGTGACGCTGGACAAGGGACAGGAGATGGACTGGTTCGGCGATCCGATGATCCGCATCTCAGCCACGATTGCGGTCTGCCTGCTGGTCTACTTCGCCATCTGGGAGTGGAACCACAAGGACCCCATCGTGGATCTGAAGCTGCTGAAGAACCGCAACTTCGGCACGGCGGTCTTCCTACAGCTCATCCTGGGCATGGTGCTCTTCGGCTCGACGGTGCTGATCCCCCAGTACCTCCAGGTCCTGCTGGGCTACACTGCGGAGCGCGCGGGGATGGTGCTGTCGCCAGCGGGCTTCGTGATGATGGCCATGATGTTTCTGGCCGGGCGCACGGTGGGCAAGATGGACCCGCGGCTGATGGTGTGCCTGGCATACATCGTCACCGCGGCGGGCATCTACAACCTGACGCGGCTCGACCTCACCTCCAGCTACGTCCACGTGACCGAGTGGCGCATGTTGCAGGTGATTGGGCTGCCGTTCATCTTTATCCCCATCAGCACGCTGAACTACGTTGGCGTGCCCGCGACCAAGAGCAACCAGATCTCCAGCCTCTCGAACTTTGCGCGCAACATCGGCGGCAGCGCTGGCACTGCGCTGCTGACCACCTATCTGGCGCGCAGCTCGCAGGTCCATCAGGTCACGCTCGCGGCCAATGTGGTGCCGGGCAGCCTCGCCTATCGCGTCTATACCGAGCGCATGACGCAGATGCTTGCCGGCGGCGGTATGCCGCAGGCGGCCGCAAGCCAGGCGGCGCTGGGCGAGGCCTACCAGGAGATGGTGCGGCAGGCCTCGATGCTGAGCTACCAAAACGCATTTGCGATCCTCGCGCTCGCGGTGCTGGTGCTGTCGCCACTGCCCTTCCTGATGCGCCTGCCCACCAAACGCGCACAGCCTCCACCCGAGGAGATGGCGGCGCACTGAGGTTTCGGACATGCCCGTCGAATGGGTGCGATGGTCAGCTATACTCGTCCGGCAAGCTAGGCGATGAGCGTAATGGGCGGGGGCAATTCTTGACGGGAAAGAGCGCTCACATCTTCGCAACTCAGGGATCGCCGGCGATGCATCGTCCGCGGCGAAGAGCCCTCCCGGCTCTGCTCATGGTGGGGGCTGGGTGTGCTGTCCTTGCGGGGGGCACCTACGCCGGTTTGATGTCGAACTTCAGGATTTGCCTGAGCCTGGTTCTTGTAGCGGCAGTGCTCAGCGTCGCCGCCATCGCCCTGTACTCGAAGGAACCTATCTCAGAGGAGATCGCCCAGCGTGGGCCGGCCCGGTTATGGATCGCCCTCGCCGCGCTTATTTTCTTGCATGGCCTCATCGCTCTCTTCATCGAGAGGACCAATCCCGGAGATGTGATCGACTGCTTCACCTTTCAACGAGACTCGTTGGTCCGACTGAAGCACGGCATCGACCCATACGGCGGGACCCAGCCGAATATCTATTCTCCGGCCCAGACCGCGAAGTTCTATGGTCCTGGGATGGTGGTGAACGGGCGGGTCCAGGAGGGCTTCCCCTACCTTCCGGTTACGCTCGCGTGGGATATTCCCGGGTATTTGCTGGGGGACATTCGATACAGCTATGTCCTGGCCTTGATGCTCTCCTCTGCGATCTGCTTTGCCATCTATTCGGATAAGCGGGGATTCTGCCTGGCCTCGTTCCTGCTCCTGAATCCCATCGGATTCTTCGTCGAGAGTCGCTGCTGGACCGAGCCGATGGTCTTCCTGGGCTTGACCGCGACTCTGTATGGGGCAATCAAGAAGCGTCGATGGCTGCCCATCGCCGCAGGGCTGTTCCTGGCGACCAAACAGTACAACTTCCTGGCGCTGCCATTCCTGGGATTCCTCGTGTCCCCGTTTCGTTGGAAATCGTACTGGAAGCTGCTCGGACTCGCGCTGGCAGTCGCCATGGTTACCGTGCTGCCGTTCGCAGTATGGAATCCGCGGGCCCTTTGGCACGATCTTGTCCCGTGGCTTCTGGACCAGCCAATTCGCACGGACTCGCTCAGCCTGGCTGTCCTGTTCCCTGCGATCCTGAAGGTTGGACCTCTGTTCGTACTGGCATTCATCGCCTGGGCGCTACGCATTGGATCCCGCAGCAAAGCGATGTTCGCGGCGGGATACGGGACTTGCTTACTGTTCTTCTTTCTGACGACGAGTAAGCAGGCCTTCTGCAACTACTATCTCTTGATCGGGGAGACCATGCTGCTTGCAGCAGCAGGCTTTTACGGCGGTCTGCCAAGGGGTGGCGCCGGGGGAGAGCAGTAGTATCGAGGCCCCGTGCATCCCGGATATTTGGCCGGGGTCGGAGCGCCACGCGTTTATACTCAAGCCTGCTATGAGCGACCTCGCCAATACCATGGACATCGTCGAGATTATGTCCATACTGCCCCATCGCTACCCCTTCCTTCTGATCGACCGCATCGTCGAGATGGAGCGCAAGACGCGCGTGGTCGCGCTCAAGAATGTCACCATCAACGAACCGCACTTCGCCGGCCACTTCCCGGAATATCCCATCATGCCCGGCGTTCTCATGGTCGAAGCCATCGCGCAGGCTGGCGGCGCGCTGCTGCTCACCGAGATTCCCGACCGCGCGGAAAAACTGATGGTCTTCACCGGCATCGACTCCGCCAAGTTCCGCCGCCCCGTCCTGCCCGGCGACCAGCTTCGCATCGAGGTCACCGTCCTCAACTGGCGCGCTACTGCGGTGCGAATGAAAGGCTTCGCCACGGTCGACGGCAAGGTCGCGTGCGAGGCCACCATCATGTGTGCACTCGTCCCACGTGCAGCCAAGCAGGCTGGAGAAGCTGCGCCCGGGGAGGCTGCGCCGACTGGGGCCACGTCCGCGTGAGCGATTCCGGCCCAGGCCCGCGCATCCATCCCACCGCCATCGTCGCGCCCGGCGCGCACATTCCCCCCTCCTGCATCGTCGGCCCGTGGTGCACCGTCGGGCCCAACGTAATTCTCGGTGAGGACTGCCGCCTCATCTCCCACGTTGTACTCGACGGCCACCTCACCCTCGGCCGCGCCAACACTGTTTACCCCTTCGCCTGTATCGGCATCGCGCCCCAGGACCTGAAGTACGCCGGCGAACCCACGCGCTGCGAGATTGGCGATAACAACACCATCCGCGAGTACGTCACCATCTCGCGCGGGACCACAGGTGGGGGTGGAGTCACGACGGTGGGAGATGGCTGCCTGATCATGGCCTACACCCACATCGGCCACGACTCACACATCGGCAATGGCTGCATCCTTGCCAACTCGGCCACGCTCGCCGGCCACGTCACGGTGGAGGACTACGCGGTCGTCGGCGCGCTCTGCCCGGTGCATCAGTACTGTCGCATCGGCCGTTACAGCTACATCGGCGGCGGCACCACCATCACCCAGGACGTGCTGCCGTACTCGCTCACTTCGATTGAGCGCAATAACCACGTCTATGGCCTCAACAAGGTGGGCCTGGAGCGCCGCGGCTTTACTCCCGCGCAGCTGAAGCAGCTCCGCCACGCCTATCGCCTGCTACAGGCCTCGAAGCTCAACACCACCGACGCCCTTGCCGCCATCCGCGCCACATTGACCGAATCACCCAGCCCCGAAGAGGCGGAACACGTCGCGTACCTCGCCGACTTCATCGCTGCAAGCCAGCGCGGCATTATCAAGTAGCCATAACACCCTGTGTTATAGTTTATCTGGACAAGAAACACTCCGGGTTCGCGTGCGCATCTTCCAGAACCGTACATTCGAGCAGTTCGCAAGAAAGAACCGCATTCCTATCGCGGCGATATGCAATGCGGCCCAAGAACTCTGGGCTGGCTTAATTCATGCGAACCTCGGCGGCGGTGTGCACAAGCAGCGGATCGCCCGCAGAGGCGAAGGGAAATCAGGCGGCTTCCGCAGCATCATCTTCTTCCGCGCCGAGCACCGGACGTTCTTCTTCCTGGGTTTCGCCAAGAATATGAAAGCCAATCTGGCCCCGAAGGAGCTTGCCGATCTCAAAGAGTATGCCAAGGAGTTGCTCAACTATGACGACCAACAGATCAAGCTTGCGCTCAGTAACGGTGCATTCATCGAAATCTTCTGTCCCGAAGCGATATAAGAGCGTCGTCTACGAAGCCATTCACAAGACCTCGCAAGACCTCCACGAGGCAGGCGTCATGGATAAGAAGACCATGCGTCACTTCGACACCATGTGCCTCACCCCGGTAACGCCGCTCACCCCGCGCCAGATCGCCCGCATCCGCGCGCGCGAAGAGGTCAGCCAGGCGGTCTTCGCACGCCACCTCGGTGTCTCGATCAACCTCATCTCCCAATGGGAGCGCGGTGAAAAAAAGCCCTCCGGCGCATCCCTCAAGCTCCTCACCCTCGTCGATAAGAAGGGCCTGGACTGGGTCGCATGATAGCCCGCGGTTCCCACGATGCCTGATTCCCAAACCAAACTCGGCCTCATCGCCGGCAATGGCCGCTTCCCTTTTCTGCTGCTGGATGCCGCGCGCGTGGAAGGCCTCACCGTCATCGTCGCTGCGATTAAGGAGGAGACCGATCCGGAGATCGACGCTCGCGCCGCGGCCGACCCCAACATCCGCGTCCACTGGATGTCGCTCGGCGAGCTCTCCCGGCTGATCGAAACCTTCAAGGCCGAGGGCGTTACCCGCGCGGTGATGGCAGGCCAGGTGAAGCATACCCAGATCTTCTCCAGCCTCTTTTGTCCCGACTGGCGCCTCGCCAAGCTGCTGCTAAACCTGCGCACGCGCAACACCGACATGCTGCTCGGCGCGATCGCCAAGGTGCTCGGCGACGAAGGCATCGAACTCCTCTCCTCCACCCACTATCTTGAGCCGCTGCTCGCACGCCCCGGCGTCCTCACCCAGCGCGCGCCAGATGAGGCCGAACTGAAAGACGTCGCCTACGGCCGCACCGTCGCCCGCGGCCTCGCCGCCTACGACCTCGGCCAGACCGTGGTCATCGC
>Ga0182018_10002277_pt1 | contig 19621 bp, 18 predicted proteins | sample 812P2MmetaG_FD_120490 | JGI IMG/M metagenome (GOLD analysis project Ga0182018, IMG submission 120490) | Permafrost microbial communities from Stordalen Mire, Sweden - 812P2M metaG | ecosystem: Environmental > Terrestrial > Soil > Wetlands > Permafrost | place: Sweden: Stordalen | collected...
AGAAATCGATTCACCTGAAAGAAAGATCCCCGGCTAACACGATACTGCCCGTTGTAATCCAACGCACTTTCCACCATGCCGGCAATATTCTCGCCGCACCATTCGAAAAAGCGGCGGGCTACCGGGCGGTCGGTTTCCGTCAGGTTGAGCTGTACGCTGGTTTCATCGGTGAAAACATCGAGCGAGCGCACCATCCGCGGCCATTTCGGATCGCGCAACATGCGGTTTAACGTTTCGATTACCTGGTTCAGTTTGGGTGACGCGATGGGGCATTGGGCTATCGCGCACATCTTGTGGGAGCGCATTTCGAGATACCCGAGCCGCCCTTTTTCCACCCGCAATTGCAGACGATTGCGATATCCCCACGGGTCGCCGGCGACGATCGCGATTTCCTCCGGCGGGGTAATCTTGCCCAGCCGGCGCAACTCTTCTTCGAGGATGGCGCGCTTGGCGGCCAGCTGATCGGCATAAGGCGCATGTTGGTAGTGGCAGCCGCCGCAACGCCCGAATACCGGGCAGAGAGCCGCCACCCGGCTGGCGGAGGGCTCGATGATTTTCACCGTGCTGGCATGAATCAGCCCCGGCTTCTCCCGTTCGGCCCGCACGTTCACGCGCTCGCCCGGCAAGACAAAAGGCGTAAAGACCACGCGGCCATCCAGCCTTGCCAGCCCGTCACCGCCATAGACCAGCTTCTCCACAGTCACATCGAAATTGCTTACGATAAAAGTTCTCCGTTCCCTTACCATGAAAACACGAGTCTTCTCCGGCATGCAGCCGACCGGAAATCTGCACATCGGCAACTATCTGGGCGCGCTCAAGAATTGGGTCCGCATTCAGCACGATTACGAGTGCATCTTTTGCATCGTCGATCTGCATGCCATCACCATGTTTCAGGAGCCGGCGCAGCTTCGCGCCAAGATTGCCGAGATGGCGGCTATCTATCTCGCCGCCGGGATCGATCCCAAGGTCTGCGCCATTATGGTGCAATCGGCCGTCCCCGCGCACGCCGAGCTCGCCTGGATGCTGACCTGCGTCACGCCGGTGGGCTGGCTGGAGCGCATGACGCAATACAAAGCGAAGTCTGCCAAACAGGAATCCGTCAGCGATGGACTGTTGCAATATCCGGTCCTGATGGCCGCCGATATTATGCTTTATCAGGCCGGCATCGTCCCGGTGGGCGAGGACCAGGCGCAGCACCTGGAGCTGACGCGCGATATCGCGCAGCGCTTCAATTCGCTCTATGGCGACACATTCGTGGTCCCCGATACCGCCTTGCCGGCCGTGGGCGCGCGCGTGATGGGGCTCGACGATCCCACGGTGAAAATGAGCAAATCGGAGACGGGCGCGAACCATGCGGTGGCGCTGCTCGATCCGCCCGACAAGATCCGCAAGACGATCATGCGCGCCACCACCGATTCCAATCCCGCAGTGGACCTGGACACGGCCGGCCCGGGAGTCCTGAATCTCCTGACGATCTATCAGGCCTTCGCCGGCGTGACTGACGCCGACATTCGGAACGAGTTCACCGGCATGCGCTATGGAGACCTCAAGAAGCGCGTGGCCGACATGGCGATCGCGCACCTCGAGCCGTTCCAGCAGCGATACCGGCAGATCATATCGGAGCCGGGCTATTTGGAAGGAGTTCTGCGCGAAGGCGCGGAACGGGTCGCGCCCATCGCCAATGACACTGTGCGGCTGGTGAAGCAGCGCATGGGGCTGGGGTAGGTGTCGATGTGGCGCAGACCCTCAGTCTGCAGCGCCGAGACTCGGCGGGACGGGTCGAGAAGAGTCTCGACCCAGCAGCCTGAAGGCTGCGCCACATCGAGCGTGTCACCTTTCGTTCCTTCCATGCGTCCCTTAGTCATGCGGTCCGCCTGCATTTTGCTCACGTTCGTTCTGGCCGCCGGTGCGCAGTCGATTCCCGAGAGCGAAGCCGCCCGTGCGCGCCGTCTGCTAGCCTCGCCGCAGTGGCTGGACAAGGCGTGGGGCGCCTACTTCGCCGGCCGTCTTCATTCCGAAGAGCTGCACCAATCGCTGATCGAGGCTTTCCGAGGCGCCTCAGCCCTGCGCGATGCCAGAGCTGTCGGCGAAGAATGGGGTTATGTGGCCGCGCTCTTCGACGCCGCCATCCAAGCGGGGCTTACGGTGCCGGCGGAGTTGGTGGAGCCCTTCGAAGCCAATTGGCGCGCGCCGGCGATCATCTTGCTCGCGCGCGATCCCAACTCCGAGGAACCGCTGCTTCGGCTCCGCGAAGAAAAGTTAGGGGACGGCGAATGGCTGGCCGTGAGTAACCTCCTGCTGGCGCTCAAATCGCAACGTTCTTTCGCCAAAGCACTCAGCGAGGTGAATATTTCGCACGTCTTCACACTGATCGATCCCGGCGACATCGGGGGCCATGCCAGTGGTTCCGGTGGAGGGGTTTTCAGCGACGGCCTCGCGCAGATGCCGAAAGACTTTCCGCCAGTCGGAGTGTACGTGCTTTTGGACTGGGAGCAAAAAGGGGATGTTGGCTGCAGGCCCGCAAAATTCTTACTACCGGCGCACCGTTGCTCCTACTAACGAACGGGCGCCGTACAGTGCCAGCCCGGGCGGCGTGGACCGCCAGAAGCTCGCGGCCGAATACCTTGCGCCGCTGGCAGACATGACCGAGGGACAGGCGGCCTATGTGTTTCGCCAACAAACCTCGATCGAATTCCGTGGCGGCGACGATTTGCGCCGGCAGTGGGACGCCGCGTTGAGCGCCCAGGAGACGGAGATTCGCAACTTCGTCCGGACCGCTAAGGAGCACGGACTCGGCAGCGTCGCCGGCATGATGCTGAGGATCGTTCCGCAGCTCTACGATGACCGAAAAATCACCGCTGGACCCTCGCCCGCGCTCACGCCCCGCGAGTTCGTGCTGGAGTAGCTACCGCAGCGCCAGCCTGCCGAGCCGGACCGCGTTCTCCATCAACTTCAGCCCGTGCCCGTTCTCCGCTGTCAGGATCGACTCGGGGTGAAACTGCACCGCTTCGATCGGTAATTCGCGATGCCGCACGCCCATGATGACGCCATCTTCCGTCTCCGCCGTAATTTCGAGGCATGACGGGAAAGTCTCGCGCCGCGCAAAGAGCGAATGGTAGCGCCCCACCTGAAATTCTTCCGGCAGTCCTTCGAACACGCCCACGCCGCGATGGCGCACGGTCGACGGTTTGCCGTGCATGGGGTAATCGAGCACGCCCAGTTCGCCGCCGAATGCCTCCACGATTCCTTGCAATCCCAGGCACACGCCGAACACCGGGACACCCAGCCGCACGGCGGTCAGCACCAGGTCGGGCACACCGAATTCGCGTGGACGTCCGGGGCCGGGGGAAATGAGAATCAGGCTGGGCGCCACTTGTTGAATCAATTCCGCTGGAAACCCGGCGCGATACGTCACCACTTCGGCGCCCGTCTGCCGCGCGTAATTCGCCAGCGTGTGGATGAAGCAATCGTCGTTGTCGGCGAGCAGCAGTTTCACGCCGGTGCCCACGGGTTCACGCGCCGCCGCCGCGGGCTTGGCCGCTTCCACGCCCAGAGTGCGGAAGAACGCCGTCGCCTTCATACGCGTTTCGCGCTCTTCCATCTCCGGGATGGAGTCGTAAAGCAATGTCGCGCCCACAGGGTAGGACGCCATTCCATCCTTCAGATACGTAGTCCGAATCAGGATGCCGGTGTTGATGTCGCCATTCAGCGAAATCATGCCGATGGCGCCGCCGTACCAGCCGCGCGCGCTGGTCTCCAGATTTTCGATGGCCCGCGCCGCCGCCTTCTTAGGCGCGCCGATCAGGGTCACCGCCCACATGTGCGTCAGGAACGCGTCCAGCCCGTCGCAGTCGTCCTTGATGCGGCCTTCCACGTGGTCCACCGTATGGAACACACCGGCGTAGCTTTCGATGAGCCGCCGGCCGATCACTTGCACGCTGCCCGGCACGCAGACGCGCGACTTGTCGTTGCGGTCCACGTCGGTGCACATGGTCAGTTCGGACTCTTCCTTGGTCGATTTCAGCAGCTCGCGAATGTTGTCGGCATCGCTCAACGGATCGCCCGTGCGCTGTGCCGTGCCCGCGATGGGGCAGGTCTCCACTCGCTGGCCTTCCACCCGCACGAACATCTCCGGCGACGCGCCCACCAATTGTTCCTCGCCGAATTGCAGCAGAAACTCGTAAGGGCTGGGGCTGGCGAGCTGCACGCGGCGGAAAAGGTCGGAGGCGCGGCCGGAATACGGCGTCCGGAACACCTGCCGCAGCACCACTTCGTAATAATCGCCGCAGCGCATGCCTTCGCGCACCTTTTCCACCGCCGCCATGTACTCTTCCGGCAAATGGTCGCTCACGATCGGGCTGGGCGGCAGCGCGGGTGCCGGCGCGATCTTCCGGGCGGCGCGCGGCAGGCCGCGTGTCGACACGCCCTCGCGCTCGAACTCATATCGGAAACGCTCGATCTGCTCCTTCTTGCGGTCCATGAAGCAGATGTCGTCGCACAGGTATAGGTGCAGGTCTTTGTGGCCGTGGCGCGGCAGCTTTTTCTCGATCGGCTCGAACTGGAACAGCAAGTCATAGCCGAATGCGCCCACAAAACCCAGGCGCGAATCCTCCAGGCCGCGGAATTCGTGGATCAGCGCGCGCAGAATCGAAAACGCCGAAGGCTGCTTGCTGCGCTCCTCTTCCGGGAACAGCGCCGGCAGCGGCTTCAGACGGCCCGCGAGCGTTTCTCCCTCGAAGCCGAACTCGTCCCAATGGGGATGATCGGCCAGCACCAGATGGAACAACTCGGCGAGCTTGCGGCCACGCTGGTTGAGCGGGCGGATTTCCACCCGGCGATCGTAAGAAATGATTTCCAGAGGCGGGCAGGTGGAGGCGATATCCCAGCGCGAATATCTCCCGGGAAATTCATATCCCGAGGATAGATAGATGCCACGGTGTTGATCGAGTTCGCGCAGAAGATGCGCCAGTCCCTTGCGGTAACTGACTTTCGAAACGCTGCGCGTGACTACAATCCCGTGGGGAGTCGTGAGGCTTTGTTCGCGCATGACAGGTGCCCTTTGGGAGCTTTCAGAATAGCATGCGTGCGGTATATCCTAAGCGTAGTGCGTCATGCAGAACGCCCAATGGTGGGACATGCTTTATCAGCTTGTCCGCAACTGTTACCGAGCCGCCGCCGCGAGGGAGCGGTTTCCGATCGATGTACAACAAGCGGAATTTGAACGTACATCACGAGAGGCACGCGGGCATCGATTGACTACACGCCGCCGGTGGGTAGGCACGACGATTCTCGCGGCAGCGGCCGGCGGCGTGGGCTGTTTCGTCGACACCGTTGGCAGACCGATCGGAACCGTGCCGTTCGAAGGCGAAGGGCGCTCCCCGCTCGATACGCTTACCGGCGACGAACTCGACGGGCGCCAGTTTACAGATCTTTCGGGTCTCGATAGCGGCCACTTAGTAACTCCCACCGCCCGGTTTTACATTCGCACGCGCGCTTCGCACCTGCTGGACACCAGCCGGCCGTGGTCGGTAAGGGTCGGGCAGCAGCGAATTTCCCTGGAGGATCTGAAGTCCCAGGCCCAGCCGCAGGGCGTGCACCTGATGGAATGCGCGGGCAACAATCGCGCAGCCAGCTTCGGCATGATCGGCGTGGCGCTCTGGGATGGCGTGCCGCTGGCGCCGCTACTCGATCGGCTCAGCTTCGACAAGAGCGCGCGCATCCTGGTCTCGGGCTTCGACGAATATTCGGCCAAGCCGCTCACTCCGTCGGTACCCGGCGCCAGTTGGATCTTTTCGCGGCAGGACATCGACGAGTCGCGCGCCTTTCTGGCCACCGCCATGAACGGCCAGCCGTTGACGCCCGATCACGGCGCGCCCGTCCGCCTGGTTCTGCCGGGCTGGTATGGGTGCGCGTGTAGTAAATGGGTGAACGAAATCGCATCTGTGGACGGCCGCGCCGAACCTACCTCGCAGATGCGCGAGTACGCGGCGCGCACCCACCAGCACGGCATGCCGGAGCTGGCCAGAAATTACCAGCCCGCCACCATCGACCTCGCCGCCATGCCGGTGCGCGTCGAGAAATGGAGGGTGGGCGGTAAGGTCCAGTACAAAGTGATCGGGATTGTGTGGGGCGGAGCACAGCCCGCCGGCAAGCTGCTGATCCGCTTCGGCCCCGAAGAGCCGTATGTGCCGGTGACACATGTAAATGCGGTCCAGGACTCCTGGGGACTCTGGACACAGAACTGGACGCCTACCCAGCCCGGAACGTATCGCATCGGGCTACGGCTGGCCGATCCGTCGGTTCGCACGCGCCGCTTAGATGAGGGATTCTACGTGCGCCAGGTGCGCATCGAAGAGGTCTAAAGGTCAGCCTAAGTACTCTCTTTTCTCACGAAAAACTACTCCGAATGAGCTATTTCAAGGCCGCTTCGATAGGTGTACTCTTGATGGCAGAGGCAGAACAGATCGCCTGGGTCGGCACGTTCTACCGGGGAGGGTGACATGAACAAAAGCCTTCGTTTGGCGGCGCTGACGGTGCTTGCCTTGGTGCTGACGTGCATGTGCCTGGCGAGGCCTGTTCACATTCACCCCGGCCGAATCCCCCGCACGGGATGCGTTCTCGGCTGCGGAAACTATTGCCGTGCGTTTGGGCTGGCCACCTACAAGACTTGCTATTCCTGCTATTGTTACCCACCCACGCCCGTCGTAGCCTGCGGCGGCTGCACGGGAACCGGATACACCGGCTGCAGCGGCGAGAGCGGCTGCAGCGGCGAAACCGGCAACGGATGCGGCGGTTGGGGCGGCTGCGGAGGGGGTGGTTGCGGCGGAGGCGGGTGCGGTGGCGGTGGCTGCTAATGACCAAGCTCGAAACCGCAACCCACGTCTTTCTGATCGCGGTCTGTTGTCTGGCCGGCGGTCTGCTGATCGAACAGCGATTCTTCTCGGGTGAGGATTCGGGCCTTCCAACCGCTCCCACCGTGGTGGGCCGCGAAGTCAAGCTGCCCGGGGCCGACTGGCAATCCGCGCCTGTGTCGGTGTTGCTCCAGATCAGCTCCACCTGCCATTTCTGCAATGACAGCATGCCGTTCTATCGGAAGATGATGGCCGCGCGGCAGGCCTCGGGCGCCAAGATCCCGGTAATCGTTGCTTCCGCCGATGCTGTGCCCGTGATGCAGCAGCATCTCGCCGATCGACAGGTGAGTGTCGACAAAGTCCTGCATTCGCGCCTCGACGGGATCGGCGCGGTCACCCCCACGGTTTACATTGTCGACTCGAAGGGGATGATCCGGCGCGTGTTTACCGGCGAGCTCGATTCATCCGGCCAACGGGAATTGCTGTCGATCGTCGAACGTGGCAAAGTCTAGCGTGGGACATGCTTTAGCTTGTCCGAGACAAGATGAAGTGGAATTTCGCTATCCGGCTCGCTCCCTCACGGGCGCGGCTCTGTATCCGCGTCCCGTTCAATACGCGCTTTCCGAGTCGCGCGCGTGAGCAAGCGGTTTCCGGGAGTTTCGCAAGTTCGCCTGCCCCACATGCGCTTGTCGCCGTTGCGCTCGTCTGTCTGCTGGCATCCGCGTGCAGTCACGAGGAATCTCCCGCACTGGAGAGCCACGCCAAGCTCTTCACTGGAATGGGCGCGATCCACCACCCCATTTCTACCAAGAACCAGGACACGCAAAAATACTTCGATCAGGGTTTGGCTTTGATTTACGCATTCAACTTCGGGGAGGCGGTCAATTCCTTCAAGCATGGGGCAGACCTGGATCCCGATGCCGCCATGCTCTATTGGGGAATGGCGTTGGCCAATGCGCCCAACTATAACTCCACTACTCTCAGCCCCGACCGCGAACGGGCCGGGTTCGATTTCATTCAGACCGCCGCCGGGCTTGAGCCCAGAGCGCCGGAGGCAGAGCGGGCGTACATCGATGCGTTGGAGCGCGCCTTCACCGACGATCCCAACCCCGATCGGCCCAAGCTTGCGCGCGACTATTCCGACGCCATGCGCGAGGTGTATCGCGGTTACCCTGACGACGCGGATGCCGCGGCGCTTTTCGCCGCCAGCCTGATGAATCTCAATCCCTGGCATCTTTGGAAGATCGATGGCAAGCCCGGCCCCGACACACCCGAGATCGTCACCGTGCTGGAGGACGCATTGCGCCGTTGGCCGCAGCACACCGGCGTGAATCATTTCTATATTCATACGATGGAAGGCTCGCCGGATCCGGGACGCGCACTCCCCAGCGCCGATCGCCTCGCGAGCCTGGCGCCGGCGGCAGGGCACCTGGTACACATGCCCTCGCACATATACTTGCGGACCGGCGATTACGCCGCGGCCGTCAAGAGTAACCGGCAGGCCGTCGCCGCCGACCGCGAATATCGCCGGCAGCAGCCGGTCGAGCCGCCCGGAGCGATGGGGTATGCCAACCACGATCAGCACTTTTTGGCGGTCGCCGCCAGCATGGATGGCGAATTCGAAACGGCCCTCAGCGCGGCCAAGGAGATCCAGTCGCACGTGCACAACGAAGCCATGGCGTCCATGTACACGCTGGTGCTCCTGCGTTTCTCCAAGTGGGACGAGATCCTCGCCGCCCCGCTCCGGACACCAGTCTAAAAGGCGTCACGTTCCTCTGGCATCTGGCGCGGGGCTGCGCGCAGGCTGGCAAAGGACAGTTGAAAGAATCGGTCGACGAGCAGTCGGCCATGGAACGGGCTTTCTCTGCGCTTCCCGCAGGCCGGGCGTTCGGAATCTTCTTTAACGAGTGGAGTACTCTCCACTCGCTCGCTGCCGACGAGCTCGCCGCGCGCATCGCAGCGGCGGGCGGCAATCTTAGCGCGGCCATCGCACATTGGCGCCACGCCGTCTCCGTCGAGGACCAAATGAATTTCGACGACGTGCCGGACTGGTATTATCCCGTCCGCGAATCTCTGGGAGCGGCGCTGCTGCGCAACAAGCAGCCGGCTGAAGCCGAGCAGGTTTTCCGCCAGGATCTCAAGCGCAATCCAAACAACCCGCGATCGCTGTTCGGGTTGTGCAGCGCCCTGGAAACACAGCACAAGTCCAAGCCAGCAGCCGAAGTGCGGCAGTCGTTCGAAGCCGCGTGGAAGGGAAAGCAGCAGCCTCGCCTGGAGGATTTATGAAGTCGGCATTGGCGGCAGGAATTCTTCTGGCGAACGCGGCATTCGGGCAGCCCGCCGCGGCCCACCTCGCCTTTGAGAAGGCGGACGTCAACCTCAGCGCGCCCGGTACCCGCGAGCAAGGCGGATTCCTGCCCAACGGCCGGTTCGAATGCCGCGCCACCACCATGCTCAAGCTGATTTCCGTGGCCTACGGCGTCAACGAGGATCGCGTGGCCGGAGGGCCGGCCTGGCTTGCCACCGACCGCCTCGACATCGTCGCCAAGGCCTCCTCGCGGCAGGCGTCGCGGCCCGATGTGCTGGAAATGCTCCGCACTCTGTTGGCGGACCGCTTTGGGTTAGCGGTGGAAGAAGAGCAGAAGGAGCTACCCGTGTATCTGCTGGCGGTGGGTCCGAAGGGGCCGAAGCTCCAGGAGTCCGCGCATCCGCAGGCGCCGGACTGTCCGAGCGTCGAGAGTGACCCACGTCTCAATCACCGTGCCTGCCGCGATTTCGGCATGGCCGATCTGGTCAAGTTGCTGCCCGATATCGCCCGCAACTATATCGGCCGGCCCATCGTGGATACCACCGGCCTCCAGGGCTTCTATAACTTCCGGCTGGATTGGATGAGCAAGCCTGCCTACGTCTCCGCCATGGCGGATGGCGCCGCAGCCGTCTCGTTGTTCGATGCCCTGGAAAAGCTGGGGCTGAAGCTCGAGGCGGGAACCCGCCCCATGCCGGCTATCGTGGTCAAACACGTGAACGCGACCTCCTCGGAAGCTCCCAGCAAAGCCACCGAGCCGCCGGCGCGCTTCGATGTGGCGGAGGTTCGGCCCAGCAAGGTGTCCGCGCAGCGCGAGGGGCTAACGGCCCTCCCCAGCGGTGAGGTCGAAATCCTCGGGTACACCTTGCGCGAGCTGATCGTCCTGGCTTTCGAAGTGAAAAGCGACAGAGTCGCCGGAGGCCCCAAATGGCTGGACTCCGATCGCTTCGACGTCATCGCCAAATCGCCCGATGCCATGTCGCCGCACGCCATCGGCGCCATGTTGAAGAACTTGCTGGCCGATAAATTCCAGTTGCAGACCCATACCGAGGACCGGTCGCTCCCGGTGTTCGCGCTGGTGGCGGGAAAGGAGAGCCAGAAGCTGAAAATCAGCGATGGCTCGGCGCGATCGCAATGCGACCTCGTGGTGGCCGACCAGGGCAGATCGTACACCTGCCGGAATACCACGATGGCGCAACTGGCGGACCGTCTTCCAGGGGTAGCGCAGGCTTATCTGACGCTTCCCATGGTCGACTTGACCGGGCTCAAACAGGCCTACGACTTTACCTTGACGTGGACGCCGAAGAATCCCCGCTCCGATACTCGCGGCCCCGAAGTCGGCGGGCAGGCATCCACGCCGGCGGGCGGGCTCACGGTCTTCGAAGCCGTCGAGAAACAGCTCGGACTCAAAATCGAGGAGCGGAAGCATCCCATGCCTGTAATCGTCGTCGACCGCGCTGAAAAGTGACAGGGCGAACGCCACAGTAGGCTATGATCGAGGAAGGCGAAGCATGAGTCTTGAGGAAGCCATTCTGGATAAAGTCCGCCGCCTCCCGCCGGCGAAGCAGGAGGAAGTCCTGCGCTTTGCAGATGGCCTGCAGCGCGAAGGAACGGTAAGAATCGTGGCCAGCCGCGATCGATCCAAAGAGATGCAGTGGATCGAGGCGAACCGCGCTGCCTACGCGGATCAGTGGGTGGCCGTTGAGGGCGAACGCCTGATCGCGGCGGGCCCAGATCCACTCAAGGTCTTCGCGGTGGCAAAATCCGAGGGCGTAACGGTCCCCTTCGTCGTGCACGTCCTTCCCAAAGATCCGCTTCCATTCGTTCCGGGGTGGTAGTGATGCCGGTTTCCCTGGATTTCGATGCCTCCCACCGCTATGGAGAGGCTATTGACGGGATCGAAATTCCGATCGCACTGTCCGTTGGAAGACAGTCGGTCGAGCTAATCGCGAAGTTGGATACGGGCGCCGCGAACTGCATCTTCGAGCGTAAGTACGCGGAGATTCTGGGGCTGGATATTGAGTCTGGACGGCTTCAGCAGTTCCGGACCGTCGCCGGCTCGTTTGCGGCGTACCAACACGAGGTCACGATTCAGACGCTCGGAATCGAGTTCTCAGCGGTCGTCTTTTTCGCCCAAGACGCAAGTTTCAGCAGGAACTTCCTCGGCCGGTCCGGCTGGCTTGAGCGCGTTCGCGTCGCGATTGTCGACTACGACCGCGTACTCTTCTTGAGCCCGTACGATTCTTCCAGTTCAAACTAATAGCAGCCTCTTACGAGGTCGGGAGCCACGCCGTTACCGGCAAGCGTTAACATTCGCCCTCGTTTGCCGTCCCAATGATTGGGCGCTGGAACAATCCGTCCGCAGTGTGCGTCCTTCTGACAGACCCAATTCGTGCCCAGAACTCCTCAATTCCGCCTCAGCGCCTCTTTTTGGGAGGCCGCCCGCATCGCGCTCGACTCTTTACGCAAGAATAAGTTACGCAGCTTCCTCACACTCCTGGGGATCATTCTTGCCACTACCACCCTGATCGCCGTTACCGCGCTCATCCACGGCATGAACCTGTATATCGCCGACAAGGTCTCCAATATGGGGTCGGACGGATTCCGCGTGGTCCGCATGGCTTTCTTCGGCGATTTCGATCCCAAGAAATTCCTCGAAATGCAGAAACGGAATCCCGAATTCCGGCCCGACGAGTACGAGTTCGTCAAGGCGCATGCCACCATGCTCAAAGATCTCGGCATGATGGTATCCCGCCAGGGGCGCGTCACCTATAAGGGCGAGTCCCAGGAATCCGTCAGCATTCAAGGCATCACCGATACCATTCCTCAAATCAACGACGTTCAGGTCGACAGCGGCCGCGGCATCACTTACGAAGAGGTTCGCCGCCACGCGCCCGTGGTCTTCATCGGCAACGATATCCGCGCGCGCTTTTTCCAGGGAGTCGATCCGGTCGGCAAAGCCATCGCCGTGGAAGGCACTCCCTATGAGGTGGTCGGCGTGGCCAAATCGCTGGGCAGCGTATTCGGCAACTCGCAGGACAATTTCGTGATGATCCCCATCGAAAGCTATTTCAAGACCTATGGCAGCCATACCGGAATCCGCATCCTCGCCAAAGCCATCGATCAGCAGCACCTCATAGAAGCCGAGGACGAAGTGCGCGTGCTGCTACGCTCCTATCGCCATCTGCGCCCCGGGCAGGACGATAACTTCAGCCTCTTCGCCTCCGACACCATCGTCAGCCTTTGGGAGAGGCTGACGGCGACCATCGCCGGTATGGCGGTGGGGATCGTCTCGGTCTTTATGATTGTGGGCGGCATCGTCATCATGAACATCATGCTGGCGGTGGTCACCGAACGCACGCACGAGATCGGCATCCGCAAATCGTTGGGCGCGCGCCGGCGGGACATTCTGAATCAGTATCTCGTCGAGTCTGCCGTGCTGGCAGGCGTGGGAGGGCTGGTGGGAGTGGCGGTGGCATGGTGCGTGGCGTTCATTGTTCGGAACGTGACTTCGGTTCCTATGGCCTTGCCGTGGAGTTCCGTTCTGATCGGCGTGGGGCTTTCCAGCACCGTGGGGCTGTTTTTCGGAATCTATCCCGCCCGCCAGGCGTCGCGCCTCGATCCTATCGAAGCGCTGCGGGTGGAGCGGTAATCATGACGAGACTCGCGCTCCTCAACGGGTTGGTGCTGGCATTCCAAACCATCCGCACCCACAAACTTCGCGCCTTCCTCACGGTATTGGGTGTGATCATCGGGACGGGCACCATCATCGGAGTGGCGGCGATTCTCACCGGCTTCGACGCCACCGTGACAGGCGTTCTGCGCAGCTTCGGGCCGAATTCCATTATCGTCTTCAAATTTCCGGTGGGGCCGCGCACCACCAATCTCACTCCCGAGGAGCGTACCCGCAAAGACCTCACCTACCAGAACGCCGTCGATATCCGCGAGCGCTGCAAAGCGGTGGAAGACGTTTCTTCCATGTTGTTCGCCAACGGTATGGTCAACCTCCACTACAAGGGCAACGATCTTTACGACGTCGACCTCATGGGCGTGGAAGAGGCTTACGCCCGCGGCGGGCAGGTGGACATGCACCTCGGCCGTTTCTTCACCGACGAGGAAAGCCGCCATCGCATGCCGGTCGCGGTAATCGGCCAGGACGCGGAAAAAGGCCTGTTCGCCCACGTCGATCCCATCGGCAAGGAAATCCTGATCAATGGCCACGAGTTTCAGGTAATCGGCACCATGCTCCGGCCGGCAGCCTCGTTCTTCGGCGACACCGACACTCGCGTCCTGCTGCCTTATGGCGCCATGCAGAAGCTGTATCCCAACGCCCACGAAACTGCCATCGTGGTAACGGCCGTCGCGGGCAAACTGCCCGAAGCCATGGACGAGGTCCGCACCGTACTGCGGATCGACCGGCACGTACCCTATACCAAGCCCGATAATTTCGCGCTCTCCACCGCCGAACAGATGGTGGATGACTTCCGCCAGATCACCGCCGTGACGTTCCTGGTGATGGTGGTGCTCAGCTCCATCGGACTGCTCGTCGGCGGCATCGGGGTAATGAACATCATGCTCGTTTCAGTTACCGAGCGGACGTTCGAAATCGGCATCCGCAAGGCTATCGGCGCGCGCCGCTCCGACATCCTCATTCAATTCCTCATCGAAGCGGCGGCGCTCACCGGCATGGGCGGGATCGCGGGCATCGTCTTCGGCTGGCTGATCTCCCTGATCAGCCGGCTGATTTTCACCTCGATCCCCGCCAGCGTGCCTCTCTGGGCCGCGGTGCTGGGCGTCGTGGTTTCGGTGGCAGTCGGCCTCTTCTTCGGCATCTGGCCGGCGAATAAGGCGGCCCGTCTGGATCCGGTCGTGGCCTTGCGGTACGAGTAGCTAATGCGTTACCGCTCGGTTATGGACCGGGCCGGCCCACGTTCCGATAACCCCGTCTATCAGCCATAACCGCGTGCCGAATTGGCAAACCGGCCCGCTCGGCGAACTCTATGGCACCGAGACCGGAACCACCATGGTCGCGCTACCGTTCTTCACCGTGATTCTTGCTGGCCCTTGACCGATTGCAGTAACGACTCCCTCTCCGTCCACTGTCACCACTGATGTTGGGGCGCACATGTAGCTAGTCAGCTTCGAGCTTCGCAGCTCAACTTTTGTGCCGTCGGCGAAGACACCGATTATGGAAAGCCAGCGGGTCTCGCCTACCTTGTGGAACCCCTCCACCGTGCGATCGTAGGGATTCGACAACTCTGCTGTTAGGATCTTCGGGCTGTCGGACCGCTCAACGTCGAGGTCTATTGTATCTCTCACGAGGTCCTTGTCGTTGTCCGTCTTACCTTTGAGACCCGACGGCGGGACGCCGATAGCGCCTACTGGATAAACACCAGGCATTATGTCGGCCGGCACCTCGAGCAGGACTCGGTATGGCGGCCCTGAGACCGATCCACCAGCGGTAAAGGGAGTTACGATTACCCCCTTGAAGACACCGGGCGTGGCATCGACCACGACTGTGAGAATCTCGCCCGGACGCACCACAATACCGCTTTTGGGCGACGTGATCTTGACAAACGGCGCCTGCGCCAACGCTACGCACATACAAAAGAACGCTGATGCTGCGACAAGTAATCTTTTGGCGCTCCTCATATTTTACGGTTCACCTTCATTGAATGTGAAGGAGATCGCCCGGCAAAGTCAATGATACCCATGGAACGACTCCCCGACGGTTCGGCGAGCAAAAGGAGCATTGTGCCCGATACGTGGGCTTCGCGTCCATTACCCAAATTTATGGAGCGGGCAAGAGCCATTAATGGACGACAACCCCGTCTATTGCTCCAAACCCGATCACAACCCCACCGGAGCGCGAAGCCACATGCAAACTGTAACCATATGGGTTACACTGATGCTGTGGCGATCACCGGATTCCGGCACAAAGGACTCGAACGATTCTTCGCCACGGGCGTCAAGTCAGAAATCCAGGCAAAAAACGCCGACCGGCTCCGTCTGATCCTAGGTCTATTAAACGTCGCGACGGCCACCCAGGACATGGACCTGCCTGGTTTGGATCTGCACCAACTCCGCGGTGCGAGAAAGGGCACCTGGCCGTTAAGGTCAGCGGCAACTGGCGCGTCACATTCACATGTACCGAAAGGGATATGAACCGAGTCGACTACGAAGACTACCATTGAGGTGAATATGAGGATGCACAATCCGCCACACCCGGGTGAGGTCCTCAAGACGCTGTGCCTTGAACCCCTGAACTTGACCGTCACCAAAGCTGCGCGAAGCCTCGGAGTGAGCCGCAAAACGCTATCCGCCATCCTAAACGGCCGCGCAGGCATCAGCCCGGAGATGGCCGTGCGTTTATCCATTGCTTTCCGTACCAGCCCCGAGAGTTGGCTGAATCAGCAGCTTCAGTATGATCTGTGGCATGCGGAACGAAACCGTAAGAGGCTGCGCGTGACGAAGTTGACGGCCGCCTGATAGGCGGTGTCGGAGAAAGCTGATCACGGCTACTCGGCGCGAGGCAACCTGACGATATCGCCGTCTTTTGTCGAGATGCCCACAACGAGGGGTCAACGGCCCGGAGTTGCAGTCCGCTAAGAGCGGGCCTATGCTGGTCTTCGATGCGCTACACATTCGGATTGATTTTCTTGGCAACGGGCTTGCTGGCACAGAGCGCCCTTCAACCACGGATGATCTCCGGCGTTGTCGTCGGCGCCAGCGGTAAGCCTGTACAGGGTGCCCGAATCGATCACGGCGGTAGCCGCACCGGCCACTTGACGAGTGTGGAGGGCCGCTTCGAATTCGTAACGACAACACCCGCTGTGGTAGTTCGCAAGACGGGGTACCAGAGTCACTTCATGCGGACGGAAAATGCGGTAGGAGTACGGATCGTTCTTGAGCCAGCCCACCCGTTTGCCGCGTGTACGCTGGACGCTGCCCCAGAGCACACGGTCAAAACCGGACAGGATATCGACTACACTTCGACTGCAACCATTATCAAGACCAAGGAGGGCCAATCCGCACTCGTCTGCGGCAACGGCCCATCCTGGTCGTTTGGCACACCGGACGATTCTCTGGTTTGGCAATCCGTCGAATATTCGGAGAGTATCGATTACGGTGGAGCGGTCGATGCTCGCGGCAAGACCAAGGATGGCAAATATTGGAGGTACCGCGGCGTTTTCGGGAGCTCGTGCTCGTACTCCAAGGTGGATCAGATGACTGCGGCGGCGCTGGATTGCCTCATGGGCAAGACACCCGGACGGTAGTGCCCTCCGCTCATCCACGTCGAACAAAATCCCACCTACCTGCCGTCGTGCGCCGACTGGTAGCATGTTGTGCGTGAAGTGGTGGCTATACGCTAGTACCGCAGTTGTGGTGACCGCTTTCGCCGTCCTTCTGTTTCCGGGACCTTCCCTACGGCACTGGCACAACGCGAAGGTTGTGGCGGTCGAAACCCGTGGTTTCCTCCGCCATTTTGGCGTTATTGACAGCTACGATCCCGATTGCATTGTAAGAGCAGTTGAAATCAGGAATCCCTTTCGTCCTCTTTCGATCACAAAAGGGGCCACCGTTCAGGTCGCGCAAGTGCCCGGCGGTCACATCTATCTCAGGGACGAGCACGGTCGCGAACATGAGGGCAGAATTGTTCTCTGGGCCCTAATGGCGAAGCGCGTCCCGGCGCAAAAATAGAGGCCCGGCAACCCAGGGGCTTCACCGCCCGTCACCGCACTGCAACAACTCCGCGCGGTAAGGCAAAAATCGCGCAGTTTCCGATAAGCCCCCTGCAAGTGGGCCTTTGTCGACCTGACTCCAGACTTCACCCACGCCCCGTCTAGGCCCAAGGTCAATGGAAGGAAACCCCATCTTTTGTTGGGGTTCTATTGGCGACGATCCGTCTGGCTCGGCGTCGAGGGAGGCAAAATCTGGGGCGCAAACCGGGCGGTACCAAAAGGGTAGGTACTGCCACTTGGTTGGTACGCCGACGGTAGTCCTGGTTCTTGTCCGTTGCCGCCCTAATGTCGGATAGTAGCTATATATGGGACGGTTTGGTATCGCATGATTTGGCTACTTACGACAGAGGCTCTCATCTTGATGCTGGTAGCGAGAATCACAGTTCAGGCGCGCCGCGCACAGCGGTTCCACCAGTTGCAGCAATTGTCGTCCGTCAATTCTCGAGCAGCCGTTTTGCGGTCGCGGATTCACCTGGTACACTCGCGCTCCGGCCGCACTCAACTTGGCACCCCACAGCAGACAATGCGTCCGGCGCGGCTTGCTGACCGCACAAGAGCACTTGAAGCTCTGAACGGGTGTCTGAGCATTGACCGTCCCGTCGCCCGCCGCCGGGCTTGCGCCGGGGGAAGCTAAAGAGACGAGTCTTAGGAGCCCCGCGAACTCATCAGGCAATCAACGGCCGCCCGCCCATGCGATAGCGTTGTGCACAAGTTGCCGGTACCATGGCGACTCCTGGGTCTCGCGGCCGTGGCCCGGCTGGATGTAGACAACCCGCGATTTCGCATAAGGGCTCACCCAGGCGATGTCGGCGTCCGATGTCGGATGGCTTACCGTCAGTAGCACCTGCACGTCTTCGCGATGCCACACGTAGCGATACGTCTCATCGAAGAGCCGCATCGCGGGCAGTCCCTTCACAATCGGATGGCCCGACCTGGGCGTCACCACCAGGTCCACGTCGTGCAGGTATTTCGATGCCGGGTAACCGGGCTCGGCATTCAAGGTATATCGTCCGCCAACCACCTCCTTCCACCACCACTCCCACTGCTGGAAATCGGCGATGGCGTGATGGAGCACCACGACCCCCTTGCCGGATTCGACGAAGTCCCGCAAGTTCTGGCGATGGCTTTCCGGCAACTGGTCCGTCTGGATAGTGTCGTATAGCACTAGCACGTCGTAGCTTTTGCGCAAGTCGTTGCGGAAGGCCACGGGATGAGGGTCCACGTTCACGCACAGGTCGCGATGGCCTTCGAAGACGCCGTAGAAAGACGATTCGTGGTCATGGCCGCCAGTTACCAGCAGCACGCGTAGCGCGTCGGCGTTCTTGGGATTGGTGTCGATGCGCGCGGGCAGCGTCACCTGGCCGGTAGCGGCCCATTCCGTGCCGCGAACCAGCGACACCAGAAAGCCCGGCGCCTGCATGGCATCCACGTCGTGGCCCAGAGCGGTGTGGAAGACGCGTCCGCTGCCGTAGACGTTGGTCCACAGCAGTGGCTCGCGCTGACCGGTGCCGCCGTTGGCCGCATCGTCCATCGCCGAGGCCAGCACCTGTACGCCGGGCGCGACGCGCAGGCTGTGATAGAGTTCGTCGGATACCGTGAAAGCCGGCGGCAGACCCGCGGCGATTGGATGGTCTCGCTGCTGCCATTCCACAAGGTACGCGTGCCGCCGCGCGTGGCCCGACACCGGAGGTATGCCGGACCACGCGCCGCCCACCATTTGCGCCCACTCGGGCCACGGCGCCTGAGTGGCGTTGGTGGAAACCATGTGTTCGCCGAAGACCTTCTGATCGCCGAAAGAATAACTGGCCGCGTGCACGGCCACCATGCCCTTGCCGCCGCGGACGAAGCCGGCGACGGCCCGCTCGGTCTCGGTCGACCAGCGCGGGCCGCAGTAGTTGACCAGCAGGACATCGTAAGGGCGGAGCACCTCGGCGCTGAGCGAAGACGGCTCCTCGGAGACCCGCACATCGAAGCGGCCGGCAATTTCCAGAGCGTGGCGCAGATACGGCGTGGTGAGGCGCCATTCGTGATTGTTCCGGCCGGTGAGAATCAGGACGCGGACCTTGCCGTCCTCGAAATAGAAACGGTCCGGCACGGTTTGCGCGCTGCCGGCCAGCGCAGCAGCGATCAGGAGGAAGCTAAGCAGCGAGGAGCGCATGGAGATGAGCCAGCGACCTTTCCGCCTGCAACGGCGTGCCGCATTCTACCGACAGCACACCGGAGTAGCCGCCGTCGCGCAGAATTCCAATCACGCGGCGCCAGTCGATGACGCCGTCGCCGCAGGCGCAGCCGACAGGCGTGCCGCTGACTTTGCCCTGCTCTTCGGCGGCATGCTGCACGCTGATGTCTTTGGCATGAACGTGGATGAGCCGGTCCATTACGGCCTGCAGACCCTGGTATGGGTCTTCGCCGGCTAAAAAGGCGTTGCCGGTGTCGTAGTTGACGCGCAGCATGGGCGAATCTACCAGAGTGGCGATGCGCAGCAGGCCGCTGGTGGTCTTCGAGATCGACTGGTGAGGCTCGATGGCGACGGCGATGCCGCGGCGCTCGGCTACGCGCAGCACGGTCTTCAGCGTATAGCGCATTACGGCGAAGCATTCGTCGCAGTCCAGCCAGGCGGGGCGGATGCCCTCGTCCGTGTTGACCACGGGCGCGCCCAGCACCTCCGCCAGGCGAATCGCTTTCTCCAAATAGGGCACGCTGATCTCGGGCCGCATCAGCGG
>Ga0182018_10002282_pt1 | contig 19577 bp, 24 predicted proteins | sample 812P2MmetaG_FD_120490 | JGI IMG/M metagenome (GOLD analysis project Ga0182018, IMG submission 120490) | Permafrost microbial communities from Stordalen Mire, Sweden - 812P2M metaG | ecosystem: Environmental > Terrestrial > Soil > Wetlands > Permafrost | place: Sweden: Stordalen | collected...
AATCCGCCCAGACTGGGATCTGAGTACTCCTGGACTCCGCGAGGCATGGAATGCGGGTGACTTCTCGCGTTTCCACGGGTGGAACAAGCAGGCCAGTATGGAAGATGCCTCGATTGTACGGAACAAATAGCAGACGCGACAGGAACGTGATCGGACAAAACCGGTCTCAGCGAGGCTTGACGCGAGGTAAAAGATTGCTGGACGGCGCCTGAACTTCGCTCTGCCGTGAGTGGATCGCCTATCTGAAGGACCGGCAGCCGAAGACGCTCATCGTGTGAGGGCGCATGACCCTCTTATCCCCACGCCGGGTGCGGACGTCGTGAAGCAGGTTGTGCCGGCGGCCGAGCTGCCCTATTTCGACGGCGGTCACTTCGTGCTCGACGAGTTCGCCGACGCAATCGCCGAGGCGATCATCGAGACGTTCTCCCGATAGGACCGGCGCACGACAAAGTTCCGAGCTGCGCTAATTCATGCGAAGGTATCGGTCAATACCATCGTCTAATAGACTCATCTCTACCCCTTGTGGCTTAATCGCAACTGTCCACAACGCCTCCGTAGAAAGTGGCTCGCATCACTGCCGGAGATGAATATGAATGGGTCGCAGATGTCCAGAAGGACCCGAACTACATCGCCAAGCATAATTTTGAAGTGGTCACACCCAAAGGCGAGGTCGTAACCGACGATCAAGTGAGCCCGGAGGTTTTAGAAGGCATCAGATCGCTTCACCTGATGGTGCGACAAAAGCCCGGCGAAACGAATTCTCTGGGCTTGGTGAAGATCATCTTCCCTAATCCGGATAACGTGTACCTGCATGGCACAGATGCTCCGGAACTGTTCTCGCAGGACGTCCGCGATTTCAGCCACGGATGCATTCGGTAGAGAAGCCGGAGGACCTCGTTGCTTGCGTATTGCGAAACAATCCTGGCTGGGACTTGGAGCGGGTGAAGGCCACGATGAACGGCGAGAAAAACAATCTTCAGGTGAACCTCGTCACGCGAATTCCGGTTCTGATTGTCTACGGCACGGCGACGGTGAACGAGGAAAATCAGATTCGGTTTTTCGACGATATCTATGGTTATGACGCAGCACTTGAGAAAGCGTTGGCCGCCGGTTCTCCCTATGCCTGGTAGGCGCCTTAAACAAGGCCCCCAGCAAACCGCATCTAACATACAATGGATCTAATGCGGCAATACATTTTGAATGGGAATGAAGCAACATCGATGTCATCGCCGGGGAAAAAGAGCGAATCCGGCCTCAGTCGTTTGTCACTGATCCTCTTGTTTCTGCTGGCGCCGCTGCTCGCGCACGGCGGCACAGAATCGGCGTCCCCGGCCGCACACGAGTACCGGCTCCGCTTCTATCACACTCACACGGGCGAGCGCCTGGATGTCGTGTATCGTCGCGGTGATCAATACATCCCCGAAGCGCTGGACGAGCTCGACCATTATCTGCGCGACCACCGTACCGGAGATGTGCGTCATTTCGATCCTCGCCTTTTCGACCTTCTCTACGACCTGACCGCGTCGCTCGGCGATTCCGGTAGTGAAATCGATGTGATTTGCGGCTACCGTACGCCCTGGAGCAACGAATTCCTGCGCACGCGCAACCCGCACACCGGCGTGGCGCAGCACAGCCTGCATATGCAGGCCGAAGCGATCGACATTCGTTTACGTGGGATTCCGACGTCGGAGCTGCGTGACGCAGCCCTGCACCTGCATCGCGGAGGAGTGGGGTACTATCGCAGCTCGGACTTCGTGCACCTCGACGTCGGGCGGGTGCGCCATTGGTAGTTGCTCCAACTCAGCCCCGCGTGGTGATCGTTGGCGGCGGTTTCGGCGGGCTCTTCGCGACGCGCGAACTGGCCGGGGCGCCCGTCAGCGTGACCCTCATCGACAAACGGAACTACCATCTCTTCCGTCCCATGCTCTACCAGGTGGCCACGGGGCTGTTATCCGCCGACCAAATTGCCGGGCCGCTCCGCTCGATCCTGAACCGCCAGCAAAATGTTGAGGTGTTGCTCGACGAAGTCAGCGACATCGACACGGAAAAGCGGCTGGTTCATTTGAAACAGCACGTGGTGCCGTACGACTTCCTCGTGCTCGCGACCGGAATTCAATACAACTACTTTGGTCACGAGGACTGGCGGCGTACGGCGCCGGGTCTCGAATCGCTGGACGACGCCGACCTGATTCGTGGCAAGATCCTGCTAGCCTTCGAGCGCGCCGAGGAGATTGCGGCGCTCGACCAAGCGGACACGGAGAAAATACGCCAGCTGCTCACGTTTGTCCTGGTCGGCGCGGGGACGGTGGGCGTGGAAATGGCAAGCACTCTGGCGGAAATGTCGCGCATGGCCTTGGCGCACGATTTTCGCCACATCGATCCTCGCTCGGCGGGGATCCTCCTGTACGAGGCGGCCCCGCGGGTGCTTCCCACTTTTCCGGAGGTCCTTTCGGCCAAGGCGCAGCGCCATCTGGAGAGCCTGGGCGTGAAGGTGTACACGAACACACGCGTCACGAACGTGGACGCCGCTGGGATCGTCGCCAATGGCGAGCGTGTTCTGGCCGGCACGGTGTTGTGGAGTGCGGGCGTGCTTGCATCTCCCGCAGGCCGATGGCTCAGAGCGGCCATGGACAAGTCGGGAAAGGTTATCGTGAACTCAGACCTTTCCGTGCCGGGACACCCTGAGATTTTTGCGATTGGCGACACGGCGCGCGTCGTGGCGCAGGCACGGAATTTGCTGGGCATGAAGGCGAAAGAGCCAATGGTCATGCCTGGAGTAGCGCAGCCAGCTATTCAAGAGGGCAAGTACGTGGCCGGCTTGATTCGGCGCCGCGTGCAGGGACAGCGGCCCCCGGCGCCCTTCTGGTACCGGGACAAGGGCGATCTGGCGATTGTAGGCCGCACCTATGCCCTCGCGGATCTTCGGTTTTTACGCTTCACGGGATTTTCAGCCTGGATTGTCTGGGCGGCTGTGCACATTTATTTCCTGATCGGATTCGCGAACCGTTTCTTCGTCATACTGCAGTGGGGAATTGCGTTTTTGACCAAGCGGCGCCAGGTGCGCGTGTTCCCCGGAGAAGAAAATTCTGCCAAGGCGGCCTAGGTTCCCGCATGGCCGCCGAAGGTCGCTCAACTGAAGCCGGCAAAGCGGGAAGTCCAATTAGCGCCAACTGAGTGTCGGGGCAAATCGAGCTAAGAAAGCGGTCGCCGTGAAGCCACGGGATTCCATTTCGCGTTCAGCCCATGCTTGCTACGCACGGTTCCCGAGCCATTCGATAGGCCCGGGTGGGCCTACGAGGAGAAGTACGATCTTCATTAATAAGCGAGGATCCTGTCGCCGTCAAATATGGAAATCAAGAGAGTTGGCACTCAACCTTATAAAGAGCGCAGACACTTCGGTTCGGGGACTGCGTAACTATATATCACCCGAAGCGTAGCCTGCTGCGCGGCTCACACGAGGATCTATCATTTGCAAAGACTGCTGCAATGCTATTTCTGGATTCCGAGGGCATCAGCTTTCGGCCCGTGAATCTCGGCAATATATCCACCCGGGAACTCCGCGACCGCGATCGCTCGATCGCTCGCGGTGTACGGGCCGAATAAAAGCTTCACCCCTGCTGCTCTTGCCCTTGTCAGCGTGCTGCCGAGATCAGCCACTTCATATCCAGTCATTTCGCGGCCGAAGGGATACGGAAGCTGACCATCTGTCACCATGACCAGCATCTTGCCAAACAACGAAGTTATGCGTATCCGGCGATAAAACTGGCCCGGCCGTCCGATTTCCCCGGCTTCGGCGTGCTTTTCATCGGAGATTACTTTGCCGCGAGCGAACATCACAAAATCGTTGACGAAGTTATCGGCCTCATCGCGGGACGCATAGACCCGATTGTCGGGAATCGTTACGAGGGGCCCGTATTTTGGTGGGACGGTATGCCAATAGAGCTGCATGTTCACGCCGCCAGGCCACCGGATCACAGCATCGATGCCGATGGGATCCTTGAATGGCTCAACAATTACCTCCGCGCCCGCAGAACGAGCGTCGCGGATCGCCTGCTCCATGTCGGCAACAAGATATCCAGTACGCTCCTGGCCGAAAGGAAATGGGATCGGTGTCTGGTAGGCGAAAACTGACAGTGTGCCTACCGGAGTCCACAGGTATTGGAATTCCGTGCTGCTTGGCATCGGCAGAACGTTCGTCACAGATCGCTTCGACGCTTGGCCGCCGAAAGTAGCGATAAAGCTGTTGACGAAGTCATCGAGATCGTGAGGACTTACATAGACATGCGTCGAATCGTATTGTGCTCCGACGGCGACGCCTTCGCCATGCGCTGGCGTCTCGCCGGCGGCCGCGAAAGGCGACAGGGAAACAAGCAGGGCGATTGCCCAGCACAATATGATTGCGAACCGCTTCTGTCGATCCAATTGAGTGATCCTCTGACATGTGCTCAATAAAGTCGCATCGAGTCTGTTTATTTTTGAGCCGGCTGGAGATAAGTATATCCGGCCTTCTTGGGACGCAATTGCATCGGTGGAACATCTCGGCGCGCAGAGAAGAGGCGTGTGGGATGACCCTGCAGCGTTTATAGCCACAGTGTCAGCGAGGATCGCATGGCTGCGGCAGGGGCAATGCTGACTGCGATTTTCAGCCACGCCGCAGACATAAGCGGACTGAAAGCGGACTGGAAGGGCAAGACGCGATTCCGCTAAGTTCTTTAGAATGTGGTGGCCAGGGACGGAGTTGAACCGCCGACGCCAGCCTTTTCAGGGCTACGTTATGCTGTAGTTTCAACAACTTAAGTGACTCCAGGTGGCCGCCTAAGTCCTTGAGAAGACGTGATAGACATCCGAATCGCGGGTTGAAATCGTGGGTTCAAAAACAGGCGCAGAAAACCCTGCAACCAAGCGGTTTCACCTCGACATTGGCGAACAGGCTCCCCATCTTATCGTTGTCATCTATTACCACATTTGTGGTATATTTCTACCACAATGCTTGACCTTCGCTCTAAGGCGCGCCAGCAACTACTGGCTTATTACTTCACAAACCCGACGGCCCGTCACCACTTGCGCGACTTGGCGGAGCGGCTGAGCATCGATCCGTCTAACCTGTCGAAAGAGTTGGGACGGCTGGAGCGCGACGGTCTATTTCGGTCGGAAGTGAGTGGCCGCCAAAAATATTTTCAACTGAATCGCGAGTATTCGCTTTTTGATGAAGTGCGCAAGATCGTTACGAAGACTATTGGTGCGGCACCCTTAATCACACAGACCCTCAAGAAAATTGAGGGAATAGATGAGGCATACTTGTATGGTTCATTTGCAAGCAACCAGCAGGACGCTGCCAGCGATATAGACGTGCTCGTGATTGGTTCCCCGCGTGAGGAAGTCTTAGCACAAGCCGTGCGAAGGCTTGAGCGGCAACTCGGGCGCGAAATCAACTACACCGTTCTAACACCGAAGGAATTCGGGTCGCGCCGCGCTCGGAAGGACGCGTTTCTCGAAAACGTCTGGCACAATAAGCGTGTTTCACTCATAGGTCCAAATGAAGAAGCTAAAACCGCACGCGGTTGACTGGGCGCAAATCGACCGCTTTCTCGCGAGCGCGGATAAGAAGCCGGCCTCCGCGCACAGAATTCTCGCCTTTGACGAGGAAGCTTGTCTTCAGCAGGCCTACGAGGCAATGCCGAAAGCTTCCCTCGGGTTCATGTTCAGCCATGGATTCCGTGCCAGAAGTCAGCCTGGGCACCACATCGCCGTCATCGATTTTGTGCGGTCCCGCATCGATAAGAAACATGCCGGTCTGCTGGCCGTCTTTGATCGTCTCCGCCGGAAGCGCAATATGTCCCTTTATGATGACACCGGGTTTGTTTCTCACCATGACGCCGAGCAAGCGCTCCAATCCGCCGGCGACTATTTGAATGTGATCGGAGCTGATATCGCGGCCCGAAGGCCTTGAGTCAGAAACGCATGAATAAATCTCTGCGCTTTTTTCTATTCCATGCTTTCGATAGGCAAAGGTACGGTTTCAGGGGACTCCCTCTGTCAGGGGCGCTTGTGCAGATCAGCGCGGCGGGAAAAACCAAATTACCCGCCGTGCTCGCTTCGGCGCCCTCCGGCTCGGTTCTTCCCTGTAGTGGCATGATTGCGGCAATTGTGTTTCTTTTTCGTTGTGATGTCCCTCACATTAGCGGCGCAGCCGTTCCGTCGGACCATTTGTCCACGGGAACGCTAAACTCGGTCGTAGGCTCTGGTCCGTCCTGAGAACCGACCATGACCGGCGAGTCAGGCAGATCCGCGCCCAAGGCCGCGCCGTTTCCGCTTTATTTTTGATTAACTTTCTCAAAAAACTTCCGTATGTCCTCGAGCAGAAGATCAGGCTGCTCAAGCGCGGCGAAGTGTCCACCTTTCGGCATCTCCGTCCTTTGTACTACGTTGTATGTCTGCGTAATCCAGCGAAACGGAGGGACAGCTACCTCCCTCGGAAAATCCGCATACGCCACAGGAGTCTCCAGGCGTGGCATTCGCGCCGCTTCTTCTCCGGTGAGCCGATTCTCGCGATAGATTCGCATGGCGGAGCCCACCGTGTCTGTAGCCCAGTAGAGAGTGACATCGGTCAAGAATGCGTCGCGATCCACGTTCGTAAGAAAATCGCCGTTGTTGTCCGTAAGCAGTTGAAATTTAGCTGTCATCCAAGCCAACCACCCGGCCGGGGAGTCAGTCAGGGCGTAGGCAAGAGTCTGCGGTTCACTGGCCTGGAGGAAAAAAAAGCTGCTCTCTTCTCGGTCAAAGAACGAAAACCGTTTCCGCTCCGCAGCGCTCATTTGCGTAACTGCTTCCGGGTTCGGCCGGTCCGCGGTAATAAGGTTCAAGTGAAGCCCGATCACGTGCGCGGGCGCTTGGTAAGCCATGTCACGGGCTATTAACGAACCCCAGTCGCCACCTTGGATGCCATACCGGGGATAACCTAAACGATCCATCAGCACGACCAGGGCTTTCGCCATACGCTGTGGGCCCCAGCCCCGAGTTGTAGTGGGTCCGGAGAATCCAAATCCAGGAAGCGAAGGAATGATGACGTGAAATGCCGGGCTATGGCTGTCCTTGGGATGGGTCAGCGGCTCGATCAGTGCGAGAAATTCAAGGATCGAACCCGGCCAACCGTGAATCAGCATCAGCGGTATGGCATCGGGGCGGGGCGAGCGCTGATCGATAAAATAAATCTGCTGTCCATCAATCTCCGTCGTGAACTGGTCAAACCGGTTGATCTTGGCTTCTTGTGCACGCCAGTCGTACTTGTTCTGCCAATAATCCGCGAGTTCTCGGACCTTCTTGATGTCAGCGCCATACTCCCAAGTCGTGCCCGGAAGTTGATCGGGCCATTTGGTGTCCGCCAAACGGCGTCGAAGATCGATAAGAATGTGGTCTGGAACATGCGCTTTGAACGGTCGAATTGTTGCGGGCCCCGGCTTCGCCAGCAGTTGCGTTTGCCCCGGTGCAATTGAAGGGAGCAAAAGCAAAGTGGCAAGCAGAAGCCTTCTGTACCGCCAGATTCTCCCATACGCTCTCTCGGACACAGTTTCCATCGCATTCTCACCATTTCACAGACAGACACGTACTTCTTCTCAAACTTTGACCCAGGGCAACCCGCGCGGGAAAAAGCTTGGGTGCGGCAGGTGCAGTGGACGCGACCGCCAGACCAGTACAGACTGTCACAATTGTGAGCACTCTTGTTAATTTGACTTGAAGCATAAGCTGCTCGCTTTGCGGCGAATGTCCGGGCCCTCAGGCTCGATACTTGATCCTTCGCGCGCCAGGTCCGTGCATAATAACGGCCGCACCTGTGTAGTGCGGCCGGAGGGGAAGCGTTACGGATTGGGTTAGTTCGAGGTGCCACGCCGCGTGGCGCCTCGAATTTCTGTAGGTTAGAAGCGAACGCGAGCGCCCACCTCGATCTGCCGGTTGCCGCCGGGTTGCTCCTGCGCTGAGCCGCTATTCAGAGCGCCGAAACCGGACGCGCCTTCGAAGAGAGCCACCGCGGAGTTGCCAATCGGATCCAGCCACTGATTGTGGTTCAAAACGTTAGCGAACACGCCTTGGAATTCCAGGCTAACACCCTCCGTCACCCGGAAGTTCTTCTTGATACTGAAGTCCATATTCCAGTAGGGCAGGCCAGTGAGTATGCCAGTGCCGCCGTCCCGGTTATCTAACCCCAGGATCGGATTACGAAAGCTGTTAATCGCTGCCGTGCCGTTCGCGAAGAAATTCACCGGCAACCCGCTTGAGGGCTGGTTGTAGTAGGCGTGACCGGATTTGACGGGTCCAATCGGCACCGCATTTTCATCTCCAAAGAAGTTTTCGTTGTCCCCGGCGCCGTATTCCTGACCGCCTCCGGTCGTGGTCAGAAGCTCGACCGGAGAGCCGCTCCCCGCGGTGAAGATAGACGAGAACGTCCATCCGCCTAGCGCCCGTCCCATGAGTCCATTCTGCCCCTTATAGAAGGGCGGCTGGTACACAAAGAACGTGTTGTAGACGAACTTGCGGTTAAAGGTCTGTTGACCGTACATCGTATAGGGATTGAAGGGATCGTCCGGAGTGAATTCACTGCTGGCCTGAACCACCGCCGCTGTTCCAAGAGCCTTGGACCAGGTGAAGTTCGACTGCATCGTCAATCCCCTCCAGTCCGCCATCTTGAGGGAGGCGAAGCCGCCGTTGTAGTTTCCGAAGCCTGTGCTGGCGTTAACCGCAACGCCCGACGTCATCTGGGGTCCAAAAGGCCCTGCGGTTGTGTTCATCATGCTGTGCGGGAAGTTGAACGGGCCGCTGTCCAAATCGCTCCACAGGCTCCACACTTGAGCATTGGCGAGAGCACCGGTGGCATTGGGGTTCCCTGTGGAATGAGCCCCTTCATTGTGGACCACAGCCGCCGTGCAACTGCTAAACCCATTGCAGTACCCCGTCGGTGAGTTCGCCAGCGCCGCCTCGAAGAAAGGCTGCGGGGTCACCGCCGCCGCGTTGCCCGCGCAACCGCCACCGGCCAGACCGTTTACGCCGCCGCAGTATTGCAACACCACATTCTTATACGCCTGGGCGAACTGTTGCCCGCCCATCGTCATCATGTAAGGCACCGCGTTCAGGTTAATGGGTTGGTACTCATGGGTGATTCTGCGCCCGATGTAGCCCAGTTCCAATGTGACCTTGCGGGACAACTGGCGTTGAATAGTCAAGTCGAACGAGTCCACTTGGTTGGGCCGGAAGTTCGGATCCAGGGTCTCGGCGGTAGCGGCCGAAATGGCATTGTATCCGGGAAAATCCGGTTGCGGCAGCGTCGAACTGGGCTGCTGCAGTGGGGCAGTCATGCCATCCACGCCAATGCGGAAAGCCGTCGCCGGCGTGGCTGTGTTTTCTGTCGCGCCGCAGGTGCCGTTACTGAAGCCACTACCGACGCACTGAACCGGCTGCATGAGGCCCGTGCCCAGCAGGGGCACCAGCACCAGATCGACACCGTTCAAGCGCCCGTAGACGCGGCCGTAACCGCCGCGAATGACCGTATCTTCATTGCCGAACATCTTCCCGGCCAGCGAATTGCCGTCGAAGTGTGGATTCCAGGCTGCGGCGATGCGCGGGCTGAACGAGCCGTAGAACGGGTTGTACGGGTACTTCATCCCATTCTCGGTATTGCCCACCAGGGCAAAACCGATCTCGGGATTGTATACTTGCCCCTGCAGCGCAGCCCGTTTCCGATTCGACAAGTAGGATACAGCCGAAATTGGCTCGTCCGATTGATCCACCAGTTCCACCTGCTTGCCATTGGCTTCCACCGGCGGCATCTCCAGCGTCCAACCCAAACCGTAAGTCAGGGTGAACGTCGGCTTCATGTGCCAAGTGTCGCTAAAATACGTGTTGTAGTAGGGGATGGTGCTCTTGTCGAATGCCGGTGTCAGCGGAGGATTCAAAGTCAGATTTGGGCCACTCCGGGTATAGACAGTCTGGGCGATGGAAACGATGCCCAGCGCCGCCGCAGTAAGGGAAGGACAGTTGGGGATATTGGGATCATTGCAAATCGATATATTGGACGCGAGTTCCGATCCGGAGTCCCCGTTGCCCAACTCATACACCGGTTGGTAGTTGATGCCGCCGCCATTATCGGTGCGTTGATGGTAGTCCCAGTTGTGCTGATAGGTACCTCCGAATTGGAATAGGTGATTGCCTTTCAACATGGAAATATCGTCGCGAACCATCTGATCGTGCCCATCCCAGATTCGGTTGCGGGTGTTCTGCGTGTTTACGTTGTAGGGCCCCAAATCCTGGTCTTCGCCGGCAGTTTGGCCGCTAAAAATTTCGAGGGCTCCCCCCAGGGTGGTGGTCTGCGGGGTATCTCCTTGCCGGGCATATGCCCACCAGTTACGCAGGAAACTGTAGTGGAGATCGTTGGTGGTGTTAGTGCTGATGTTGGTGGTCAGCCCCGCTACTAAAATATGCGACTGCAGCGGCCCCTTGGCTATGGAAGCCGGGACGCCCTTCGTGTCGCCGGGGAAGAAACCGCCGATATCGATCTGATTATCGTTGTTCGTGTTCAGCTTGTTCCAACGATAGCTCGACATGAAGTGCCACTTGGCCCCAAAATCGTGGTCCACGCGCCCCACGGCGAAGTTGCTGGTAGTGGGCAGGGCAACGTTGGCCGTGAAGCCCAGAATGTTGGCCCCGTCGCATTCGTTCTGCGTGCAGCTAGCATTCGACTGGGGTTCGTAGGTCTTCCATATCGTCTGAACCAGGGGGTCGATTCCAATCCCACGCGGGTCGACGCTTGCCAAGGAGGTAACGGCGCCCGTTACGGGGTCCGTTATATTCCCCGCTATCAAAGCCGGGGAGGGAACGTTCCTATTGATGGTCTCGGAGTTGGGGAAACGGAAACCTTCGTAATTGGCAAAGACATAAGTCTTGCCCCCAAGGATCTCTTTCGAGATAAGCGGCCCACCGATCGCCCCGCCGAAGCGGCCGTAATGGAAGCTGGGCAGCGGAACGTTGTTGTAGTCATTCTGCCAACTGTTCGACGACCAGTTGTTATCTTTATAATATTCGTATCCCGTGCCGTGCCAGGCATTGGTCCCGCGCTTGGTGACCACCTTCACTTCGGCACCGGCGGAACTGTTGAAATCGGCGGTCTGGCCGGCAGAGTTTACCTTGAACTCCTCGACGCTGTCCTGCGGCGTGGGCAGCACGCCCGTGGGCCCGCCCACCCCTGCTCCCAGGGTAGCTTGAGAGGCCACACCACCGGTCGGGTCGCCCGCCATGCTGGCAAAGTACACGTTCTGGCTGCCGTCCATGTCGCTGCTATTGTTGCCGCCATCAAGCGAGAAGTAGCTTTGGTCGAGCACTGCGCCCGCCACGCTGCCATCAGGACTCACGCCCGGCTGCAACTCGACGAACGAACTGACGTCGCGGCCCAGGCTCGGCAGGTTGTCCAAGGTGAGACTCGTGATGGTATTGCCCACGGTGGCATTCATGGTCTGCAGTTCGTTGCCAACGGTAGTCACTTCCACCACCACGTTCGTCCCGCCCACCTGCAGAGACAAATTGAGCGTGAGACTGGCCCCGACTTTTACTTCCTGGTTGTCGGTCTTGGTGATGGCAAACCCCGCCTTGCTGACCGCGATGCTGTAGATGCCCGGGTTTACGTCCACATAGATGTACCGCCCAGACGCGTTGGTGGTCGTGGTGTGCGGAGTATTGGTCGCGATGTCAGTCAGCGTCACCGCCGCGCCTGCCACCAGCGCACCGGTCGGGTCAGTCACGGAGCCGGCAACCGTGCCGGTTGAGGTTGACTGCGCCCACGCGGGCACAGAGCCGCCCACACAAACCACCAAAAGCAGAACCAGAGCCCACTTCACGCTGCGGATGTACATTGTCTCCTCCGACCAAAAGATCGAGTGTCGCGACTGACCGCGAAAACTAGATGAGTCGCTAGCTACTTCCACCACGTTGAGTGTTAGCAATTAGCAAACCAGACCGGAGTCGTCGAGTTTTCAATCGGTTACATCAATGATCGAATCTGAAGTTATGAAATGCCGGACGCCAACTGGACAGCCTCAGGGCGTATCTGCCGCGCTTGAAGTTGCGTGTCTGTAAGACTGTTCCTGCTTCCTGTAGGACTACTCCAAACAGGAGATGAATTTCCAAACCTCCAGATTTCCGGAGACTCCTTCCGAGCTTGACTCTGGTGATTCGAAGATCCATACTGGTTGGTATGTCACGGGTTAAACGAAGACCGAGTCACGGGAGAGCCATGGGGTCACGCGATGCAGCGCGCACGCGGGAGCGCTTATTGAGAGCCGCTTTTCAGGAAATGCACCGCTCAGGGTTTCGGAGCGCTGACCTAAATGCAATTCTGGCGGCAGCGGGCGTCACCAAAGGCGCGCTGTACTATCACTTTGACAACAAGGAGGCCCTCGGCTATGCGGTGGTGGACGAAATCATCGCGAGTAACCTTCACCAGAAGTGGGTGCAGCCTTTACGGAACGCCAAGAACCCCATCGACGTTCTGGTCAGCATTATTCAGTCCGAATCGCTGAAAAGAGAAGACGTTCAGCGTGGCTGCCCCTTGCTTAACCTGTCTCAAGAGATGTCAGGTCTTGATGAGGGATTCCGCAGAAGGACGGCAAGACTTTATAAGGACTGGCACGACGCCATGGCGGAGGCACTGCGCGAAGGACAGAAACGCAAGGTAGTGCGGAGTGATATAAACGCGAATGAAACGGCTACGTTCCTGATCGCGGCGTGGGAGGGGTACGTCGTTTTAGGAAAGAATTCGCAGGATCCTCGGATGATGGAATCAGGCCAAAGAAGGGTGAGCGGCCACATTGAGGCGCTTCGCGGGAGACGCGGCCTGACTAAGGGACGGCGGGTCAAAGCTGGCTAGCCAGTAGGGGTTTGCCAAGTGCTCATAACGTCCATACCAGTATGTACGATCGTTTAAATTCCCCAGGAGGAATCAATGAACCAAAAGATAGTCAAAACGATCGCATTGGGAGCTTTTGCGCTGGTTACCGTGCTCGGCGAGTGGTGGCAAGCCCAAGCACAGGACCCAAAAGCACCGTATGCGAGCATGGCTCCGCTTGAGCAGTACCTGATGTCGGATCGAAACGCCGAGATCGCTATGGCGCAAAGCGCTGCTCCTGCGGCGATATCAAACGATGCTGAGATTTGGGTTCTCACACGGCATGGTTACGAAATCGCAGTCAAAGGCAAGAACGGTTTCGTGTGTGTCGTGGAACGATCGTGGATGGCCCCATTCGACTTCCCGGAGTTCTGGAATCCCAAGATGCGGGGTCCGCTCTGCTTCAATCCTCCGGCCGTTCGCTCAATCCTACCACTCACTTTCAAAAGGACAGAATTGGTTTTGGCGGGCCTGTCCAAAGCTCAGATCATCGATGCCATCAAGATATTCGTTAAGGAAGAGCTGCCAACCCTGGAGCCTGGCGGGATGACCTACATGATGTCGAGTCAAGCGTACCTTGGAGACGACGTCGGGCACTGGGCTCCACATCTGATGTTTTACCTTCCCCTGACAGACGGTATGACCTGGGGTGCAGACGTGCCTGGCTCTCCCGTTTTCCTGAATCCACAATTTCATGGCGCTCCCGAGCCGATAAGCGTGTTCATGATTCCAGTGTCCAAATGGTCGGACGGAACGGCACGCACGACTGTTCACTGACGTCCAATCTCAACGCGCATTCAAGTCACGACCATGCGAAGAAGATCATCGAATCCTTTAGGCTCCGGTCCCGCGCGCTCAGCCGAGCCGTGTACGCCGGACGGAACAGCGACATCCTCGCTTCGGCGGGCAGTGAAGCCGCTATCGATCTTTGTTTGCACATCAGTGTTTGCACTTCATTCGAAAGGTTTTTGGAACGCTACCCCGGAGGGCCGGAACGAGACTGGTCCACGTTTCAACCTGACCGACTGGGTTTCGCATCACGACCGCTACGGTGCTGACGGATCGGTGAATTCAAAGGGGCGTTACATGCCTGCAAGTTCATCCCAAACTTCTTGCAGGTGCTCAGAGGGGGAGCCCTGAATAGGTGCTACTCACACGCATCAGCTTAAGTTAGCGCTTATGAGGGCTGCGCACTGGATGCTCGAAAGGAGAAACATGGCGAACGCAGTGCGCGCATCAAGGTTATAAGGGCCGCAGCGAGGGAGCGGGATGAACTGGAAGTAGACGCCGATCGACGGCCGTGCAGGTCACGATGGTCTTCGGGCATAGGAGCAGTAACGAAACCGGTAATGGAGGTCTTTTGGATAGCGGCGATCCGCATATTCGTGAAGTCGTAAAGGCCACTTGTGAAGACCTGGGGCAGCCAAAGCTGCCTGTCGTTTCCGCCAGGGCACACCGTGAGCATGCGATTGCGGCTTTTGGAAAAAAGGCGGCTGATGAGGCGGTCGAGCCCTCGGATGAGTGCATTCGTGAGCCTCTCACCGTCGGGTTCCGGCAACGGGCGGCAGGGCGATCAACAAACCTCAGCAAAGCTTTACCCCAGACACGGACGCTTACGATGGGGAAGTCTGCGCGGATTGCGATCAAAGCCAAGAGGAGAATTCTCTTCATCGATGCGGCGGACGTTATCGCGGTGGAAGCAAAAGGACAATGTGTCCTGTTATTGCATACTTCAAGTTCGTACATGCTGCGAGAGTCTATCTCGACTATGGAGGAAAAGCTCAATCTGCACGGGTTTGTTCGAATTCATCGATCTGTGCTGGTGAACGCGGCATTGGTTGAGGAGATTCATCCATTGTCCACGGGCGAGTATGTGCTCCGCGTGCGGGGAGGAAGGGAGTTCACAGTCACTCGTACTTACAAGAAGAATCTGCAGCTCCTGGCGCAGCTTTGGATCGGTATGGAGGGTTTTCTTGCCGAGTAGGAGCTGTTATTTTTAACGTTTGCAGCGGACAACCGTCTAAACCGGTTGAGGTGCATCTTGATCACATGGGAGGAACTGCCCTGTGAAATGAAAACAAAGTTGGTAGGAGCCGTGTTGCTGTGGTTATTAATGAACACTTCGATGTCGTTCGCTCAAGAGGCGCCTGATGTGTTTCAGGGATACGAGGGCGAATGGAATCACGTGTCCGAGCAGTTAATCGCGCGACGCCGCCAGAGAGATTTGCGTGGCGGCCGGCGACCGGAGTCCGCTCCACCAGCGAAGTGTATATGCACATTGTGCGAGCAAATTTCCTGATGCTAAACGCAATCGGGCCCAAGATACCCCCCGACCTTACGGACGGGATGGGAACGACTGTGACTTCCAAGGCCGAACCAATTCGCTGGCTGAAGCGCTCACTCGCGGCGGTAAAGGGGGCTCGCGCCGCCGAAACGCCTGCGGATCTACAACGAAAAACGAAAATCTTCAACATAGACACGGCGGTAGACGGTATCCCCCAGCAGCATCAACAATGTGAGGCGGCGGCAGTCGCTGGAAAGACCCGAACGGCAACTGGATGAAGACCTGCTCGATCCTCACTACAACCCCGAATGCCGTAACGTCAGCTATCCATGACCGTATGCCAGTGATCCTCGATCCCGACAGCTACGATCTATGGCTCGATCCCGGAATGAAGGATGTGAGTGCCGCGTCCGACATGTTGAAGCCCTATGATGCTCGGTTGATGCGATGCTATCCGGTAAGCACGCGGATCAATCACGTGGCGAACGACGAGAAGCCTGCTCCACACCCGTGGAACTCGCGGAGATTCAGCATCGACTATTCCTATAGAATGCTCGCTGACTGCTGTGTCTACTGCTTGGTGACCGAGGACAAAACATGCGTTCCATCGCCTGCCTTTTCGCTGCACTCTGCCTGCTTGCCAGCATGATCTGTGCTCAAGACCAGCCGAAGTTCACGCCCGCCCAACAGGAAGTGCTCGATGCCCGCAACGCACGGGTGGAGGCTGGTAAAAAGCGGGATGGCTCGTGGTCTCGCTACGTCGCGGATGATTGCATATACAGCGACGATGACGGCAACCTTGTCACGAAGGCCCAGTTATTAGAGCACGAGAAAAGGAATTGGCCCCCCGAGTACGATCACTCGGTTAATTTCCGTGACTACGTCGTCCACGTGTACGGCGATACAGCAGTGATGAACTTCCGATTCACCGTACACGAGCAGATTACGGATTCCGACCTCATCACTGAAATGCGAGCAACAGAGACCTATGCCAAGCAAAACGGCACTTGGCTTCTGGTGGCGAGGCAATGGGCACCGTTGCCCATAAATTTCCGCAAGCCCGTTGCCGTCGATATCAGCGTTTATAAAGATTATGTTGGCAAATATCAGTCGCGTCCCCTCGACGACGTGGAGACCATCTCTGTGAAGGACGGGAAGCTATGGTCACAGTCCGGTAAGGATGAGAATGAGTATCTACCCTTGGGTTCTGAAACGTTCTTCATCAAGAACGATATCGCGAGCATCACGTTTTCCCGTGACCCTCAGGGCCATGTAACTGGCTACACCTATCACAGGGAGGACGGACAGGATTACCACGTCAAGAAGATCAAGTGAGCAGTGGAAAGTTTTCGTGCGGGAACTTCGTGCTCATGGCGAGGACCTGTGCAATTCGCGCCGACTCAGGATCGGCTATCCTCTTAGCATGATGACTGATGACGAGCGCATGCAACGTGAGTCCAGCCTGATCGCGACCATAAGGAAGAAGCTCCCAGACTTTGCAAGGATGTGCGCCGACGACACGGAACTGGTGTTGCTCCACCAAGACGCCTTTGCCGCCGACTACCAAGAGGATGAATACACGCTCCTCGGCATGGCGGTCAAGTACGCTGGCTTACGCGGCAAAGAAGTACGTGTGATCGGGAGGAATCGGAGCAGCTTTGCCGAAGAAGAGAGAATTCAGTGAGAATGCGAGAAACCGTGCATAATCTATTCGATTCCAGTCTGTTCTACATGTGAGGAGGCGTTATGCAGTGGGTGGATTTCGTGAGAGGCGCTTGCGTGCTTTTAGCTTGCAGCAGTGCCGGAACGCCATTGGCGCTAGCTCCACAATCGGTTATATCGTCTAAGACAACTCCTCTCATCCTAGAAGAAAATGAAGGCGAACGGCGGGTTGTGAGGGGCTGGCCCGGTCACCCAGAGCCGGGAGAAACGTTCATCCTGAAAGTTGACCCGAAGAATGGCGGTTCTTCGCATTTGGTTTTCATGACAGTCGATCTTGGTCAGGGAGGAGAGATCCCGACTCATCGACACCCGTCTGCCGACGAAATCCTCTTTTTCCAGACTGGAACTGCGAAGGTGCGTTTGGGAGATTCAGTCCGGGTAGTCCACGCGGGTTCTACCGTGTTCATCCCTTCGGGAACATGGATTTCTGTTTCCAACATTGGGAAAGAACACATAAAGGGAGTGGCGGTTTTTTCCTCACCGGGCTTCGAGGACTACATGCGAGACGTATCCGTTCGCGAGGGAGAGAAAAATGTTCCCTTATCCGAAACTGAAGACGCTGAGATTGCGAAGAGGCACCCACACGATGTGATTTACAAGGAACCGTAAGTCCATTGACCTATGCGTAAGCAGTCGGATCAATTATGTGGCGAACGATGACGAGGAGTGCTCGCGACCCGTGGAACTTGTACAGGCTCAAAATCGGCTTTTTGTCTAGGACGAGCGCTCTCGTCGGGGAAGTCATCAGCTAAAGCAGCAGTACAATATCGGACATGAATTTGCGCCCTTTCGTACTTCAGTTTGATCCGTCCGAAATACCTCGTCTTGCGGCTCGATATGGGTATGAACAAGACGACGAAGCGTTCAGTGCCGGGAGAAGAATCGCAGAAGGGGATTACAGCCGCGAGAATCTGAAGGTAATTGTGCGATGGAAATCCGCACGCAAGATCGCCTTCATCGACGACAACACGGATGCCGAGATTGCGAACGCCCTTCGATTTGCCACCAACGTGCGAACGAGCGAGAGATCAGCGGTTGAGACGCTGGACAGACTGCATGGCGTAGGCGTGCCAATGGCATCCGCTATTCTCACAATGATCCATCCTGAAAAGTACACGATCATTGATGTCCGCGCCTTGCAGTCTCTCGGCGTGAACAAATGGGACGGCACTGCAAGCTACTATCTCGATTACCTGCGGGAGTGCAGTGCATTGGCATTCAAGCACAAGGTTAGCTTGCGAACCCTTGACCGTGCGCTGTGGCAGTGGTCGAAGGAAAACAGCGGGCGGATTCCTGCGGCTACTCAAGTCGCGCATCGACCCTGCGGTGGCGACAAAGGAACTATCTAGTCGTGACCCACTCCTGCACTTGTTCCCACCCTAGTTTGTGTTCGTGGTTGGTAGCCAATTCCCGAAACAAATACGTCTTTACTCCTGTGTGTTCCTGCATCTCTACGTAAATGACCTCGACGTAGTCGTTTGTAAAGTACGACTTCAGTCTGTAAGCCTCTCCCACTATTAGTTGGTCTGCTAGGACTGGTAGCGCCATGATCCCGCTCCTCCAAGCAGGATTCTCCGATGAACCCAAACTGCTCGGCAAATTACCAAAGACACCGGAACAAGGGGACTGAATGTGGAGCGCCGGAACCCAATGAGATGGTGCTAAAACCGCAATCCATTTCTGGTGGGCACAGGTCGGTTAATAATAGCTTGCATGACTCCGGTCGCGGACAATCCGGTCATCGTTGCTAACATGCTTCTCTGAGCACCACTGAGGAGGTCTCACTTTTTCTCGCAGTCAGCAAGTTCAGGCACCTAAAATGAGAGCAAGTGCTAACGACATCAAATTCCTATAGCAGCGTATTCCTCCAACAGAAGCGACTATTCCTCGATTCCACGGCACTCATTGACTGGGCCGCACGACCCAGCGTTGATTCTGTCTTCGACGACATCCAACGGGAATACTCGCTCATACTGTGCACGGCTTCACTTTTGGAGGTAGGTTTTGGGGCCCCCGGCAAGGCTGCCGTTAGAGAGATCGAACGTTGCCAGTCGTTGTATGAACTCGGACTGCGAAACGTCGTTGACTCGTTTGTGTTGCACAATTTCGAAGTGGATCAGAAGCGGATACCGCCGATATGCGCCTACAATCCGACCGCTCACGAGTGGTACGCGAGCCGAACACACCTTCTCACGCTTCAATGAGACACAGAAAACGCCCCCTTCGGGCGTTCCGCGACATCTGCCAATATTCACGCTGGGAGACGTTATCAGTGCGCTGAACTCCGATGTTTCCTATCCCGAAAACCTACTTCCCTGAGGAGGTTAGCTCTCTCTTTCCCCCAGTTGAATGACTGGAGACTCGGTTCGGCAACAGATGCCATACCTCTGCCACAGCCGAAACCACGGGCTGTGAGCTTGCTTTTCATCATGCCGACGATTCGCATCCGCGAGGTCGCTTGCGCTGAGTGGTCTAATGTCCGGCGCTTCGAACATTTCCTGTAGCTGCTCGATGTCGTCAATAATGCGTTCAACGTCCATTCCGTCTCAATATCCAACATAAGCACTGCAACGGTCAAACGCGATGGCATCAATGACGTGTCTGCGAGAGCGTGCAACACACTAAGCTGCTCGGCGTTGACCTTCC
>Ga0182018_10002283_pt1 | contig 19576 bp, 19 predicted proteins | sample 812P2MmetaG_FD_120490 | JGI IMG/M metagenome (GOLD analysis project Ga0182018, IMG submission 120490) | Permafrost microbial communities from Stordalen Mire, Sweden - 812P2M metaG | ecosystem: Environmental > Terrestrial > Soil > Wetlands > Permafrost | place: Sweden: Stordalen | collected...
GATCGTCACCGTGCTCGGCCTGGAACTGGGCTCGACCATCGCCTTCGCCGTGGTGACCGAGACGGTGTTCGCCTGGCCCGGCATGGGCAAACTGATCATCGACAGCATCAACGTGCTCGACCGGCCGGTGATCGTCGCTTACCTGATGATGATCGTGCTGCTGTTCATCACCATCAATCTGATCGTCGATATTCTCTACATGATCCTCGATCCGCGCGTCCGGCTGGCGCGGAAATCATGAGCGCCGTCGCCACCGCGCCGCGCGAGGAAACCCCGTTCCGCCGTTTCGTTTCCGAATTCGCCGAATCGAAACTGGCACTGGTTGGTTTGGTCGTCTTCGTCATCATCGCGCTGCTGGCGATCTTCGCCAGTCTGATAGCGCCGCAGAATCCTTACGACCTCGCGCAACTCGATATCATGGACGGACGCCTCCCGCCGGGTTCGAAATCCATCGTGGGATACACGTACATTCTCGGCACCGACGATCAGGGCCGCGACATGTTCTCGGGCATGCTGTACGGCCTCCGTATCAGCCTCGCTGTCGGCGTTGGTTCCGCGTTGTTCGCCGCCGTCGTCGGCACATCGCTTGGCTTGCTTGCCGCCTGGCTCGGAGGCCGATCCGATTCCGCGATCATGCGCGTCGTCGATCTGCAACTGTCCTTCCCCGCGATCCTCGTCGCGCTGATGATCCTCGCCATCCTCGGCAAAGGCATCATGAACGTCGTGCTCGCGCTGGTCATCGTCGAATGGGCCTATTACGCCCGCAACGTCCGAGCCACAGCCATGGTCGAACGCCAGCGCGAATACATCGAAGCCGCCGAGTGCCTCGCGTTGCCTCGCTGGCGCATCATGTTCCGGCACTTGCTGCCGAACTGCCTGCCGCCGCTGATCGTTATCGGCACACAACAGGTCGCCCGTGCCATCGCGCTTGAAGCCACCTTGTCTTTTCTCGGTCTGGGCGTGCCGATCACCGAGCCGTCGCTTGGCCTGCTGATCGCCAACGGCTACCAGTACATGCTGTCCGGCAAATACTGGATCAGCTTCTACCCGGGCATCGCGCTGCTGGTCACCATCATGTCGATCAACCTCGTCGGCGATCAGTTGCGCGATGTGCTCAATCCGCGGCTGCGGCGATGAACGCCCCCGCCGCGGTAGCGGCAAAGAATGCCACCGTCGAGGTCCGCAATCTGCGCACCCACTTCTTCACCCGCGCCGGCGTGGTGAAAGCCGTCGACGACGTCTCGTTTTCCGTCGATCGAGGCCAGGTGCTCGGCCTCGTCGGCGAGTCCGGATCGGGCAAGACGGTGACGGGATTTTCCATCATCGGCCTGGTCGATCCGCCCGGCCGGATCGCTGGCGGATCGATCTGGTATCAGGGTCAGGACCTCGCGAAAGTCACCGAACGAGAGATGCGCTCACTGCGCGGCAATCGCATCGCGATGATCTTCCAGGACCCGATGATGACGCTCAACCCGGTCCTGCGCATCGACACGCAAATGATCGAAACCGTCCTGGCGCACGCCAAGGTTTCCCGGACCGAAGCCCGCCGCCGATCGCGCGATGCCCTCGGCATGGTCGGCATTCCCAGTCCCGACGAGCGCCTGATGTCGTACCCGCATCAGTTCTCCGGCGGCATGCGCCAACGCGTGGCGATCGCCATCGCGCTGCTGCACAATCCCGATCTGCTGATCGCCGACGAGCCGACCACCGCGCTCGACGTCACCATCCAGGCGCAAATCCTCGCCGAGGTGCAGAAACTGGCGATCGAACACGGCACCGCGCTGATCTGGATCACGCACGATCTGTCGGTGATCGCCGGCCTCGCCGACCGCATCGCGGTCATGTACGCCGGCCGCATCGTCGAGGCCGGCGACGCGACCACCATCCTCGACCGCCCGCTGCATCCTTACACGCACGGACTGATCGGCAGCGTGCCAAGCCGTAACAAACGCGGTGAGAAGCTCCGGCAAATTCCCGGGATGACGCCCAGTCTGCTGTCGCTGCCCGCGGGTTGTGCCTTTCGCCTGCGCTGCGCCCATGCCGATACCACCTGCGAAACGGAACCACCCGAGGCGCAAACCGGAGGCCGCGAACTGCGCTGCTTCCACCCGATGGATCAGGCCGCATGACCGAGCCGATCATGGAACTGCGCGGCGTGTCCAAACGTTTCGGCCCCACTTATGACGCCGCCGCCCGCATCACCCGCTCGATCAGCCGCCGCATGGGCAGCGAACCGCGTAACGAAACCGTCCGAGCCGTCGACACCGTCAGCATGACCATCCAGCGCGGCGAAGTCGTCGGCCTCGTCGGCGAATCCGGCTGCGGCAAGTCCACCATCGGCCGCATGGCCGCCGGCATCATGCCGCCCACCGAAGGCCAGATCCTGTTCAAAGGCCGAGACATCGCCTCGCTGTCCGGCCGCGACGCCAAAGCCGCGAAGCTGCAGGTGCAGATGATCTTTCAGGATCCGTACGCCTCGCTGAACCCGCGCATGCGAGTCGCGGACATCGTGGGTGAGGCGCCGCTGACCCACGGCCTGGTCAGCCGCGGCGACTTCGACACCTATCTCGACGCGCAACTCCATCGCGCCGGCCTCGATCCAACCTTCAAACGCCGCTACCCGCACCAGTTCTCTGGCGGTCAGCGGCAACGCATCGGCATCGCCCGCGCGCTGGCGCTGCAGCCCGAGTTCCTGGTCTGCGACGAAGCGGTCGCCGCGCTCGACGTCTCGATCCAGGCGCAGATTCTCAACCTGTTCATGGACCTGCGCCGGGAACTCGATCTGACTTACCTGTTCATCAGTCACGACCTTGGCGTCGTCGAACATCTGTCCGATCGCGTTCTGATCATGTATCTCGGCCGTATCGTTGAATCCGCGCCGACCGAGGAAATCTTCGCCCGCGCCAACCACCCCTACACGCGCGCGTTACTCGCCGAGGTCCCCCGCATCGATTCGCGAAAACACCGCTTCACCGCGATCACCGGGGAAATCCCCAGCCCGCTCAACCCGCCCTCCGGTTGCCACTTCCACCCGCGCTGCCCGTATGCGATGCCGCGTTGCTCGGTCGAAGTCCCCGCCACCAGGGAAATCGCCCCCGGTCATCACAGCGCCTGCCACCTGAACGAGGTCGCCGCATGAATTTCGATCCCGCCGCCCATGGCTGGCGTCCCATGCGTAACAACGACATGCCCGGCAACCTCGGCACACCCTGGGCCAAACGCTCCGGCGATACCTGGCACTACGGCATGCTGACCGCGCCGGACCATGCCAACCCGCAAGGCGCGCTGCACGGCGGCGTGCTGGTGACCTTCGCCGATCACTGCCTCGGCCTGTACGTCTTCGTCGCCGCCGATCGCGCGCCAAATGTGACAATCCAGTTGAACACCCATTTCCTCGCCGCCGTCACGCCGGGCGAGTTCATCGAACTCAAGGGCGAAGTCACCAGGGCCACGAGGGGACTCGTATTCGTGCGTGGTATACTGTCGGTGGGCGATCGCGAGGTCGCGGCGGTCGACGGCATCTGGCGCGTGCTCCGCGCCGTCTGATCAACTGACGGGGACCAGCGATGGATCGCGGAAAACTGACCCTCGCCCTCGATATCGGCGGCACGGGCCTGAAGGCCGGTGTGCTCGACGCCAAGGGCAATCTCGTCGCGCCGCATGCGAGGGTTGAAACCCCGCCACACGGCACGCCCGATCAGGTGCTGGAGGCGCTGATCGGGCTGGTTCAACTTCTTGGCGCCTTCGACCGGATTTCCGTGGGATTTCCCGGCGTCGTGCGGCGCGGGCATGTTCTGACCGCGCCCAACCTCGGCACCGAGAACTGGCGCGATTACCCGCTCGCGTCGGCGTTGACCGATCGTCTGGGTAAACCGGTCCGCATGCTGAACGACGCCACGGTGCACGGTCTTGGCGTCATCAAGGGCGCCGGCGTCGAATGCGTCATCACCCTCGGCACTGGCTTCGGCTTCGCTTTGTTCGACCATGGCGGCCTGACGCCGCATCTTGAACTGGCGCATCACCCGATTCGCACCGGCAAGGATTATGACCAGTACATCGGCGAGGCGGCACTGGAAACGATCGGCCGCAAACGCTGGAACAGGCGGCTGACCCGGGCACTGGCCTGCGTCCGCGACCTGACGTTTTACGACGCGCTCTATATCGGTGGCGGCAACGCGCGGCACATCAGGCTGACGCTGGATGACAACATGCACGTCGTCCCCAACGATGCCGGCATAACCGGCGGAGTCCGGCTCTGGGATCCTCGCCTCGACGCGGATTTCGCGGCGGAGAACCACGGATGACCGATCCTGACGCGGACGCCAGCAACGCGCTGCGCCTGATCGGCCCCGATCCCGCCAACTGGGTTCCGGAACGGCCCGGCATCGATCATAACGTCGCGATCGTCGGCGGCGGCCAGACCGGTTGCGCCCTGGCCTTCGCGTTGCGCCGGGCCGGGATCGGCCGCGTCACCATCCTGGAGGCGGCACCTGACGAGCAACGCGCCGGTATCTGGCTGAACGCCGCGCGAATGAATTTGTTACGCACGCCGAAGGCTCTGGCGGGACCCGAACTCGGCATTCCGGCCCTGGGTTTTCAGGCCTGGTACGAAGCCCGCCACGGTCGGGACGCCTATGCCGCCATCGATCGTATCCGCCGTCTCGACTGGGCTTTGTACCTCGCCTGGTACAAGCAGATTCTGAATATCAACCCGCGTTACCAAACGCGGCTGACCCGAATCGAGCCGGCCGGCGCGTATTTCCGGCTGCACCTGGAAACACCGAACGGCGCGGTGATCGAAACGACTCGCAAAATCATTCTGGCGACCGGCTTTTCGGGCGGCGGTGGCAAATTCGTTCCTTCCGTGCTGACCGATAACCTGCCGCCGTCGCTTTATGCCCACACTGAAGACCCGATCAATTTCGCCGCTCTGCACGGCAAGACCGTGGCGGTGATCGGCGCGGCGGCCTCGGCCTTCGACGCGGCCGGCGTGGCGCTGGAAAATGGCGCCGCCGCCGTGCACTTGTTCGCTCGCCGCGACACGATCGCCGCGATACCGATCACGCGCTCTCGCGGTTTCCCTGGCGCTTACGACAACTTTTTCCAACTGCCCGACGCGGATCGCTGGCATCAGGCGATCCGTTTCCGCCGCGCCGGCTCCACGCCCACCACCGACGCGATCGAGCGCACGGTCAAATTCCCCAATTTCCACCTGCATTTGTCCGCGCCTTGGACCGAAGCGGCGGTCAACAACGGGGTGGAGACGACGATCGGCGGCGTCAGGCATCATTTCGATTTCGTGATCGCCGGCACGGGGTACTCGGGCGATATCGGGGCGCGGCCGGAGCTGCGCGATTTCGCCGGCCAGATTTTGCGCTGGTGCGACCTTTACGCGCCGCCGCCGGACGCGCGGGACGACATGCTCGCCCGCCATCCTTTTCTGGGTGCTGGTCACGAGTTCCGCGAGCGAACCATGTACACCGCGCCGCTGCTGAAAGACATCCATGTGCAGAACCCGGCCGGTTTCGTCAGCTTCGGCCTGCCGATCGGCGACGTTCCGAGCATGAAACGGGACATTCCGGTTATCGCCGGCCGGATCAGTTCTGATTTTTTCCGCGCCGATCTGGAGGCTCTGCGTCAGCGCATGACCAGCGACGTCGCGCCGGATTTCACCGATGCGATCTACCGATCCGCGATCAGGGTGTGACCGGTCCCGCCTGGCCGGCCGGGTCGCGGCGCAGCGTGTCGATGTAGGACATCATTTGGGTGAGCTTTGGGGCCGCGTTGCCGACTCCGCCCGCGAAATGGACAAACCCTTTACGCACCGGCGTGGTCAGCACCGGAAGATGGTTGTGGTGGACCATGACGGCGTTTTCGAACAAGGTGGGATTGCCCAATCGTGTTTTGCGCAGCACATAATTGAAGAATGGTTGATCGTAACATTCAAACGGGTCGCGCCTGCCCGCCGACTTCGCGACGCTGTAAGCCGTTTCGATAATAGTATGGAAAAGTCTGCGTTGCTCCTTTATATCCCGAAACGCGAAGATGCAGCTTGAAAGCCCACGCTGACTCGCGTCGATCGCCATGCCGTCCGCCGTCATCAACGGTTGGCCGTAATACGGCGATGGGGTTCCCAGTGAAAACTCCGGCGCGACCTGCAAATCGTGTGACAGCGCGATCAGGCGTGCCAACGGTGGCAAGGGCGCGTCGCACACGACGTCCGTGTCGATATAAATCACCGGCTGATACATGTCCGCCAACGCAAGATCGGCGATCCGGTAGCGCGCCAACGTGTAATCCAGAACGTCATCGGCGGGGATCGGCACGACGTGAATTCGTTCTCGTATCGTATCGGGAAGGCGTTGGGCGAACCCGGCATTGGCCAGACCGGTCATCACCAGAACGTCGCCATTCCATGCTCCGAATTCGAACAGGCTACCAATCGCGAGTTCCGCGCAGCGGAAAATCTCTTCGCTACCATACGCGGCGAGGTAGGTCAGCGGGCGGAACAGGATATAACGTTCCGATTTCCATCCCTCGGACATCAGGAGCAATTCCCGCGGCATCCCGGAACCCGAGCGCGCCGCGCCGGCAATATCTTCAATTCGATACCGGCCGGAACCGAACTGCACCCTGTGACGCCCAACGCCCGGATCGGATTCCGGCTCGAAAACCGCCCCGCTCAGCGCGGAGAACCAACGATTCGACAGCACGAATTCCAGATTGGCGAGATCGTCCAGGCCGATCGGCAGAAATCGTTCCCAGTCCAAAGCGTCCGGCCGAGAGAAGTCCATGGCTCCGCCGCGTTCGGCGCGAAGGAAACCGCCCTCGGCGCGCAACGAAACAAGGTCCTGTCCGGCGGGAACCAGTGTCAGAACACCGGGATCGTCGTCAAAGGCGAGCGTCCGAAGGTCCGGCCCGTGCCGTCCCAGAGTTCGAACCTGGTCGCCATCCCTCGCTACAAGCACCACATCCGTCCCGCGCCGAACGACGAAAACATTCGCCTGACAGGCGCCGATGGCGGCATGCCGCAGGCATCGCGCGCCGGCATCGTAATGTACGAGCGTGCCGTGAAACGTAATGAGCGCCTGAGGCGTATCGCCGGCATTCGACGTCTGGCTCATCGGTCCGACGGTCCCTCCACCGTTCCTCGCCGTGCTACCTCGACGTCACCGCTACCAGAATGATTCCCATCGCGCCATGAGCGCCGGAAGTTCACCAGGGTTCAGCCGCGAAACACGCCGCCGGTCAGGCGTTTCCCGCCAGATAGTCCATCGCGGCCTGCACCCCGCCCGGATGGTGCGGCACGCCCGCCACGCGCAGCCCCATCTCGACACCCGACAGAGTGCCGGCCAGTTGCAGCACGCCCAGATCGCCCATGTGGCCAATGCGGAACACGCGATCCTCGATCCGGCCGAGGCCATTGCCCAGTGACATATTGAACTTTTCCAGGATGACGGCGCGGAGACGATCGGCGCTGTGACCCTCGGGCACGCGGACCGCGGTCACGCCAGGGGCGTAAGCGCGAGGATCCTGGCATTGCGGTTCCAGCCCCCAGGCCCGCACGGCGCGGCGCGTTGCTTCAGCGTAACGGTCATGCCGGGCGAACACGTTTTCCATGCCCTCTTCCAGCAGCATGTCCAGCGCGGCGTTCAGCGCGAAAAACAAATTCACCGCCGGGGTGTATGGAAAAAACCCGGTCTTGTTCGAGGTGACCAGGGGAGCCCAGTCCCAGTAGCCGCGGTGGGTGGTGGTGCGCGCGGCGGCGGCGAGGGCCTTTTCGCTGATCGCGGTGAACGCGAGGCCCGGCGGCACCATCAGGCCTTTCTGCGATCCGGCGATCGTCACGTCGATCCGCCACTGGTCATGTTTGACCGGGGCGCAGGCCAGCGAGGAGATCGCGTCGACCATCAGCAACGCCGGATGACGCGCGCGGTCGATCGCGGCGCGCACCGATTCGACATCGGTCATGCAGCTTGTCGAGGTCTCGCTGTGCACGACGCAGACCGCCTTGATCCGGTGGTCCCGGTCGGCGGCCAGAGCGGCACCGATCTCGTTCGGGTCGGCGCCGCGGCGCCAGTCGGTCTCCTGCGTCTGGACGTCCAGACCGTGGCGGCGGGCCAGATCCTCCCACAAGACCGCGAACTGCCCGGTGCGGGGGAGCAGAATGCGATCGCCCGCCGTCAGCGCGTTCACCATGGCGGCTTCCCAGGCGCCGGTGCCCGAGGCCGGAAAAATGCCGACCACCCCATTGGTCCCGAACACGTGCCGCAGCTTGCCGATCACGGTCAGGCCGAGGCGGCCGAATTCCGGACCTCGGTGATTGATGGCGTTGTTGTCCATCGCCCGCAGAACCCGGTCCGGCACGTTCGTTGGCCCGGGGGTCTGCAGAAAATGCCGTCCGGAAACATGGCCCGGCATGGGGCCCGGAACGGCTCGGTCGCGGTCGGTCATCGGAAAGTTTCCTCCAAGGGCCGCGGACAAAGCATGCACGCGCGGCCTTTGCAATAGCCTGGCGCCCAGGTTGGTTATTCTTGTCGGGCCCAGGGCTATCCGGCGGGCCCCGGGGCCGCGCCGCCGGTGCCACGAGAATTCATGCTCGGCCACTATAGTCACTTCGCCGAAGTCACTTCGCCGAGAAATACCCGAGCCGCGTCGCCGATCGGTCGTGGGTCCGTTTGAATTCCGATAGAATATAGTCCTGCAGGTTCCGGTTTGAACCCTCCACGCACCGTGCCATATTGAAAGCATGGAAACATACTCGATTGAGGCGAACCAGGGCGGCTACGAAATCCGGGTCAACAGCCCAGAACCCAATGGCGTCCAAACCGTCGCGTCCTTCCCAACACGCCAACAGGCGCAGGAATGGATCGATCAACAGGTCCAGATCGCGATGAAGACCGCGAACGCTTCGGATGTCGCCTGATTGCAACCAAACGCATCCCCCGGCCTCACGATCCGATCGCCCTGGCGAAGCTGATTGGCGATCTCGCTACCGGGGAGGTCGTCGACGCGGTGGAGGATGGGAAGCACGCCGCCGCCGTCAAAAGAGGCCGAGCGGGCGGCTCGTACATCGAAGTGCGTTCTCGTTTCAGCTCACGAAGAGAAGCGGTGGCCGATTTTGCCCCCTGATCCTGTTGAGGCGATCAAATTCCATATGGAGCAGAACGGCTCCGGGCCTGAACCATCAGGCGGAATTGGTCAACCCCACTTCACATCGACACTGAACAATACAACTACGTGATGAACCGGCGTGTAAACTCAGTGGGGCGGGAAACGGGAATGCCATTGAACTGGATCGTATCCAAGAGATGGCGATCGCTGGCTATGATACAGGCGGCCTTTCCCGCGCCCGCGCCCGCGAGGGAGAGGAACTTGTCGTCTTTCGGGTCACGGCGGGCGACGACGTGTTTTGTGACGATGACCTGTTCGGATATCGCGACGTACCATTCGACATAATCGATGGATTGATCCAGCGGGACATGTTTTCGGAATTTATCGCGGCTCAGCACGTCGAACGGTTCTGCGATTGTATCCTCCGATACCAAAGAAACGCCGTGCACCGCCTCGTGGTCGAAAATCTTTTCGAAATCCCGGTTCGGCCGTATCGCGAAGCTGACCAGGATGTTCGTATCGATAGCGACCCGCATCAGCAGTCATTATTCAATGACCGCGACAAATCGTCATCCATTCTGTGGCCTTTATAACCCTTGTATTCCGCAACCCACAGACCTGATACTAGGCCGCATGAGCGACGAGCCTGAGAACCTGACGCTGGTCTTCCTGCGCCGCCTGGACGCCAAGATGGACCGTGTCCTGGAAGACATGGGCGACGTCAAACATCGACTGACAACGCTGGAAATCCAGGTCGGCCAGTTGGTGTCGACCGAGGCAAGCCATTACGCCTGCACGGCGATGCGGCTTGATCGCGTGGAACAGCGTCTGGACCGCATCGAGCGGCGGCTCGATCTCGTCGAGACACCCTGAACAGGCGGACCCAGCCAATCCGCGTCGCACCGACCTGAGCACAGCGTCCCGGTCAGACTCCGTCTCTCTCCTTCGCCAACGCCAACGCCCGCGCGTACACCACCTTCCGCGGTAACCCCGTCGCCGCCGTCACCAATGCCGCCGCCTCCCGCACGCTGTGCTGGCGCAGTGCCGCGCGCAAACTCCCGTCCAGGTCTTCGGCGTCATTGTCCTCGGGAGGCCCCACCAGCACCGTGATCTCCCCCCGCGCCGCGTTCACCGCGTACCAGGCGGCAAGCTCGGCCAGAGTCCCTCGCCGCACCTCCTCGAAATGCTTGGTCAGCTCCCGTGCCACCGCCGCCTGGCGCGCGCCGAACGCGTCCGCCATATCCGCTAAAGTTTCCCCCAGCCGATGCGGCGCCTCATGCCATATCAGGGTCGAGGTCAGGCCCGCCCGTTCCGCCGCCCGCAGCGCCCCGAACGCTGCTCGCCTCCCCGCCTGACGCGGTGGCGGAAACCCAAGGAACAAAAACGGCAGCGGCGGCAGCCCGGACAGCACCAGCGCGGTGACCGCGGCATTCGGTCCGGGGATGGCGGTCACCGGCAACCCTTCGGCGATCGCCGCCCGCACCAGGCGGAACCCTGGATCGGACACCAGAGGCGTCCCCGCGTCCGACACCAGCGCGATCCGCTTCCCCGCCCGCAGCATCGCCAGTACCGGGCCAATTCGGGCGTCCTCGTTATGCTCATGCAGCGCTTCCATCCGTGCCGGCACGCCAATCGCCGTCAACAGCCGGGCCGAGTGCCGCGTGTCCTCGCACAGCACCAGATCGCTCGCCCGCAAAACCTCCCGCGCGCGGGTCGAAACATCACCGAGGTTGCCGATTGGCGTGGAAACAAGCACAAGACCAGGCGGCGGAACCTGGGGGGCCGCCGCACGCGCTTCGGACAATCCCTCATTGGGCAAGATCTCATCAGGAGACGTCGGGCATGCTTCGTCGGGCATTCGTACTCCTCTTCGGCACGCTGGGTCTGGCGGCCTGCGGATCGTCGAACAGTGGCGCACCCGCGGCGATCAAACCACCCCCGGGCCAGTCGCTCGCAGCGATTCCCGCGCCCATGCTGCCAGGCCAGACCGCCAGTTCCGGGCCCGTCGCCATCCTGTTGCCGCTGAGCGGCCGGCTCGCCGATATCGGCAAACCCATGTTACGCGCCGCGCAACTGGCGCTGCTGGTCCCCGGCTCCCCCATTCTCGACATCAAGGACACGCACGGCACGCCGGAGGGCGCGGCCCAGGCGGCGCGGGAAGCGATCGAAGCGGGAGACAAGGTCATTCTGGGCCCGGTGACGTCGACCGAGACCGCGCCGGTCGCACCGCTCGCGCGCCGGGCCGGTATTCCCGTGCTGGCCTTCACCAATGATCACGCGCAGGCTCAGCCCGGCGTCTGGACTCTGGGCATCACGCCGGGCCAGCAGGTACGGCGGCTGCTGGGTCAGGCCCGGGACACCGGGCACGTTCCCGTCGCCGCGTTGCTGCCGGACGACGATTTCGGCAAGTCGATGGGCGATGAGCTGACCCGGATCGCCGCCGCCGCCGGTCAGCCGGCGCCGTTCGTTCGCATGATCGCACCTGGCAACCGGGACGACATCGCCGCCGCGGTCAACGAGCTGACCGGCATGGCACAGACCGACCAGCCGCTTCCGTACGGCGCCATCCTGCTGGCCTCCACCGGCAATGACCTGAAAGTCTTCGCCAAGGCCTTCGCCGACGCGAAGATCGACCGCGAGAAAGTGCAGATCATGGGCCCCGCGTTGTGGGTGGATCCGGCGAGTGGCTCGGCGGCGATTCTGGGCGCCTGGTTCGCCATGCCCGATCCCGACGCGCGGCGTGACATGGTCCGGGACTTCAACGCGAAATACAAAGAGCCGCCGCCGCCGCGTGCCGATCTCGCTTACGACGCGGCGCAGATCGCGCGGGTGCTGTCGGCGCAGGGGACGATGAACCCCGCCGGTCTGACCCAGCCGGCCGGCTTTACCGGCGTCGATGGCTGGTTCGCGCTGCTGCCGGACGGCCAGGTGAGGCGCGGCCTCGCGGTGTTCAAGGTCGAGCGGGCGCGGCCGGAGAAGATCGGCGACGCGCCGGGCGGGGCGGGGAGCTGAGCGCGGGTCAGGCTCGGTTCCGCTCGATGCGCCGCGCCGGCTGACCGTCAGACCCGCTCGCCTCTTTTCCAGTTTTCCGAGACAGCCAATGGCGGGATGCAGATATAGGACTTCATCAGCCGGTAGGCGGCGTTTGTGATGCAATCGATTGAGACGTTACTGACTGTGTTGCCGTTATCGTCAAGTGGGATATCGACGTTGATAAGCGGCAGACAGGTTTCCAGCAGAACCCTGGCCCCGCCAGGTGAGACCGAATATCCCATCAGGCCAAACGCGCGATGAAGACGAAATGGCTGGGTGGCGATCTCCAACTGTCTGAAAATATCAATATTTCCGCGCAAGGCATTTTGATCGACCCGTATGATCGACGATGCGACCCCTTCAAGAATTTCCGCCGCCATCTGCCCGTCAAAATTCCATCCCCAAAGCATGACGCCCCAATCTTCTGGCATCCCGCTTAATAAGCGGTCGTGCGCGGCGGGAAAGTTTCGCGCGAACACCGCGTCGTCTTCGGCGATCGTGATGACACGATTGTCGCTGACGCACTTGCGCCACAGTTTGATGTGAGACAGCGCGCAACCGACGTTCGGGTCGTCATAGGCCAGGTCCGCCGAGATGATGCCGAGATCGCACAGGGCCTTGCGATCAATGGACGCTCCATCCACAGCGGAAACGCGTACGACATCCGGAACATGCGCGTTCAACGTCAGGAATTTCGTGATGCGTTCGGTCTCGCGGTCGAGATTGATGACATGGACGGTCACGGCTCAACCTCCTCGGATGGCGCCCGGCGTCGATCGCGAAATACCGTGCCACCCCCTGGTGCGCGAGAAGGTGCGGCCCGGCACGAACGTCCTCATCAGGACCCATCCTGAGACCGGTGTTGGATTCGACGAAAGCCGCCGCCGGGGTCTTCCCACGATTTCGGCCTTTTCGATTCTGGGCGGCCTCGTGACCGTGGCCAGGAGATAGCGCGGCGGGCGGCTCGGCTCAACCGGACTGGCCGGCGGCCTGGCGGGGTGGGTAGGTGAGATCATGACGATTTACCTTGGCGCGGGGGAGACAAGAGCGGTATCAGACCGAATAGTCACAATATAGGTCTGTTGTCATGTTCGTGGCCCGCATGGAAGCCCCAACTCCGGTCTCGCCGACCATACTCCAAGGGATCGTCGAGGCCATTTGCGACCGGCCCGGGGAGTCCGCCGAGCAGCGCCGGGCGCGCTCGTGTGATGTGGTCCGCTGCGTCCAAAGCTTCGCGCCGCGCGACCCGGTTGAACTCATGTTCGCCGGCATGGCGGTCCTGCATGCGCATCTGATCGAGGATTCCGCCCGCGACCTGTTTCGCGAGCGCGATGAGCGTCTGAAGACCCGCGCCAAATCGTCGATCGCCGCGCTGGACCGGGGGATGTTGGGGTTCCTGAGAGAACTCCGCGTCGCCAGCAAGCGCCCACTGATGGTGGCCGGCGGCATGCCGGAACTCAACGTGCCGGAACCGGACATGCCAGAACTCGACGTCCCAGAACTCGACGTGCCGAGGTCCAACGTGCCGGAACCCGGTCTGCCTGCGTTCGACGTGCCTGAGCCTGACGCGGAAGTCGGCCAGGTTCCGGTGACCGCGCCCGTGCCGGCGGCGATCCCTACCCCGGTGGCCGCCCGCGCCGCCGTGGCGAAGCCAAAAACGCCACCGGTGCCGCGAGCCTCGCTCCGTTCGCCGCCCAGGATGACGGCGCCCGAGCCGCCGGTGCCGTTGTTGCCTCCGTTGCACCAGGCCGCGACATCGGTCGCCGCGATGATGGCCGTGATATCGCCGCCAGTGTTTACGGTGACGCGTGACGTGATCCAGGGGGTCACCGGACGATGCAATTCCGCGACAGGACATTGAAAGCTGATTCGCGAGGAATCGCCGTGCCCGCCAAATCCGTTCGCGAACGACCGTTTTGAAAGACGCCAGGCCGGCGAGCGGCGGTCTGCTGCCTGGCTACGCGCTTGTGTCGAAGGGGGACGAACAGAACAACGCCCTTCAGGCCAAGGCGCTCAGATCCGCCGGATGTCGCCGTTTGTTCGAAGCGGCCGCTTCGACCGTCCCGAGCCGCACCGCCTGCTGGACCAACCGCGCGTGGGCGATACGGTTGTGGTTTGGAAGCTCGACCGTTTGTCGCGGTCGCTGAAGGACGTGCTTCACATCGTGGAACGTATCGCCGAGGCCGGTGCGGGCTTTCGTTCGGCACGGAGAATATCGACACCACGACAACCGCCCGGCGGATGATGATGCAGATGGCCGGTTCGTTTGCCGAATTCGAGCGCGCGATGATCCGCGAACGCACGTCAGCAGGCATTGCCGCTGCCCGCGCTGAGGGACGAATCGGAGAGCGACGCGAGGCCGATCATGGCATAGGCAGCGCAGTCGAATGGTCGTTTTTCCTTGTGAAAGGCGAGCCCGGCTAGCCAGCGTCAGTTGATTTGGCGGCTGGTGACACGACTGTTGGGTCTGTCCCTTGTTGCCGAAGCCGGTCGCGATGGTCTCGTCCTCGGACCAGTGTTACAAAACCTGAGCCGCCAAAATTCCGGTCGCCGATCATGCCGCCGCTTCGCATTTCCCGTCCCACGGCGGCGCCCATCGTGCCCCCGCCTCCATCTCAGCCCGTCATGGTGCGGCCGCCGGAATGGCCGGTCCCCACGTTTCAGGCGATCGACCGCCATTTCACCGACCCGGAAGCCTTCGTCACCGCCGCCGCCGCGGGCCATTCACGGTTTCTGTCGGTCGTCGGACGGTCGTTTCGGGCCGAGTTTTCCAGTGTGCTGCTCGATCGCGTCAGTATCGGCGGCGGGGATTCGACCGCACCGGTGATCAACACGCCGCTGATCCCGCCCGGGATGCAAGCGTTCGTGTTCGCCATGAAACCATCCGCGCCGCGCAACCTGTCAGGACGAAACGTGGAGTTCGGCGAGATTTTCGCCTTCCGCCCCGACAGCGAGGCGACCAGCGCGCCGACCACTCGTGAACCGTGGCCCTACGCGCTCATCGCGCTGCCCAGTGAGACGCTGGACACGGCGGCGGCCAATCTGGGCTTTCGTCCCCACGTGCGGCTGAACGATGAGCGCATGTTCCGCGGGGCGGATCAGCCAATGAGCCGACTCCGCGCTCTTGTCGGGGACGCGATGCGGATGGCGCGGGAAGAACCCTGGATGGCGGCGATGCCCGAGCCGGCGCGCGCCTTGTCCGGCGCGATGCGGGAAGCGTTGCTCGAATGTCTGACAGCCGGTCGCGAGGTCCCGGACCGGGCGGCGCGGCACCGGCACCGCGCGCTTGTCTCCCGCCTCATGGAGGCCGGGCGCTTCACCCCGGAGACCTTGCTGTCGCTGCCGGAAATTTGCGCCTGGCTCGACGTACCGCAGAGCACGCTGAATGTCGCGTGCCGCGAGTTCCTCGGTGTCAGCACGATGCAGTACACGCGTCTGCGGCGCCTGGACCATGCGCGCCATCGTCTGCGGCTGGGCGGCGACCAAGGCAACGTCACCTCGGTCGCGACCGGCCTGGGTTTTTGGGAGCTGGGCCGGTTCGCGGTCGCCTATCGCGCGCGCTTTGGCGAAAGCCCGTCCGAGACCCTGCGCCACGGCCAGGCGATGCACGGCGTCTGATCGCGGCCCGCGCAAGGCTTCCTGCCCGATCTGTTGGAATCGCATAGTGCGCGAGGTCCTCCCCTGACAATATCCCGCTCGGTCACGGCGGTCAGTAACGGAAATACCATTACTGGTCAGGATGCTTTCAATCGAGCGGGCCCAGGCGGGGTTTATTACCCTTTGTCCGCCACCGATGCGACCATCGTGTCTCTGGTTTCCGGTCTGGTGCCCGTGACGCAATGTTGCGCCAGCGGAACGCGCATCGCCACGCCGGACGGGTGAGATATAGCCCCTACGGCGCCGCCGGCCGCGCCTGACGCCGTGCGAGGCGCCTCAATACTCCCGTGAACGGCCAATATCCGGCCGCGGAGCGAGCAACGTCGATGCCCAACCTCGCGCCCGTCCGCCGCCCGAAAAGTAGCGCGCCATGCCGCGGATGCGGTCCTACGGGCCTCGCCGCTCGGCCCGGTTTCCAGTCTGATACCAACCGGCGGAAAGGTTGACTCGTCATCACGACGTCATGGACTCGGCCTGGCATTCCATCACTCTGTTCATCGTGTTGCCGCCGATGGCCCGGCCAGGCCGAGCCATGACGAGTGGGGCGGCAATGTGTCAATCTTTCCGCCGGCCGGTATAATCCGCGCGCACTTCATCATCTGACCGTTCGGGTACTCTCACGTGCCGCGCCGGTTTTCTGAGACAACCAATGGAGGGATACAAACATATGCCTTCATCACTCGGTATGCGGCGTTCGCGACGCAGTCCAACGCGCCGTTATGGATTTTGATCCCTCTGTCATCAAGTTCGATATCGCCGTCAGTCAGCGGCAGACAGGTGTCCAGCAGAACCCTGGCTCCGCCGGGTGAAATCGAATAGCCCATCAATCCAAACGCGTGGTGAAGACGGAATGGCAACGCGGCCATCTCTGATTGTTACATGGGCCAGCGCGCAACCAAGATTATGGTCGGAATATTTCAGGTCCGCCGAAATGACGCCGAGTTCTCGCAAGGCCTCGCGATCAGCGGATTTTCCGTCCACCCCGGAAGCTCGTACTATATCCGGAACGTGCGCGTTCGTTGTCAGAAACGTTCGTAAACGTTCGACATGGCGATCCAGATTTATGACGCGAACAGTCATGTTTCGGCCTCGTTCGGCTACCGAAGGCCCAGACCGCGGGCGATGATGCCGCGCAGGATTTCCCGCGTGCCGCCGCGCAGCGAGAATGATGGCGCGTTCAACATGGTGTGCGCGAGTGTCGCCGCGAAAGCCTGGGTCGAACCGCGGTCCGGCTCGGCCTCGACCAGGCCGCGCGCGATCTCGGGGATTTCCTGTTCCAGTACCGCGCCCAGATCCTTGACCAGAGCGGCCTGCAACGCGGGGTCCTCGCCCGCCTGCAGCATGGCGGCGACCGAGCCGGACAGCCGTCGCAATGTCATGATATGTGACGTCAGCCGGCCGATCGCCACCGCCGCCGCGTCGGACGGATCGCGGCCCAGTACGCGGATCAGTTCGACGAGCAGCCAGAATGAGGACAGGAAACGTTCCGGACCGCTGCGCTCGAACGCCAGTTCGCTGGTCACCTGATGCCAGCCGTCACCTTCTTTGCCGAGCAACGCGCTCTCCGGCAGCAGCGCGTCCTGGAACACGATTTCGTTGAAGTGGTGCTCGCCGGTCAGCGCGAGGATCGGACTGATCGAGACGCCGGGCGTGTTTTTCAGATCCACCATGAACTGGCTCAGTCCGCCATGCCGATCCTCGGCGGGACCGGTGCGGCAGAACAGAATCATGTAGTGCGAGAGATGCCCGAACCCGGTCCAGATCTTGGTGCCATTGACCAGATAGCCGCCCTGGACCTTCACCGCCCGCGTGCGCACCGATGCGAGGTCGGAACCAACATCCGGCTCGCTCATACCGATGCAGAAATACGCTTCACCCGCCGCGATCCTGGGCAGGATCTGTTTCTGCTCCTCCGAGCCGACGCGCAAAATTAACGGCCCGGACTGCCGGTCCGCGATCCAGTGCAAGCCGACCGGCGCACCGGCGGCGAGCATCTCCTCCAGCACCACATAACGTTCGAGGGCGGAACGTTCATGTCCGCCATGCTCCTTCGGCCAGGTCATGCCGATCCACCCTCGCTTGCCCATGGCGCGCGAGAACGCCTCATCATGACCGGTCCAGGATTCCGCGCGCTCCACCGGTTGGCGCGCCGCGAGTTCGGTCTTCAGGAAGTCGCGAACTTCCTGGCGCAAAGCTTCAGCTTCGGGCGATTGCGGCGGTGGCGGAAACACAAAGGCGGACACGGGCGAACTTTCGGTGGGGGGTACCCGCCGGTAGCGCGCGGATGCGGTCGGGTCAACCACCTGACCACACCATCACGCCGCACTGATCGCAACTCGATGACAACTAATTTGACAGAGTCACATTACCTGGCATGTCTTGCTACCGCATCCCACGAGCACGCGCCGTGCGTATGATATCGAGCGCGTGTTCGCTTTTCGATGTCGGTGCGTGCTCGGTTCGCGGGATACCGGCCTTCTCGCGGCGGGCCGGATCGTCGATCCAGCTCTTCGGCAGATCAAGCCGCATGTCGACCGGCGTATGACGCTGACCGTCGGTCAGAACGCCGAATACCGCCACCTGACAGTTGTCCACCTTACCCAGCCGGTCCGACCATTGCCGGGCTAGCCCAACCGAACGGTCTCCTTGTTTGGGAAACTATCCGGTTGACATACCATGACACAACATCTAGTGAAACGGCCGACAGGCCGGTGAGCGAACCAACTGAGGAAATTGAGGTCACGCCTGAGATGATCGCGGCGGGGCTGGAAGAGCTTTTTTCTTACCGCTCAGACGATTCCGTTGCTTACGCTTCTGAAGTCGTGACCAGGATTTATCTTGAGATGCGGCGGTGTCGGCATAGGTCGCCGTCTGAAGTGTCTTCCGCATACGGCCACGCCGTGCGCTCTTCATAACTAGATAAGCGACCCGCATGATAGACACGACTGCCTGAACGTATTTTCGCCGAGATGGATTAACAGTTTCGAGGTATTCTCTCATCCCTTCTGGGAAGGGCGCGTGAAATCCAGCGCATCCCCGAACGATGGCAGATGTCTTGAAATCGATCGGAACCTTGGAGTGAGCAAAAGCATTTCGAATTTCTCGGATGCGGTCACAGTCGTCTCTAATCTCTGAGTCTATTATGCCCAAAGCGTAGGCGACCTTAATTCTCGCGGAAAATGGCCCTAGCGGCCCCTCAAATCTGAAAATTTCTGATAGAGTGCTCTTGTTCCAGTCAACCGCATGGATCGTGAGAAGAACTTGCAAACAATCCTCCACAAATGAGGCGGCCATTACCGCACATCCTCTGTCGCTTTCCGCGCCATGAAGAGCGGCCATTAATGTTCTGAATTCTTCTCCGTCAGCGGGATTGCGGTCTATCAGACCACGTAGTTCCTTCCGCCATTGTGGCATGCTACTCTCCCCCTATGAGCAATCAGGGAAGCGATGACGGTCAGCGCCGGGATGCCTTACTCCTGCGGCTGCTGAAGACCCCTCCCCAACCACGTCCCAAGCGGGATCGTGGCAAGGGAGCGTCTGCCAAGCGGGATAAAGAGTCGAGTCCGAGTCCTGGTCCGAAACGTAAATCCTGAAGTTGGCAGCGTATAAAGCAATTGCCGGGATGATTACGGGCGGCTTAGTGTTTCTTCTCTCAGGTTGTTCTCCCCCAGGATACCATTACGGAATGTGGAGTATTTCCGATCCTAGTGAAGCCTTCAGGCTTCATTCCAACTATGCTCTTCCGTCCTATCAAACAACGGCCACGCCTGAA
>Ga0182018_10002284_pt1 | contig 19575 bp, 18 predicted proteins | sample 812P2MmetaG_FD_120490 | JGI IMG/M metagenome (GOLD analysis project Ga0182018, IMG submission 120490) | Permafrost microbial communities from Stordalen Mire, Sweden - 812P2M metaG | ecosystem: Environmental > Terrestrial > Soil > Wetlands > Permafrost | place: Sweden: Stordalen | collected...
GCATTGCCCTCGCGCGCGCCGTCACGCGTTGGTTGCCTCGCTGCCCCTGGTGCGGCCGACGGCGGGAACACGATCACGAAAGGGCCCCATCTACGCGAGGTCCGCCGCAGTAGTGTTAGGGAGTCCGTCCCGGCGTTGTTGCCGATGTATATGTTGACCCCGAGGTTCGCGAGCTCCATCGCGTGACTGGGAAGCTGGAGCCAGACCCCGATGGGGAAGAAGCTCGGGTCCGTGGGGATGCCCCTCGACCAACTCGCATAGGGGCTCGTCCAGGCCACTTTCGGTATTGCGGGGACACACGACGGCGGCTGCGCCCCGCTTTCCACGCCACCGTCGGTGGTCGGCGTCGACGCTGCCTCGGTGCCGGAGTCGGCGTTGGCGGTGGTGGTCGCGTCGAGGACGTTGCTCGAACCGCCATCCCGGACGGACGATGCCGACGAACCATGACCGCCGCATCCTTGCGTGAGTGCGAAGACCGCCATGACGGCGCCGGCGGCGGGGGTATGAGCACGAGGGAGTCTCGACGCGTCCGTCATGGGGACCTCCGACGCAAAGTGTACACCCTCGTCCGCGCGCTGGGCGCTTACGCCTAGCGGCCCTGGCTCATTGGGTCATCGCGCGAGCACCCGCATCGAAAGGCCGTATCGGGGGCGTAGAGTAATTGCGGGGTAGGGGACGACACGAGCACCCGGGGCCTCCTCGAAGCGGAAGCGCTGCGCGATCGTCGCGAGGAGCAGCGTGGTCTCCATCATGGCAAACGCGTTCCCGATGCACACGCGTGGCCCTCCGCCGAACGGGAAGTACGCGAACTTCGGCAGCCTCTTCGCCAGCCCGTCTGCCCAGCGTTCGGGCCGGAATGCGTCCGGGTCGACGAAGTGGCGAGGGTCGCGATGGACGACCCATTGACTCATCCAGAGCGGCGTCCCCTTGGGAAAGCGGATGCCTCCGATCTCGATCGGTTCGATGGCTTCGCGTGCCACCGCCCACGCCGGCGGATAGAGCCGCATCGACTCGGTGACGACGTGTTCCACGTAAGCGAGACGCGGAAGGTCCGCGAGGTCCGGTGCGCGTCCGCCCAGCACCGAGCGAATCTCCTCGCCGAGGCGGGCGTCCACGTCGGGCGTGCGCGACAAGAGGAAGAGAGCCCACCCCAGCGCGTTGGCCGTCGTCTCGTGGCCGGCGAGAAACAGGGTGAGCACCTCGTCCCGGAGCTGCACGTCGCTCATGCGCCCGCCGTCCTGGTCCTCTGCGGACAGGAGCATGGACAACAGATCGCCCCGGTCTTCTCCGCCGTCGGCACGCCGACGAGCCAGGATCCGGTAGATGATGGCGTCGAGGCGCTTCATGCCCTCCCTGAAGCGCCGGTTGCCCGGCAAGGGCAGGCGGTGAAAGTTGGGGATGAGCACGACCAGCGGGTTCGTGAAGTGGTCCATCAACGCGTCGACGGCCGTGCCGACGGCCGTTGCGTCGTCGCCGACGTCCGAGCTGAAGAGCGTCCTCGTGACGATCTCGAGCGTCAGGCGCATCAGATGCTCATGCATGTCCCGCACCTCGCCGGGACGAAGGAGTCCGGCCGAACGCTCGGCGCTGGCGACCATCTGGGTCGCGTAGGCCTGAAGCCGATCGCGGTGGAACGCGGGCTGCGCGAGGCGACGCTGCCGTCGCCAGAAGTCGCCTTCGCTCGTGAGGAGCCCCTCGCCGAGCGCGCGCCGCAGGTCCCGAACGAACATGTCCTTGACGAAGCTCTTGTTGGATCCGACCAGCACCTCCTCGATGTCCGAGGGGTTGCTGAGCAAGACGCTGCCGATGCGCGGCAGACGGAGATCAACGACGTCGCCGCGGGCGCCCGCCGCTCGGAGAAAGCCGAGGGGGTTGCGCAGGTAGTGGGCCATGGACCCGATGACCGGAAGCGAAGGGGCGCGCGGGATGGATGCGAACGACGTCACGCGAGTGCCCGCCGGCCGCCGCGCTTCGGGCGTGGCTTCTTCCTCGCGCGGGGCTGAGCTGCGCGCGCTTCTACGGTTTCCGGCGAGCGAATCAACAGTCCCTCTCGAAACGCCGCGGTCTGCCGGCGCAGCGCGTCCAGGAGCGCGATCCGTACGGTCCCCTCGTCCGGTCGGGTCGCCGCCGCCACCCGAAGCATCTTCTTCATGCCTACGAGCGACGCCGCCACGTCTCCCGTCTGGGGCAGGAGACGCATGATGCGGCGCCTGAGCGGTCGCGTGGAGTTGCTCAGCATGTGGAAGATCACGCTCCCGCTGATGCGGGCGAGAGCATCCTGGATTTCGAGCTCCGACTCCACGTACGCATCGGGGTCGTGCACGCTGGCGATCGAGCGGTCGAGCAGCACCTCGAGAGCGCGCAGATCCTCGAGGCTCATGCGCGCGATGGCTCGGGCCGCCGTCATGCTGAAGCTCTCGTGCCAGAAGTCGAGGGCCTCGACGAGGAACCCATCATCGAGAGGCAGGCCCTCGAGCGCGAACATCGCGGCAAGCACGTCCAGGCCGCCGTGCGTGCGGTAGTCGTTCACCACGATCCCCGACCCGTGCTTCGCGACCACGAGATTGAGCCGCTGAAGTTGCTTGGTCGCCATGCGGAGCGTGGTGCGGTCGACACCGAGGTCGACGGCGAGCTGCCGCTCGGGTGGCAGGCGAGTCCCGGGCGGGAACTCGCCCTTGAAGATCCGCGTCATCAGCGCATCGGCGAGGAGTTCGGGCGACCCACGAGCGCTCTTGTTGCGATTCACCGGGCCTCGAACTTCTCCGTCTCGAAGCTCACGCGGTAGCGGTTGGCGCACGTCTCGTCTTTCTTGGGCTTCCACTTCTTGTCGAGGATGAACTTCCCGTCCTTGCATTCGACCTGCTTGCCCAACGTGGAACACGACCGCGCCGACTCCTCGGTGCACGGCTCGTTCTCTTCGACGATGCTCTTGTCGCAGCGGACGCTGTAGTTGCCGGGCAGTTCGCATCCGAGGGCGCCCAGACAGTGGAGCTGCGTCTTGAAATGGCCCCCCTGACACACGAGCACGTTCTTCTTCGCCGCGTCGCACGCGCCGTTTCCCTCGTCGCGGCAGTCCTCCCCCTCGAGGGCCTGTGTCCGGTCGCAGCGGACGCCTCCACCTTTCTCCGTATGGCAACCGAGGGCCCCGTGGCAGGTGCGGCGCGCGACGAGCTTGCCGTCCGTGCAATCGAGCTCCGTCTTCCCCGCTCCGTCGCACACGATGGAGTCGGGTCTGCAGGCGTCTCCCGCCTCGCCCGTGGGGGTGCACTTGGGGTTTTGGTTTTCGTCGAGCGTGCAGCCGCCCCGGCAGCTCCACTCCGTCGAGAACTTGCCGCCGCGACAGCGGAGCTCCTTGCTCCCGTCGGCGCTGCAGGCCCGCGCACCCTCGTGCCCGCACCCGTCGCCCAGGTCCGCCTTCGTGTTGTCGCAGACGAGGGACTTTCCGTCGTCGTTGCACCCGCCCGCTCCCTTGCACGTCTCCATGACGTACTTCTTGTTGACGCACACGAGGTGGGATTTCTTGTCCGAGCAGCTCCCGGGGGCATCGGTGCAGTCGTCCCCGGGCTTCGCGCAGCAGGGCAAAAGGAGGACGGTGCCGAGAAGGGCGAGCGGGACGGCGGTGAGAAAGCGCGATCGCATGGGGGGGATTGGTTTTACAGTTCGAGGAGGAGCCCTGCAATATGACGCCTGGTCGAATGATGGATTTCCCGCTGACGTTGACCCACCTCCTCGAGCGGGCGCGGAGATACTTCCCGAAGATCGAGATCGTCAGCCGCACGCCCGACGGGACCCTCCACCGCTGTACGTGGGGCGACGTCTACGCCCGCTCCGGCAAGCTCGCGCACGCTCTCGAGCGTCTCGGTGTGAAGCCGGGCGACCGGGTCGGGACGCTTGCGTGGAATCACTACCGCCATCTCGAGGCGTACTTCGCCGTGCCGATGATGGGGGCCATCGTCCATACGCTGAATCTGCGCCTGCATCCGACGGAGCTCACGTACATCGCCCGGCACGCCGAGGACTCCATCATCCTGGTCGACCGCTCCCTCCTCCCGTTGCTCGACCAGTTCGTCGCGGGCGTACCGACGGTGCGTCACGTGGTCGTGATTCCCGACGACGGCCCGACGCCGGCGGGGAAGCTCGACTACGAGGCCCTCCTCGAGCCGGAGCGGCCCGAGTACGACTGGCCGCGCCTGGACGAGAACTCGGCCGCGACCATTTGCTACACGTCAGGCACCACCGGGAACCCCAAGGGAGTGGTCTACAGTCACAGGTCGAGCGTGCTCCACGCGATCGTGGCGGCGACGACGGACGCGAACGGGATTTCCGCCCGCGACACGGTGATGCCTGTGGTCCCGATGTTCCACGCCAACGCCTGGGGACTGCCGCACTCGTGCGCGGCAGTCGGCGCGAAGATGGTCTTCCCGGGGCCGAAGCTCGATCCCGAGAGCCTGCTGGACCTCATGGCGAAGGAAAAGGTGACGTGCTCGGCGGGTGTGCCGACGATCTGGCTCGGCATCCTCGCGCTGCTCGACGCCACGCCCAAGAAGTGGGACCTGTCGAGTCTTCGTCAGATGATAATCGGCGGATCGGCCGCCCCCCCGTCGCTCATCGATGGCTTCCAGAAGCGGCACGGTCTTGCAGTCACCCACGCGTGGGGGATGACGGAGACCAATCCGCTGGGCTCGATCGCCCGTCTGAAGCCGCACCTCGAGACGAAGAGCGACGAAGAGCGTCTCCTAGCGCGCGCATCGCAGGGATTCGCCGTGCCCTTCGTCGAAACGCGGCACGTGGCGGACGACGGCCGCGTGCTCCCCTGGGACGGGGAGACGATGGGCGAGCTCGAGGTGCGCGGGCCGTGGGTCGCTGCGTCCTATCTGGGCGACGAGGGGAAGGACCGCTGGACGAAGGACGGCTGGTTCAAGACGGGAGACGTCGTGACCATCGACCCCGAAGGGTATCTGCGGATCTGCGACCGCTCGAAGGACGTCATCAAGTCCGGCGGCGAGTGGATCAGCAGCGTGACGCTCGAGAACGCCCTGATGAGTCACTCTGCGGTGCTCGAGGCGGCGGTCTTCGCCGGGCGCCACCCCAAGTGGGACGAGCGGCCCATCGCGGCCATCGTGACCAAGAAGGACATGCGGGTCACGGAGGCGGAGCTCGCCAAGCACCTCGAGGGGAAGTTCGCGAAGTTCTGGATGCCCGACGCATACGTGTTCATGGCTCAGATCCCGCGCACCTCTACCGGCAAGTTCCTGAAGACGAAGCTCCGCGAGCTTCACGGCGAGATGCTGATGAAGGGCAAGAGCTAGGGCCCGCCCTGACACCTGCCCGAAGGGCAATGCCACACGGGCTCCTAGCCCGTCGCGTCGCTTTCGTGCAGCGCGCCGGGCCGGACCGTATCCTTCGTAACCTCCACGAGCGCCCGCCACGTCCCGCTGTCGGGTTCCGCAGGGACCATCTCGGGCATGGGCACCGGGAAGTCGGACGGGGGCGGGAGAATGGTCGAGGTGGTGCGGCTCATCGGCGGCGAATCGGTCCCGGGCAGACCGGGCGCGTCCGGGGGATCAACGTCCCATAGAGCGAGGTCATGCCCGCGGCCAACTATTCGGCAGGGCGCTTCTCGGTCCGCGTGCGCCTTCGGTGCGAGTGCCCCTGCGAGTGGCGCCGCGGCTCAGGCTGCCCGACCGCGATGATCTCGATGCCCCCGTGCGTCACGCCGCGCGTGGCGAGCAGGCGGTCGGCCACGCGCTTCAGTTCGTCGCTGCGGCCTTGCATCACGATGACTTCGAGGCATCGATGTTCGTCGAGGTGGATGTGCAGCGTCGATCGGACGCGGTCGCCGAGCTGATGCTGGAATTCGGTGAGCTTTTCGGTCAGCTCGCGCACGTGGTGGTCATATACGAGTGTCAGGGTTGCTACGGCCGGAGCGCCGCGTGCCACCTGGGCTCGCACGATCTCGGCGCGAACGAGGTCTCGCAAGAGCTCCGATCGGGTCACGCCCCTCTCGGCGACGATGACATCGAAGTGCTCGAGCAGGGGTCGATCCATCGCCACGCCGAACCTCACGAGCTCGTTTCGCATGCGCGTCAGCGTAACGCAGTCGGAGGAGCCCGCGTCGGCGCGGCCTCGGAGCGCTACCAATAAACTGCCGCGCGGATCATCAGCGTCCTCGGCAGCCCTGGCGTGAAGCTGATGCCGGCGGGCGGGTTCGGTCCTTCGTTGGGGAGGCGAGAATTGACCTCGAACTGCCCCTCTCGCCAGGCGACGTCGCCGACGTTCAGCAGGTCGGCGACGAGCTCGACGTTCTTCCAGCGGGCTCCAACCTCTGCGTTGACGACGGTCCATCCCGTCTCGACGAGGGGCGTCGGACCGTGGTCTCCGTGGCGGTCGGACATCGATCGCACCGTCACCGATCCCGTCAGAGTCACCTGCCCGACGGGTTGGCGGCCGCCGAGGCCGGCGCTGAAGGTCCTGATCGGTGCGTCGGGCAGGTAGACAGTCCCCGCGGCGATGTCCGCGGCGTCGGTGTAGCGCCCGTGCGCGGCGGTGAAGGACACGTCGGCGTAGAGGCGCCGGTCGAAGCTGTAGCGTCCGGCGAGATCCACCCCGTAGCGGCGGGTAGAACCCGAAGGGGCGATCGACGCCGTGTCGCCATCGATCGTGAGCTCCGAGCTCAGATCGATGATGAATCCGACCGCCGACAACGCGACACCCTCGATGGGCCGGACGGTCGTGCCAATCTCGTAACCCACCGCGGGCGCAATCAACGTCGTCGCCTGCCCGGCGAGGAGGGTGCGCGCGTCGTTGCTATGAAAGCCACGTCCGTAGTTCGCGAACAGATCCAACTGATCGACGGGTGCGACGACGGCCGTCGCCTTCGGCGAAAACTGCGCCTGTCCCGAGTAGCCGGACACCTTGTCGACCGCGGTCTGACTCTCGTTGCTCACCGCAGCGTCGACGCGGTCACCGCGCGCGCCGAGCACGAACCGGAACCACCTGGCGGGGTGGACCTCTTCTTCCGCGAAGACACCGGTCTCCATCTCGCTTATCTGGCCGTCGTAGATCGGCCCGGGAATGTTCGCGTCCACGCCGTCGAGGCGGACGCGTCCCTCGGTACGGTGAAGCCGCGCCTCGATGTCGTCGTCGCGAATCTGCAGACCGACGGTCGTGCGCGTAAGCATGCCCGCGACAGTCACGCGGTGGGTGAGCCGCACGTTGGCGCCGGATTCCGTGCGCGTGTCGTCCTGCTCGATCTGGGAACCGTATTTGATGCCGTCGGGCTGGAACGATGAGGCGATGCCGTCGTTCGGGAAGAGCTGGAGGTTCGAGTGAAGCGTGAAGACGTTCGCCTGTAGGTCCCAGTGCGCGTCGAACTGTCGCCGGTACTGCGTCCACGCCATCACTCGCTGACTCGCGCCGCCCTGGGTCGGGTCGACCGAGTCGAAGCGGTTGATGCAGTGCGATCCCGAGTAGGCGGCCGGCGTCGGCGTACCGTCACCTTCTCCGCAGACGGCCCTCGCAGGGAGGACGCCCGACATGTTCCACGAGCCGCTGTACGCCATGACCATGAACGAGATCTCGCTGCGCTCGTCGAGCAGTCGCGTCGCCTTCGCATAACCGTTGACGCGGCCGAAGTCCTCCGGATGCACGAACGGCCCGTTCTCGTGGAACACCTCGGCTGCCACCGCCATTCGCCAGCGGTCGCCCAGGTCGGGCGACTCGACGAGGACGAGGCGCTCGTGCCCGGTTGAAGGGGCGAGTTCGAGCTTGGCCACGCTCTCGTCGGCGTGATCGGCCATCCGGAAGGTGGTCGATCCCGCGGTCCCGAAGTTCCCCACGTCGGTAGCGTAGGTGCCCTTGGTGGAATCGATCCTCGCGACCGTCTCGGGAATGAGGAAGTGCAGGTCCGAGTAGCCCTGGCCGTGCGCATGGCTCACGGCGTTGATGGGCACGCCGTCGACGAAGAACGCCATGTCGGTCCCGTGGTCGAGGTTGAAGCCGCGCGCGAAGTCCTGCTGCGCCTTCCCGCCGCCGGCGTGCTGAACCGAGAAGAGCCCCGGGACGACATCGAGCAGCCCTTCGGCTCGGAAGCGCGGACGAAGGGAGAGCTCGTCCTGATCGGTGGTCGAATCGGACGCCGCATTTCGCTCTGGTGGCGCACCGATGGGCAAAGGTGGCCGGTCCGCCAGGACGAGCGTCGACTGAGCCGAGCCCTCCTGCATCGGGATGGGCGCGACGGCAGCAAGGGGCGGCACCGCCGTCGACTGGGCTGCGGAAGCCGGCGCAGGCGTTGGCAGGTGGAACTCGTACGCAAGCTGCACCGTCGATCGGATCGCCGTGCCATTCTTTCGCGCGGGCTCGAAGGTGAACTTACGGACGGCGTCGAGCGCGGCTTCGTCGAATCCATGTCCCGCCGGACCCGTGACGCGCGCGGCCTCGACGTTGCCTCTCTGGTCGACCGCGATCTCGAGGCCCACCACCCCTTCGACCAGGTCGCGCATAGCCTGCGGCGGATACGTCGCCTCGATGCGGGCGCGGAGTACCGGCGGCGTCAAGGCATCCCCCGGTGCAATCGCGGCTGCGTCCATCATCCCCGCATCGCCCGTCGCGTCCTGCGCTCGCGCCACGCTCACCGACACGATTAGGATGACCGCAGCGAACAGGGCCGTCGCGACGATTTGTCTCATTGCGTTCTGACGTTGCGGTCGACGCGAGTAGCACGTATCGATATTCCGGTGCTACGAGAAATGCGCCCGCCGTTCCCTTCGGCGTCCGCCGGCGCAGGCCCCTTGGCGCTCGGCCTCTCCGCGGTCTTCCATGTCATGCTGCTCCTGGCGCCGACGGGCAGCGCCAGTGGATCCCGGGCTCACAAGGACGATTCGGTCAACGTCGATGTGTCCACGGATCTTGCGGCCTCACCCGAAACGACAGAGCCCGAGCCTGTCGCCCCTCCGGCCGGTCGTGCCACGAACGTGGGTTCCCGCGTCCACCTCGTTTCGACGTCGCCTGCGAAGCTCGATGCCCCCGCCGTGACTGCGACCGCCGATACGACGAGCGACGACACGCCGCGATTCACCATTACGATCGGGGCCGCGAGTGACACAGACAAAGGCGTGGCCCCACCTGGTGTCACGCGGCCGCGGGACGATGACGTCGCGGCGATAGCCGAGCAAGCCGTCGACGGTCAGGCTCGCCTCGTTCGCGGAGTGGCACCCGCCTATCCCGACACGGCGCGCGCCGACGGGATGGAGGGCGACGTGCATCTCGAGCTCATCGTGGGGACTTCGGGGGCCGTCGAGAGCGCCAGTGTGACCCGCGGCATCGGCAATGTACTCGACGAGGCCGCGCTGCGCGCCGCGCGGCAGTTCCGATTCGCACCCGCGACGAAGGCAGGGCGGCCCGTTCGTGTTCGCATGAGCTGGTCGATGCAGTTCCGACTGCGGTGACCCGCCTCAGCGCCCGACGTACCTGCCCGCGCGGCGCTCGCGGAACGACTGGACCCCCTCGCGCGCGTCCTCGCTCTTCATGAGCCGGACGATCTCGGGGCGCAGGGCCTCGATGGCCGCAGCGTGGCCCTGGGACCGACCTTTGCGCGCCGAGGCGAGGGTCGCCCGCACGCCCAGAGGAGCCTGCGCCGCGATCTTTTCGGCGATCGCCACACCGTGGTCAAGGAGCTTCTCGCGCGGCACGACCTCCTGGACTAGACCGATGCGAAGGGCTTCAGCCGCGTTGAACGGCTCCGCCGTGAGCAAGAAACGCATTGCGTTCCCCCAGCCCAGCTGCTCGGGCGCTCGGAAGGTCGCTCCTCCGAACGGGAAGATACCGCGAGCGATCTCGAGCTGCGAGAAAGTGGCATCCTCGGAGCAGAGGCGGACGTCGCTCGCGAGGGCGATCTCGATGCCGAGGGTGAAGACGCGTCCTTGCATCGCCGCGACGACGGGCTTCTTCAGCCCGCGCCCCTCGATCGCCAAGGGGTCCACGCCCGTCGCCGGCCAAAGGGGCTCACCGCTCTCGACGATGGGGGCGACGTTCGCAAGGTCCAGCCCTGCGGTGAAGTCCTTGCCGTGTGCGAAAAGGACGGCGCAACGCAAGGAGTCGTCCTCGTCGTAGCGTGTGTACGCGTCACCCAGCGCGCGCAGCATCTCGACGGTGAAGGAGTTCAGCTTCTGGGGACGATTGAGGCCGATAAGAGAAACGTGGCCGCGCGTCTCGGTCGTGACAGTGGGGTCGCTCATGGTGGGTGAGGCCGAGCCTATCGCGCGTGATGGCGGGAACAAGCGCGCGTAAAGGATACCGTGGGGGGACATGCCTCTGAGCATCTACTCCGGCATCTTCCTCGCCACGCTCGGCACAACGGTAACGCCCGTTCCGGAGGAGGCGGCCCTTCTCGCCGCGGGGTACGCCGCGCGCACGGGCCACGCGCCGCTACTGCCTTGCATCGGGGCGGCTCTGCTTGCGATCCTCGCGGGCGACACCGTCGCCTTTCTGGTCGGACGCTGGCTGCTCAGCCGCCTCCTCCGAACCAAGCTCGGCACGAAGCTCTTGCCCCAGCCGCGTCGCGAGTGGGCCGAGAGACTCGTCGCCACGAACGGAGCCCGCGCCATCGTCGTGGGCCGCTTCCTCACGGGCTTGCGAGGCTTCGTGTATTTCGCGGTCGGTGCGTCACGCTACCCGTTCGCGCGCTTCCTCGCCGTCGACGCGGTGGCGGGGGCCGTCGACGTCGGCGGGCTCGTCGGCGTCGGTTTTGCTTTCGGTGAGCTCCGCGGGCGCGCAGGCACCTGGGTCGACCTCATCGCCGCGGCGATTCTCCTCGCAACGCTCTTCGGCCCAGCGGTCGTACGGGCCCTGACGAACGTCGAGGGAATGACGCGCTGACGCGCTCGACGGCGACGCCCGACCCTTGCTATCCAAGCGCAGCCACCCATGTCGGCCCAACCCGCGCGCGGCCTGGGCGTCATCGACGCGTCGCTCATCGTCGTCGGGTGCATCGTCGGCGCGGGCATCTTCCTGGTGAGCCCGGACGTCGCGCGCGAGGTGCGCTCGCCTGCTGCCTTTCTTTTCACGTGGCTTCTGGGTGGTGGGGTCGCGCTGTCGGGAGCGCTCAGCAACGGGGAGCTCGGGGGCCTCTTCCCTCGCTCGGGAGGGGAGTACGTCTACCTGCGCGAGGCGTACGGGCCCGCTCTCGGCTTTCTGAGCGGATGGACCAGCTTCTGGATCGGGTTTCCGGGATCGATCGCGACGCTCGCCGCAGGCTTCGGTGCGACCTTCGCCGGCCTCCTGGGCTTCGGGGGGCAACGGGCTCCGTTGGTGGTGGGGATCCTCGCGGTCGTCGCGGTGACGCTCGTCAATACAATCGGTCTCCACCCCGGAAAGTGGACCCAGAACGTACTCTCCGTGACGAAACTCGCGGCGTTCGCAGTTCTTCTCGCACTCGGGATGCTCGTGCGCGGCAACGGCTCCAGCGGGCTCACGCCGTTCTTCGTCGCCGGTGACAGCGTCGGTGGCATCGCGAGGGGGCTCGTTCCCGTGCTGTTCGCCTACACGGGCTGGAACGCGGCCACGTACGTGGCGGGCGAGATGCGCGAACCGACGCGAGGTCTGGGGCGCGCCCTCGGCCTCGGCACGTTGCTCTGCGTTGTCCTGTACGTGGCGATCAACACGATCTATCTGCGTGCTCTCCCCCTGGCGACGCTCGCCGCATCGACGGATCCGGCCCGAGCCTCGGCGATCCGTCTCGGAGGCGACGCGGTGGGGAGGCTCCTCTCACCGCTCGTCGCGATCTGCGTTCTGAGCTCCTTGCAGGCTACGGTTCTGGTCGGTCCCCGCATCTATCAGGCGATGGCTGTCGACGGCCTCTTCTTTGCTCCGCTCGGACGAACGCATGCACGCGCGGGGACACCTGTCGTCGCGCTGGTCGTTCAGGGGGTCGTCGCGACGGCGCTCCTCGTTGCCGGGAGCCTGGGCAGCCTGGATCGACGCTTCGATCGCGTGTTCGATCAACTCCTCACGTTCACGATGTCCGCCATCGTGGCGTTCTCGACGCTCGCCGTGGCCGCCGTCATCGTGCTGCGCGTGCGTCGACCCGACGCGCCACGCCCCTTCCGAGTGCCTGGCTATCCGTTCGTGCCGGCCCTGTTCGTGGTGGTCAACGTGTGGTTGCTGTGGAGCGAGCTCGAATACGCGGACCGGCAAGTATCGAAGGGCGAAGGGCGAATTGGCCTCTTCGCTTCGCTCGCCATCATGGCGGCCGGACTTCCCGCTTACTTTGCCTTTCGCCACGGCCGGGCGAAACAGGGGGAGAAAGCCTTTCAATGAGCCGTTTCGCGCTTCTGTTCTTCGCGACCGCCATCTCGTGCGCCCGAGCCCCCGCGTCCGACGCACGCTCGACGACGCTCGAGCCATCGGCCGCGCCCTCGACCTCGACCTCGACCTCGACCCTGGACCCCGGCAAGGACGGCAAGGACTTTCTGGCCGAGGCTCGCGTCCTCTTCCGCGTCGCTGCTTGCGGGTCTTCCGGCGAAGTTCCGTCTCGCTTCGACGTCGCCGTCGTCGCTCGCCACTGCGAAGAGCTCGCGCGCGCCTACGACGAGTACAAGAAGAACTGGGTCGACGTCGCAATGCCCTTCCTGGCGTCGCTGCGGCCGAAGGATCTGCCGCGCGTCGTCGTGTATCCCTTCGGCGGAGGCGATCTCGTCAGCGCGCTGGCGACCTTCCCGGATGCTACCGAGATAACGACCGTCTCTCTAGAACCCGCGGGGGACGTGCGGCCCGTCGACACGATGGCGGCCGATCGACTCGGGCACGAACTCGCGGTTCATCGCGGCCACCTCGAGCGGCTGTTCGAGAAGGCGCATTCTCGGACGGACAACCTCGAGAAGGAATCGAAGACGGAGATGCCCGGCGAGATCGTCTTCGCGCTCGCCGCCCTGGTCGTTCACGGGTTCGAGCCCACGAGCCTGCGCTATTTTCGGCTGGGTCCGGACGGCGCGGTCGCCTACGTGACTCAGGCCGACATCGACGCGGCGGCGCGGAAGCCGCGCGAGCTCCGCCAGCTCTTCGAGAACGTCGAATTCGGCTTCCGGGCATCCTCTGCGGATGCCGGTGGGGCTTCCGGCCCCCCGCGGGTCTTGCGTCACATCGGCTACAATCTGGACGACGACCACCTCAAGGCAGACGGCTCCCTTCTTGCCCACCTGAACTCGAAGGGCAAGGTCGTCGCGATGACGAAGGCCGCGACACACCTCCTCTGGAGCGATCACTTCAGTTTGATCCGCGGCTGGCTCATCGATCACGCCGTCTGGATGGTGTCCGATTCGACCGGACTGCCCCCCCGTTTCGCCGAGCCGGCCGGGTTCGTTCAGGAGACGTACGGGACGTTCGACGGGCCCGCCGCCTTTGGCACACCGGCCGCCCGAGACGGTGACGCGCTCCGGCGTTTGTTCGCGTCCCAGCCCCAGCGACCGCTTGTTTTCCGCTACGGCTACCCGGATAGCCACGGACACGCCCATCTCGTCGTGACCTACCGCAAGTAGGGCCGAACCGGCACCTGATGGTGCTGTTTTTGCTGGCCAAAAGGCCCGCCATGATTAGGTTGGGCGTTCCACGGGAAGCCTCTGGGCGTGGCGTCTGTTGTCCACATTCAAGAGCGACCCTACCTGCCTGCCAGGCATCTGACCCCTGAACCCCAGTGAACGCACCGAGCACCGCTCTCGCACCCCGGCGAGAAGACGTCCATCGCGGACATCGTGAACCCCTCGAGCTCGACCGGCTCGGGAAGGCTGCCGCTGCCAATGACGCGGCCCCCGCGCCGCGGCCCATCCCTCCGCGCGACCGCCGCCGGCGGGTGCTCACTCACGAGGAAGAGGTCGCGCTGTCGCAGCGTATCGAGACCGGCGAGCGCGATGCATTGCAGGCGCTTCTCGAGACGCCGCAGTCCTCCGAGTCGCTACATGGGCTCGCTCTGGAGGTGCGCGACGGGCGCGTGCTTCCGTCGTCGCTGCTGCGAAACGCACCCGAGGACGCCGACGAGCAGGACAACCTGGAGCGACTCGCCCGGCTTTTCGAGCGAGCGTCGGCCGCAGCATCGGCGAGGACGACGAGAGAGGCCGGCACGGCCGCCGCACGCGAACGCTTGCGCCGCCGGCGGGGTCGCATCGCGGCCGAGCTGTCGGGTGAACGCTTCGAGCGCTCCGTCTTCGATCGCCTCGCGCGTGGCCTGAGGTTCCGACGCGCCGACGATCGTGCACGCCGGGCCTTCGCGCGCGGCCGTCGCGAGGCTCAGATGGCCGTGCACGAGTTCGTCGGCGCGAACTTCGGCCTCGTCATCACGTACGCCCGTCGTTTCGTCGGTCAAGGGCTCGACATGCACGACCTCGTGCAGGAAGGCCAGCTTGGCCTGATTCGCGCGGTGGAGAAGTTCGACTGGCGCCGCGGGCACCGGTTCTCCACGTACGCCGCCTGGTGGGTGAGGCAGGCCATGGCGCGCGCCCTTGCCGATCAGAGCAAGACCATCCGCGTCCCGGTGCACCTGCTCGAGAGCCGCCACAAGCTCGAACGCGTCCGCCGGGCGATGGAGCAGCAGGGCCGGTCCGATCCGAGCGACGAAGATCTCGCGCACGAGAGCGGCCTGCCCATCGACAAGGTCCGGGCCATTCGCGGCCTCGTGCGGGAGCCTCTCCGTCTCGAGGCGCCGCTCGGCGACGAAGGCGACAGCGGCCATCTCGGCGATCGCGTGGCCGACCCCCGGTCTCCCGCGCCTGACGAGCAGATCGCCAGCCGGCACATGGAAGTGCAGGCGCGCGCGCTGCTCGAGCATCTATCCCCCCGCGAGCAGCAGCTGCTGAAGCTCCGCTTCGGGATGGACGGGGGCCCCGGACAGACGCTCGAAGAAGTGGGCAAATCGTTCAACCTTTCGCGCGAGCGCGTCAGGCAGATCGAAGCTGCGGCGCTGAAGAAGCTGCGGGCGCTCTCCGAGGAGCGAGATCTCGGTTCGTACATCGGGCGCTGAGACGAAGCCGCCGCAGGTGCCCGAGCTCCTCTGGAAGGGCAAGTACCGCGACGGCCTTCGTGTCGAACCTTCCCGGACAGCCCGTCCACCGGAGACCGAGGAGATCTATGGACCGCGGTCGGCGCCCTGGCATGACCGCTTGATTCTCGGCGACGCGGGGCACGTGCTGCCGGGTCTTCTCGAAGAGCTCGCCGGTCGCATCGCCCTGGTCTACGTCGACCCGCCGTTCGACACGGGGGGGTCGTTCGAATTTCGCGCCTCCGTTCCCGAAGCCCCGCGCGGCACTCCCAGGATCGCCTTGCCCGGATACCGCGACGCGCGCGGCCTCGACGCATGGCTCGCGTGGTTCTACGCGACCGCGGTTCTCCTTCGCGACTTGCTCGTCGACGGAGGCAGCCTGTACGTGCACCTCGACGCGCACGCGGCTCACTACGCCAAGGTCGTTCTCGACGAGGTCTTCGGCGCGGGCTCGTTTCAGCGCGAGGTCTTCTGGCGCATCGGCTGGGTGAGCGGCTTCAAGTCGCGCGCCCGCGGATGGATACGAAACCACGACACGTTGCTCTTCTACGCGAAGGGCGGTCGCGTGCGCACGTTCAACAAGGAGTACATCCCGTATCCGCCCGGCTACGCACGCCGCGACGGGTCGCCGGCTCGAGCGGCGGGCTACCCCATCGACGACGTCTGGAACGGCAGCGACGTCGATCGTCTCGACAGCATCCAGATCGTTTCGTTCTCCGGGGAGAAGGTCGGTTATCCGACTCAGAAGAACGAGGCGCTGCTGTCGCGGGTCGTCCGCGCCTCGTCCAATCCGGGGGACATCGTGCTCGACGCCTGCGTCGGCTCGGGGACGACCGCGGTCGTCGCGCAGAGGCTGGGCCGGCGGTGGATCGCCTGCGATACGGCTCCGATCGCAATCCACACGACGCGAAGGCGTCTCCTCGCCGGCCGTGCCGTCGAGCCGTTCGTCGTGCAGCGATGCGACCGCGAAGCCAGGCGCCCGGGTGGCAAGCTCGCCGCGCGGGCAGAGGTCGACGGACGCCGCGCCACGATCGAGCTCAGCTCGTTCGCCCTGCCGGCGCGCGCGGTGCCGAGAGAAGCGAAGGCCGGCGTCACGCACTGGTCGCAGTGGATCGCCGGCTGGGTGGTCGATTGGGACCATCGCGGCGGCGCCCTGCACGCCGGCTCGCGGCGATGGCGCACGCCGCGCCAGGAGCGATTGCCCTTGTCCGCGACGCATAGCTACGAAGCGCCCGGGAAGTACGTCGCGGTCCTCAAGGCGTTCGACATCCTCGGTGGCACGACCACCAAGGAGCTCCGACTCGACGTGAAGCGCTAGGGGCGCGACGCGACTCGGTCAGCGCGTCACAGGCTCGCGCTGCTCGGCGTCGGCGGAGGCGGTGCAGTTTCGGCCGGTGGCGGAGGTGGCGGAGGCGGTGGCGGGGGAGCGCATACGGGCGGCGGAGGCTTGGGCGGATCGCCGTAGTTGGTGAAGGCGTAGATGAGGCTGATCGTCGTGGAGGTGTCCATGTCCACCTTGCCGGGCAGCGGATGGGCGTCGTAACGGGCTGAGATGCCGAACCCGAGGGACAGCGTCTTGCTGACCTTGGCCGAGAAGAGCGCGTCGTAGTTGAGGCGCGCGTCGTGCTCGGTGCTGGCGAGAAGGCTCTGGAGGTACTCGATGCCCCACGACAGGATCACGGCTTCGTTGAACGCGTGGCGAAAGCCGACGAAGAGGCGTCCGGAGTGATCGGTGGCCGTCTTCGGGAGCTCTTCCTGGAGGCCTGTCGCCGGGTCGATCACCGGAGCGCCCATCGCGTCGACCACGCCGAGCGAGTCGTCGCGGCGGATGTCGTACTGGAAGTCGTAGCCGATCTCGCCCCAGAGCGATGTCGTCTTCTCGTCCAGAAAGAGGTACTTGAGGCCCGGATCGATGTTGAGACGAAAGTCCAGGCCCTGGAAGCGATCGTGACGACCGGTCCCGATGAGGAACAAGGACATGTGCTTGAGGATGTAGCGGTCGTAACGCAGGCGCCCCTGGGCGTTCTCGGTGGTCTCGACGATCGCGGCTCCCGGCGGGGCACCCTGGCCGTAGTTGCCGATGATGGACGCGCCGAAGGCGTCGTCCGTCCAGCGGCGTGTGTAGACGGCGTTCCCGGTGACGGCCAAGAGGCGCGAGTTTCCCGTCATCTGCTGGCCACCCGCAGAGACCGTGAGCGTCGTCCCGGTCGGCGTCTTGTCGGCCACGACTGCCTTCGGAGCGGGCGGCGCGGTCACGAGGGCGGAGGCATCCGGCGGCGGTGCTCCCGTGGTGGTGAGAACCGCCTGCGCGCCCGCCTTGCTCGCCAGCGGCACGACGGCAGCGATAGCCAATAGCAGCGCCGCGACGGCGCGTTCTCTACGGGAAGCAAACATGGCGCGCGACGCTAGCACGCGATGCTAGCGTCGGAGGCGCACAATTCAGCGGGGCCACGGAGGGATTCGATGTTCAAGGAGTTTCGCGAGTTCGTCGCCCGAGGCAACGTCATCGACCTCGCCGTGGGCGTCATCATGGGCGCGGCGTTCGGCAAGATCGTGACCTCGCTCGTCAACGACATGGTCATGCCACCCATCGGCCTCGGGCTCGGGAAGGTCAACTTCAAGGACCTGTACGTCGACCTGACGCCGGGCACGAAGGCGATGACGCTCGACGAGGCGAAGAAGGCGGGCGACGCGACGATCAATTACGGCGCGTTCCTCAACACCATCCTCGAGTTTCTCATCGTTGCCTTTGCCGTGTTCTTGCTCGTCAAGACCACGACCAGATTCTACAAGTCGCACGCGAAGACCAAGGAGTGCGCCTTCTGCAAGGAGCAGGTGGCCCTCGCCGCCACACGCTGCAAGTTCTGCACGTCGTCGGTGGAGGAGCCCGTGAAGGCCGCATAGCTCACGGGGCGGCCGCGGGAAGCTCGGGCGGCGTCTTCTCGAAGCGAACGATCGTCTCCTTCAGGGCATCCGACCAAGGCGCAGGGCGGCGCGTGTCGAGGTGGACGTTGACGTAGACGATCTCGCCGCTCGTCAGACACAGGTCGCCGCGGTGCACCCCGAAGATGAACCGCATCGACGTGCGCCCGATGCGCCCCACGCGGCAGCACAGGTCGACGACGTCGTCGTACGCCGCCGAACCGTGGAACTCTGCGCGTGCCGAGACGGCGTAGGTGTCCGTCCCGTGCTTCGAGAAGTCCTCCGGGTAGCGGACGCTGAGGGCCCGCCAGTACTCGGTCACCGCCACGTCGAAGTACGCGAAGTACTGCGGGTTGAAGACGACACCCTGCCGGTCGACCTCAGCCCAGCGGACCCGCAGCGGGTAAGAGAACGTGAACTCCTCTCGCGGCATGGCAAAGGCCAGCGGATCCTAGCGCCATCCCCGCCCGAACGTCAGGGCGAGTGCGCGGCGCATGGGCTAGTTTGCTGCCGTGATCCCGCGGCTCGACCCGAAGGAGAGCAAGCGGCCCTTTTTGACCCAGCTGGCGGAGAGCTTGTCGCATACGCGAATGACGCTCCGCCTCGTCTGGCGGTCGTCGCCGTCCATGACGTTCGCGCTCCTAGGGATGACGCTCGTCGGCGGCCTCGTCCCCCTCGGCGTCGCCTACTCGGGCAAGCGAATCGTCGACGCCGTGGTCGCGCACGCACGCACCCCGACGCTCCACTGGGTGGGCGTCGAACTCGCGCTCGTGATTGCCCTCGCGACCGTGCAGAGGGGGCTTGCCCTCGTACGGAGCCTTCTCGGCGCGCGCCTGGGAATCGACATCAACGTCGCGATCTTGGAGAAGGCGCTGGGGCTCGAGCTCCGCTTCTTCGAAGACTCGGAGTTCTACGACAAGCTCACCCGGGCGCGCCGGGAGGCATCGTCGCGACCGATCTCGCTCGTCACCGAGAGCTTCGGCCTCGTCCAGAGCGTCATAACGCTCGTCGGATACGCGGCGCTCCTCGTCCAGTTCAGCGGCTGGGCCGTAGCCCTGCTCTGCGCGGCGACCGTGCCCGCCACGATCGCCGAGATGCGGTACTCGAAGCTCGCGTTCAAGATCAGAAACTGGCGGTCCCCCGAGTCGAGGCGCATCCTTTATCTCGAGTACGTCCTCGCGAACGACGAGCACGCCAAGGAGGTGAAGCTCTTCGGCATCGGGCCCCTTCTCCTCGAGCGGTACCGGAAGCTGTCCGAGGATTTCTACGAGCAGGACCGTGGTCTCTACCTGAGGCGCGCGAAGTGGACGCAGGTCCTGTCTCTCGTGGGCACGGGCACGTTTTACGGCGCGTACGCGGCGATGGCGCTGATGGCGGCGGCGGGCAAGCTCACGCTCGGGAACATGACGATGTACGTGCTCGCTTTCCGGCAAGGGCAGCAGGCGTTCCAGTCGGCGCTCGGCGGCATCGGGGCGATGTACGAGCACAATCTCTATATGTCGAATCTGTGGGAGTACCTGGGGATCGCGTCCGCGACCTCGACCCCGACCTCGACCCCGACCTCGACCCCGACCTCGACCTCGACCTCGACCTCGACCTCGACCTCGACCTCGACCTCGACCTCGACC
>Ga0182018_10002285_pt1 | contig 19574 bp, 15 predicted proteins | sample 812P2MmetaG_FD_120490 | JGI IMG/M metagenome (GOLD analysis project Ga0182018, IMG submission 120490) | Permafrost microbial communities from Stordalen Mire, Sweden - 812P2M metaG | ecosystem: Environmental > Terrestrial > Soil > Wetlands > Permafrost | place: Sweden: Stordalen | collected...
GGCCGGCTGGTCGGCCGGTTGATTAGCCGGTTTGTTAGCGGGAACTATGGCAACAACGAGGACGTCTGTGGCAGGTACCGAGGCGCGCTCGGCTTGGACGGATGAGGGCGTCCGTTGCGAGGCAGGTTGATCGGGCGCGATTGGCGGCGCTGGTTCCTGGGAAGGGTCGGACTGGGGTTTGTTATCCATCATCGTCCCGGACATGGTAAAACACTCGGTCTGACCAATCCACCAGAGTTGCGCCGACTTTTCAATCCCGATGGTTTTCGCGCGCCGCAATTTATCGCGGCGGGACTGCTGCTGATCTATCTGCTGCAGTGTGTCTGGCTGCAGCGGGTGCAAACGTTGCGCTCATCATCGTCATTGGCGGACTCCGACCAGGCGCTGCGTATCTATCTGGGCCTTGAACAGTGGAAGGGCGGCGCGATTGCGGGAACTCCGGAATCGCTGCGGTCGGAAGCTGTCACCGGACTGGCTTCGGCTGGGAGGGCCGGACAACTTCGGGTGCGCGATGGTTACGATCAGGACCGATCGCCGCTTTATTATCTGGTTGCCGCTGCGCCGCTTCTGGTGAGTCACGCGTTGCGGCTGCCGCAATCTCTTCAACCGTATCTCGCGGGAACGCCATACCTATTTTTCGGAGTCATGCTGGGAGCTTCCCTGTGGTATGTCTCGCGCCGACTCTATGGGGACGCGGGCGGATATATTGCGCTGGCGCTCTACTGCTTTTCACCGGCGATGATCGTGAATGTTGCGGGCACTCAGAGTAGGGGAGAAATGGGCGCAGTTTGGGGGGCGTTCGGGAGCGTCTTCACTGCGATTGCCGTGGCGCACACCCTGTATGCTCCACGAGAAGTTGTGTTGTGGAACTGGCGGCGCATTCTGCTGCTGGGACTGTCGCTGGCCCTGGCGGCGGGCAACCAGTTTTCGTTGGGGGTGCTGGCGGTGGTGATACTGCCGCTCATGCTGTGGGTGGCGCCTGTCCGACCCGGCGCTGTGATCGCGATCTGGATTACGGCGCTTGGCGTCGCTGTGGTGCTGTTGTTGGCCTGCTATTTTTTCGAGCCGAACTTGTTCCTGGGGGGAATGCTGCATGCGCGCTGGATCAACTTCGAACCTGCGGCGTTTGGCGTGTCGGTTTCGTATCGCAATGCATTACAAGCGATCTTCGTGGGCGGGCCGCCGATGATGATTGCCCTACCGGTGGCGTTGATCGCATACGGTGGATGGAAGCGTGCTCGTTATTTTGGCAACAGCGCGCCGCTGCTGATTGCCGCGCTGCTGCTGATTGCGACTCTGAGTGCCCCGAGTTTTCCGGGACAGGGATTTCGTTTGACGCTGCTCGTGTTCCTGTTCGTCTTTGTCGGTGGAGTGTTTGCAGACCTGTTGGAAAGCCGGGAAGGGCCTCTGGTGACGGCTGGATTGTGCGGATTGTTGGGTGCTTCTGCCCTCTTGAACCTGTGGCAATTGTGGCGCGCTGCGCTGATTCGCTAACATGAGTCCAGTTTTGTTGGATTCACAATGAGCCAGTGCCGGAGTCGAGGGAGACGGGGCGAGCGCGTCTCCGCACGGTAGAATGAATGGTTGCCGCGGTTCACGTCTCGCACGAAATTGAAATGAACGATGAGCGTTTAATGCAGACTCCAAGCAAGCAGCCGACAACGACGAAGACGATCTATGTAACACGCACTGGGTTGCCGCTCAGTTTTCAGCTGGAGTGGCCTTTTCGCCATGCCACTTCCGGCGCAGACTTTGACGTGCTGCACACGGTCATTTCGTTGGAGAACTCCGCGGGACTGCGAGCTCTGGTGGCGGTGAATCTCTCCGCGACGCTACGCGAGGTGCTGCCTTCGCTCGAAGCGAAAGACACGGAAGCTGCTGTGATCAATGCCTTGCGCAAGGAAGTCGACCAGAAACAGACGGAGTTTGTGAAGTCGGGCAAACTGGTGCCGCTGCCGCTATCGAGCCGGCATTACAGCTTCAAGCAGAAGCGTTGGGTCTTTGGCCAGGCCACGGACGAAGAGATGGCACGCATGATCGCGCGAAAAGTGTATTGGCAGACACGGTTGGTGGGCGGAGAGGTGTGGCTGGGCGATCCGATTGAGGCCCTCTATCTTGATACGAGTGTCGAGCACTTTGTGGAAATCGCCGCTGGAGTGGCGGAACAAGGACTCTTCACCCTAGCGGAACGCCACGCCACTGCCCTTCCCGCCTTAATGGGGCAAAAGGACCGCTTTGAAGCGGAGACGGCGGAAGCCATCCGTCAGCTGGAAGAGAAGCACGCTTTCGAGCGCGGCTAGAACTCCTCCTTAGGAAGTCCCGATTGAGCGTGTGTTCACAGCGAGCGTATTCCCATCGACCCACCGTGCGCCCATACTTATCCAGGTCTAGTACACGTTCGGCTACCTACGTTGGTGGATGTTCACTACTTATTAAGTAACTCAGTGAAGTTTTTTGTTGACTTACAAAAACTATGAGCGATACGATGCACGAATACATGTTTTACTTTGCACTTATACCGAACCCTGGAGTCATCCGTCATGATAGAAGTACAGTTGTACGAAAGCGAAGAGAGAACCTTTGGAGAGTTTCGCCGCAAGGTGCGCGCGGCTGAAGTTCTCTCCGCGGCGATGCAGCGGTTATTGCAAACCATTCACTTCAACGGCCGCTTGAGCGTTGTTGTGCAGAATGGGGAAGTGCTCAAATCCGGTTATGAGGAGGGTTACTTCCGGCAGGCAGAATCCCGGGTCAGCTCGCGGTTGCAATAAACCGCCTGCTCAGCCGAAGAAGTTAACTAAATAGCACAACAGGTCATCGTAAGAGAAACGAGCCCCTGGCCGAGAAATCGGTACCGGGGGCTTTTTGTTTTTTGGAAACATTGTCATTTCATACGGAGAAGAGAACATGAATTTCATAGATGGGATGGAAGGCCCGGAAATCCAGGTCGAACTGAAGTATTGCGAGCGGTGCGGCGGATTGTGGCTGCGTCCGCAGGGAACTCACGGTGTGTATTGTGCCGGTTGCCACGCTTGTCTGGCGGCGGTGCCAACTCGAACTGAGACACCACGCCGGGAGAAGCGGCGCAAAGCGCGGACTCGGGCGGTGGAGGCCATCAAAGATGTTCCGTGCTCAGGCTGCATCGAGAATCTTCAGGGCGTCGCTGAAATGGAGGTGCGGGCATGACGAGGCTACAGACGATCAACGCATCAACGGGCGCGTCGTTGGGATGGAGTTTGATGGGGCAAGCGGAGTTGCCGCCATCGGTGCTGTTTGGCGAGCCCGATTTGTGGCCCTATCGCAGACGCACAGTAGCGCTGCTGCGGCGTTATGCCCGGGCATCGGTTGAAGTGGGAAGACTGCCGTCGTTGCTAGGGCGAGAATTTTTCCGGACGCGGGTGACCTCGTACAGAATGGGGAGTTTTGAAGATGTCGTCATTTTTGTCACCGATATGGAACGTGCGATCGAGAAACTGGGAGGAATCGAGAAAAAATTGCTGGCCATGAATGTCATTGAGGAATACGACATCCTCGAGGTGGCACGCTTGCTCGACTGCACGCCCAGAAATGTGAGACGCCTATTGCAGGGCGCGCTTGACGAGCTTTCACGGATCCTGCTTGCGGGTGGTTTACTAGAGGAACTGCCATCGGTCGACGGGGAGCGGGAAAGTTGTCAAGAGCACAAAAACTGGAATTTCGACGTAAGTAACTCAAAGAATGGCGAAAATAAATCCGGAAAATATGTCCGTCTGCCCCCTGTGATTTGATATTCTGAATATAAGAGTCAAGAAAACAACTCTGCAGGGCGCGACTTTAAATCGCGCCCTTTTTCTATTTGGCGCGGACGGCGAGGCGTAGGACCGAGATGAGCGTGCCGAGAATCGCGTAAAATCGGAACCAACCTGCGATGCAAGTTGCAGACTGCGCAACAGGCAGGCCAACTCCGGAATGGACATAACCTGGATCACGGAACGGATTGCGCTGGGCGGAGGCATTTGGAACGCGCGCAATATGGAAGAGCTGGCCCGCTTCGGCCTGACGCACGTCATCAACATGCAAATTGAGTTCGACGACCGGCCGTTGGCAGAGCCGCTGGGGATTCGCGTGTTATGGAATCCGGTGGACGACGATTTTTTGCCGAAGCCGGCGGCGCTGCTGGCGCGCGGCGTTGATTTTGCATTGGAAGCGCTGCAGGATCCCCGAGCGCGGCTTTACATCCACTGCGCTGCGGGGGTGCATCGGGCTCCGATGATGACGCTGGCGGTATTATGTGCCCAGGAGTGGGGAATAGAAGAGGCCATGGCGCTGATCGAAGGGCGCCGGCCTGTGGTCGACTTTGCCGATGTGTATGTGGCGAGTGTACGGCGGTTTCTGGAGACGCGAGTGGGGCACGGGGCCGAGAAGTTCGGAGTGCAGGGCTCAGACTGACATTCGGGTTGCGCCTGGAGAAAATATGCGAGAAGCGCGCCGCTCGGCAGAGCGGCTTTCTTATTGTTCCGAGCCAGGGTCGTACGCGCTCACGAGGAGAGAAACAGGAATGCCCAGATCGTTCGCAGAAAATAACACGAGTTTCCTGATAATGGCGAAGGCGCTGATCTCGCTGGTGCTAATTTTGTTGGTCGTATTGGCGTTGCCCGCGAGCTCGTGCGCACAAGGGCCGGCACTGACAACGATCAGCGGCACCGTTTACCGAGCCGATGGAACAGCCGCTGAGGGCACGGCGCTTATTACCTGGCCGTCGTTCGTGTCCGCGGACGGATACGCGGTGACGGCCGGCAATCTGGCGGTCACATTGGGACCCGAGGGAGCGTTTGTCGCGCAATTGGTTCCCAACGTTGGCGCGACTCCAGCGGGGACTTACTACGACGTCGTCTTCCAGCTCGATGACGGAACCGTGCGGACGGAATATTGGGCCGTTCCATCAACGTCGCCGACCACGCTTGCAGCTGTGCTTACGACGCCGGGAACGGGGCTGGGAAACCTTGTTGCCACGCAACAGTATGTGAATGCGGCCGTGGCACCGTTGGCGATCGACGCCACGGTCGTGCACCTTGCTGGAACGGAAACCATAACGGGCACAAAGCAGTTTGTTGCGCCTCCGTCGCTTCCGGCGCCGGTCGGACAATATGACGCTGCGAACAAGGGGTATGTCGACCAGGCCGTAGAGAACGTAGGTTCGGGAGACTACCTCCCGCTGGCGGGCGGCACCATGACTGGGCCACTTACACTGCCTGCCGATCCCGCCGCGCCTTACCAAGCGGCGGACAAGAATTATGTGGACAACGGTCTTTTGGCCAAGGCGAACGTTGTAAGTGGGGTAGTTCCTACGGCGGAGTTAGGCGCGGGCGTAGCCAGTTCGGCAACTTGCCTGAACGGCAATTCTACGTGGGGATCCTGCGGCAGTGGTGCGCCAGCCGGCATCACTTATGCCACGACGGCGCTGAATTGGACGCAGACTCTATCCAGCTCACTAACTGGAGGATCGCCGGCAACCGTCACACTTTCGCCGTGTCCGGTCGGCATTGACACAACCAGCGGCGCTGGGTATCAAGTTTATCTCTCGGGTGGAGGAAACAGCGAAGCGGTCAACGTTGTTACTGCCGCCGGAGGTTGCACTTCGGGAGCTGCGTCAGGCACGATCACATTCACTCCGTTTTATTCTTATGCGGCCGGGTACAGCCTTGGCTCAGTTTCTTCGGGCATTCAGGAAACACTGAACGCGGCTTGCGGTGTAAATCCCACCACTTACAAGAACAGCCAGTGTAATGTCACAATCCCTGCCAACGGCCCCTACAGTTCCGTCAACACTTACAATGTCAATGGAACGATCTATCTGCACTCTAACCAATCTGTATTGAGTGCGTACGGAACATCGTTGAACTGCCTTGGGCGCGGCCCGTGCCTGCAAGTTGGCGATTTGGTGACCTCGAACGACTTCACCGACAATACTGTTTCTGGCCTGACTTTTCGCTCGCCAGTGAATCTGTCTTCAAACCCCTCATTTGCCGGAGTTGCGATCACGCAAACGCAGAGGACCTCCCAGGTTGCGACGATCACGACGGCCAGTCCCCACGGCTTTCGGGTGGGAGACATGGTGACGATCATGTTTACCGACAACAGCAACTATTGGGGCGACGCCATGGTCACCGCGGTGCCCAGCGCAACTACATTCCAGTACGCGCACAGTGGCCCGAACATTGCTACACAAGTCAGTCCTGGCGTGGTCGCGTTGGACTATGTTGCGGTATTAGACGACGCTATGGATACGCATCTGATCGATATCTCTTATGACAAGGTCGGAGAAGCAGGCAGCTTTAATAACTTCTTCGATATATGGGATGACGAGAATGCAGCGATCGATCATTTCAACAACCAGGCGATATCGCTGAATGACAGCGCCAACTGGACGGGATCGTTCGTCTTCTCGGCGGGGAACCAGAGTCATCAGATTGCGCCTGTTATTACACTTCGCGACTCCACGATCACAGCCAATTACTCGAACGGGGTCACGGACTACAACTCCAATGGACTTTACATAGAGAACACGGTGATCCAAGCGACGGGGCCGTGGGAAGTGTATTCATCGAACACTACCGGGAACTATCAGGGAGCATATCTAAAGAACATTTATTCCGAGAGCTCTAATAGTCTAAATCCGCAGTCCCCGCCCCGGTCTCCCTTTCCTGGCCTGGGCATTGCCGGCTTGATCGCCGGCGCTTCGAGCGGGGCTGCGAGCATTCAGATCGCAGGCAATGGCGGGACTACGGGAGCGTTTGCGACGGGCGGAACTGGGACGATCGCTTACTCCTACTTCATTGTGGCCAATGACGCGACGTCCGGAACTCAAACTTCGCCGCTGCAAATCCTAAACTGGCTCTCAACGGGAAGTGATTCAATTCCGGTGCGATGGCCGAGAGTAGCGAACGGCGCCGATGCGATTACCTACGATGTGGTCCGCATGACGACGCCGGCTGGAGTGGGCGCCATCTATCCTTTTAATGGAGGGTGCCCGGGTGGGTCGGGTGGAACTTGCGGGTACGTGGCACAGGGACTTACTCAGTCCGCAGCATGCTCTGGTAGTTTGGTTTGCAGTTACACAGATACTGGATCTTCTTCCACTTCCTCGTATTCGATCAAACAGGCGAACTATGGCGGAACTCTGAGCTTTTGGCCGGGTTCGATCGTTTCGGTCAACAAGAGCGTCAGCGTTGATGCAGAACAGTACACGGCGGTAGGTATCGGGCTGAACGGAAACCCGCTGGAGGTAGCGCATCAGTGTTCGAGCTATGGGGCGGCCTCTCCGGGGGGTTACACGGCGTGTCTGGCGAGTGTCACATCTCCTAATAACAGCGTGCCTAATCAGACAGCCACGATCATGACCGATGGGGCCGAGGTGGGCAACGGCATGACGCTGTCGAAGGGGCGGCTAAATTTTTCCAGCACGCCTGGCGCTCTTATCTCGGCGCATCACATTGTGACGCTTCTAGATTCTCAACCATCTCTTACGCAATCGACCTGGGGGTATCGTCCGCCGGCGAGCGCGAATGATACGTGGATAGGAACCGATGTAACTAGTAATGTCTATCCAAGCTCGGGGCAACTGGCGTTTGGGTCCCCGATATCGATTACGAATTACATAGGCCAGACGGGCAATGGCACAAACTGGCTGGAGCGACTGAACTCATCGTTGAAAGAATTCAACGTCGCGGCAAAGTTCGACCAGAGCGTTACATTAGCCGGGTTTACAAACGGCTGCCTTAGTGTCACCTCAGGTTTGATTGCGTCTACGGGAAGTCCCTGCGGATCCTCCGAAGGGGGAGATGTTAGTTCAGTATTCGGTCGCACTGGGGCGGTCATTGCGAACAGTGGCGACTATACGGTGTCACAGGTGACGGGGGCGGCTGCGGATGCGGCTGTCGTCCACCTAGCGAACACCGAGACAATTACGGGGGCCAAGACTTTCACCAACAATGTGACGATGAGTGGGAACTTACTCTTGCCACAAGGTAGCGGCTTTGTTCCGGCTGTGGGCGGCATTGGAATTGATACCGCAGCGGGGTTGCCGGTGGTGAACATTGGCGGCACCACGCAGCAAGTTGCCCTCACAAGTTCCAATATCAGCGGGCAGGCTGGTACAGCACTGGCGCTTGCGGCCACTCCGACGCAGTGCAGCGGATCGTTTGCCACGGGCATTGCCGCGAACGGAAACGCGAACTGCACAACGCCTGACGTCATCCAGTTACCCGAAACGTCACAACCCGCCGGCATCGCTAATTGGGGAGTTTTCTGGTTCGATTCCGCGACACACACACCGCGGGTCATCGATAATAATGGGCAAGTTGTACAGTTAGGACTGACGAACCTGTTTAATTCAGACCCTGGCGGCGACCCGGCGGATGACCTCGAAGAACGCAATGGAACTAACTCGGAAAACTTCCGTGTCTACTCCACTTATACGAATAGTACGACGTGGCAGCGGACATCGATGGGATTTGATGCTACGGACGACTTCGCCGTGGTACGCAGCGAGAACTCGACATCGTCATCCGCGCCAGGGCTGGGTTTCTGGATCGGGAGTGGATTGAAATGGGTGGTCGATGCCGCGGGGAATCTGAAGCCATGGACCGACAATACTTTCAATCTCGGCAGCGACAGCGGGAATGCCGCGAAGAGCATCTTTGCGAAAACTTCGTTTAATTCGGTTGTATACGGCAGGAATGATTTCGAGATTCCAAACGATGCGTCAACCGGAACTGTCTTGAACCAACTGGCGATGTTTAACGCGAACAATCCCTCGCAGGCGGTATTGGCGAGCTTATCGTCGAGTAACTCTGTGGTTGGAGTGGTGCAAGGAGGCGCAGGCAAGAGTGGAAGCGCTGTGGTTACCTGGCACGGCTATGCCTACTGCATTTTTGACGATAGCACGACCGCTGGAGACGCGGTGATTGCGAGCACGACCGCGGCGGGCGATTGTCACGACACAGGTTCGCCGGCACAGCCTGGGGTGCAACTGATCGGGTATGTTGATGTCACAAATACGGTGTCCGGGCAGACCAATGGATTGCGAGTTAACTTACAATCGCCGGCGGGAAGCGGCGGCGGAGGTAGTGTCACCTCAGTATTCGGCCGAACGGGCGCGGTCTCGGCGGCTAGTGGGGACTATTCGGCGTATTATCCCCAGCTAGGGGCGGCGAACACATTCACGGGCAATCAGACGATCAACGGAAACTTAAGCGTTTCGGGAAACATTACCCAGGCGGGTAGCGGGCCGACGCAGTGGTCGGGGAACGAATGGACGGGAACGTCGGTCACGGTGCCGAGTGGAATGGCTTTTTCGCTCGGCGTTGCCTCAAACAACTCTCTAAGTTGCCAACTGGCCAGTGGGGCATCCTGCATGCCGGCGAATGGGATGACTTATCCCGGCGCGGGGATAGGTAACTCCACGGGAACGGCGTGGGGGACGTCTTACTCTACTTCCGGAAGCGGAACTGTTGTTGCTCTGACGGCTTCGCCGGTATTCACGGGATCGCCCACAGTCCCCGGCTACGTTCCGACGAGTACTACGGTGAATGGGCACGCGCTTTCGTCGAATGTTACGGTTTCTGCATCAGACCTTACGACCGGAACGCTCCCATCGGCGCAGTTGCCACTGCCAGCGTGCTCATGGATCACCGAGCCCACGGAAAGTGGATCAGGAAATGCATTCTCCGGGACCAACAAGGCGGTTGTGTGGGGCGTCTACAACCCGTACCCATGCGTCACTAATAACGTCACGTATGTCGTCGGCACAGCAGACAACACCAGTAACAACTACGCGCTGGGGCTGTATTCTGGCACTTCGAGTGGAACCGGGACGCTGATTGCCACTACGACGTCGACTGCAGGAACAAGTTTTGCTTCATCGACTGGGATCAAGCACATTGCTTGGAATGCTTCGAATGTCACAGTGCCCGCGGGACGGGTTTATATTGCACTTACCAGTAACTGCTCATCCAGTTGCGCGGCCCTGCTGGGAACGGCGGGTAATGGCGTAACCTGGGCAGCGAACGTTCAGGTCAGCGTTGGTACCGGCGGCGCTGCGCTGCCGGCGACGGTCACGTTGCCAGCGGACAGCTTTAGCTCGGGAGCGTCGATCCCTGCGCTGATTGTTTACTAGTCGTCATTTTTTTACCCCACAGAATCCACCTATGATCAAACAAGTGCTGTTGCTCCTATTCTTAGGAGCGCGGTTGGCGTGTGCCACGGATTACTACGTGGACTGTAACTACGGTTCGAATGGGAATCCAGGCACGAGTCAGCAACAGGCGTGGCGGACGTTGCTGGAGGTTGGGATATCGACGTTTGAACCCGGTGACACGATCAACCTGCGGCGGGACTGTACGTGGAACGAAACGCTGACTCCACCTTCGAGCGGTAGCAGTGGATCTCTGATCAAGATCGACAGTTACGGCAATGGCCTGCCGCCGCACTTGACCGGGTACATGCCGATCGCGGCGCAGTGGTGGACGCAGGTCAGCGGAACCAATGTCTGGGAAGCAACGCTTTACTCAAACACGTTCGATTTGCCGAACGTAGTGCAATGCGGCGTGCGCGGCTTTTACTGCCTGACACAACCGCCCTCACAACTGGAGTACGTTCGGTTCGGTTCGTTGTGGGGCGAGGCGCAAACCAGCCAAGCGGCGCTCAGCCAGGACCGGGATTTTTGGTATGACGCAGCGAATTACGCGCTCTACGTCTATAGCGCAAGCGGTAATCCGGCGACACACTACTCCACGGTCGCGCCGATCGCGCTCAGTGGAGAGAGCCTGGTGAATTTAAACGGCGTGTCGTGGCTGGAAAGGAACGACCTTCGGCGGACGGTCTACGACCGGCTGATCACGGCGGGGATCAGCTTCGCGATCAGCATAGTCATTGCGTGGCGTGACCGGTTGGGATTGAAGTAGGCCGGAGCAGCGAGAGGAGAGTGGTTTTGATCTTAAAGCACCCAAACGTTCATCGCGAGTTTGCGGAGTACTCGGAGACCGAGAAGCTGCACCTTGTTTCGGTTTACTCCAACCCTTATCGCTGGCAGCGGCGGCGGGAAAGCTTCCATGATTTCAGGTATCACATGGAGAGCAGTCCGAATGTGGTGCTGTATGTTGTTGAAATCGCGTTCGGAGACAGGCCGCACGAAGTCACCAGCGCGGCCAATCCGCTCGATTTGCAGCTGCGGACCGACACGAATCTTTGGATCAAAGAATGTGCAATCAACGAGGGCGTTCGCAGGTTCGCAGCGGGCTGGAAGTATGGTGGCTATGTGGATGGCGACTTCCACTTTACGCGGCATGATTGGGCGCTCGAAGCGGTGCACATGCTGCAGCATCACAGCTTTGTGCAGCTATTCAGCACTTATGCCGATTTGACGGGCGCGACGGCTACCAGTTACTCGGGTTACAGGCCTTATCGCATGAGCACGAGTTTTGCATGGAATTATCTGCACCAGGATGAATTTCTGAGTTCGCGGAGCCGGCGCGCGGCGCAGGCGGGACGCGGAGCCGATACTTACTACGCGAAACTCGGACCATCGAAGGTGTTTCCGTTCGGGCGCGCTCCGGGAGCGACTGGAGGCGCGTGGGCGTGGCGGCGCGACGCCTTCGACACGGTCGGAGGAATGCTTGATACCTGCGTTCTTGGGAGCGCGGACTGGCATATGGCTTTCGGGCTGGTGCAAGCGACCAACGTGGCCGCGGAAACCAAGCGCTGCACGCAACCTTACATCGAATCCGTGTTGAACTGGCAAGCGCGCGCGGCGAAGCTGAATAACAGTGAAGGCCGGTCACCGGTTGGATGTATCGATAATTTTGCGACACATGCGTTCCACGGCAGCAAGGCGCTACGAGCTTATGGGGAGCGGTGGGAGATCCTGAAGAAGTGGGACTTCAATCCCGGGACCGACATCGCCCGCGATTGCCAGGGATTGTGGCGCTGGACGGGAAACAAGCCCGGCCTGCGCGACGACGCGGCCCGATATTTCATCGAGCGGTCGGAGGACGGACCGTTGCTGCTCGGCGAGACGCCGTTGGTCTGATGAATGCGCTCTTAGTTCCGGCTCTCAGTTCCCGGTTCTCAGTTCTCAGAAATCGACGTCGAAGCGCTGAGAACCGGGCGAGAGGCTCATCCGACTTCTTCGCTCCAGTTTTCAAGTGCCTTCTTTACGACCAGCATAAATTGGTCGGCGACAGCGCCATCGATGATGCGATGGTCGTAGCCGAGTGTGAGATGAACGACGGAGCGGATAGCGATGGAATCCGCGCCGTCTTTGTCGGTGATGACCATGGGCTGCTTGGTAATGCCGCCGACGCCCATGATGGCTACGTTCGGCTGGTTGATGATGGGCAAGCCGAAGACTGCGCCGAATTGGCCAGGATTGGTGATGGTGAAGGTCGAGCCTTCGACATCGGCCGGCATGAGCTTTTTGGTGCGAGAACGCTCGCCGAGATCGGTGATGCCGCGCTGCAATCCGAGAAAGTTGAGTTCGTCGGCGCTTTTGAGGACGGGAACGATGAGTCCCCAATCGAGCGCGACGGCTATGCCGGCATTGACGTGTTTGTGGTAGCGGATGTTGTCGCCCTCGAGCGAACTGTTGACGATGGGATATTGCTGCAAGGCAATGATCGCGGCGCGCACGAAGAATGGCATGAAGGTGAGCCGCGCGCCGTGGCGCTGCTCGAAGCCGCTCTTAAGTTTGTTGCGCAGGTTGACGATGCGGGTCAGGTCCACTTCGAACATGCAGTGGACGTGAGCGCTGGTGCGCCGCGATTCGATCATGCGCTGGGAGATGATCTTGCGCATTTGCGACATGGGGACAAGATCGCCGGGAATCACAGCGGGCGCAGGAGCCGCGGCTTGACGAGGCGCGGGGGCAGTGGGAACCGCAGCCGGAGCAGAGACACGGTGCTCGACGAAATCGAGAACATCCTGCTTGGTGACGCGGCCGCCGGTACCGGAGCCACTTAGTTTTGCCAGATCCACATTGTTTTCGCGGGCGAGCTTGCGGACGAGCGGGGAGGAGCGAACATCAGAAGCGTCTTCGTCGTCCGAAGCGGGAGCGGGGGCTGGCGGAGTTGGAGCTGACGTCTTGGGGGATGCGGAGCTAGCCGCAACAGGGGCGGGTGGCGCGGCGGTTTTTGCGGGCGCCGCTGATGCGGAAGCGCCATTGGCCTCGCCAATCACGCCGACGACGGTATTGACCTGGACAGTATTGCCTTCGGGAACTTTGATTTCCTGAAGAACGCCACTGGCGGGCGCGGGGATTTCGGCGTCGACCTTGTCGGTGGAAATCTCGAACAAAGGTTCATCTCGTTGGACCTTTTCACCCGGCTTTTTCAGCCACTTGGTGATGGTTCCTTCGAAAATGGATTCGCCCATCTGGGGCATGACTACGTCAGTCGGCATAGTTCCCTTTCCATGAAGTCCCGCGCAAGTAGCGGGATGAGAGCAAACACACATTATAGCGAAGCTGAGAGCGACTTCGGGCGCGCAGAGGAACGTATTGCGCCGGCGCGCTGGTTGCGCCAAAGGTCTCGCGTGGATTTCCGCGCACGGTTCGAGGAATTCGATTTCTTGTGGAGCAAACAGAGATGAAGAAGTTGTCGGCGGTTGCATTTTCTTACCTGCCCGTTTTTTGCGTGTTTGTGTTCTGCGCGGCAGCTCTGGGGCAAGCGACGTATTCCGGTCACAGTTCTTATTCTGGGGCAGGTCAATGGAGCATGGTCGGCGGTCTAAATCAGCTTGGGGCCGCGCTTCCGATCAACTGGGTGAACGCAGGTGTTTGCGCCACGACTTCTTACAACGAGACCGAGTATGTTGACGGAGGAAGCGGGACGGGCCACTATCCCGAGACTCCCGCCGGGCTTCTGGCCGCGCTCCAGGCGTGGGCGGGGGACGGCAATCCGGCATCATTTGCGCACATTATTGTTACGGCTGGCGCGTTGCTCCACGGCTCGACGTTTGACGCCAACAATTCTCTCATCACTCTTCCGGCCAAGACGGGAGCAACGGGGTGCGCCGTCATCGAATCGTCGAACCCGCCGGCAGCTCACCAGATCCTGTGTTCACACGGGCTCCCCGGCTACGGTGGAACGCGCGACCCCGGATGCACAACTGACATTGCGAATCTCTGGACGCTGCGCGTGGATAGCGCGCCCATCGCGGGCTATCACGCGATTTTTGCCTGTGGAGGGAATAACACAACCTACGGGAACTCCAGGTGCGCGACCGGCACAACGCCGAACCCGGCGAACCACATCTTGCTGCGGGACATGGAGGTCACGGTCGAGCCGGGAGCCTTCCAGAGCGCCGCGGGGGTGGACGCCCCCGAGTTGGTCAAGTTTACAGGCAGTCCGCAATACCTTGGCATTGAGTACAGCTACATGCACGGGTGGGACCCCGGCGATCCAGGGCAGCCTTCAGGAGCGTGTTCTGGCTGGACGAATGAAGGCTATGTCACGTCGGCGCCCGATAGCGGAAACCCAGGCACGAGTCTGGTGACATGGCAGGCTCAATACAGCAACGGTATCAACACTTATTTCGGCCCGACCTTCACGGTTGGTTCAATCATCAATATCGGTGGCACCAACTATACGATTGCCAACACTACGTACACGCAGGGTGTGCTGCTCGGAGTCCAGAACACACAACTATCAATTACCGGGAGTGTGACACTTGGCAGCAACACGCTTTACACCCAGTCGAACCCGCCGTCGCAGTATGCCAACGGGTGCGGAGACGACGTTGTGAGCGGGATCGCCTTCAGCGCGAGCAATAGCTGGGTTGAATGGAGCTATATCGAGAAAATCCACTGGTGGGCCGGCGAGTCCCATGCTTTCTCCTTCGGTTTCTCGACCGGGCCATACAAAGTCGCGCACAACTGGATCGAGGGGGGCTCTGCGGCGCTGTTCAGCGGAGGCAGCGCGGTCGACGTTCAAGGCGGTCCGGCCAATGATGGTGAAATCAGAGGCAACTTTCTGGGCCGCAATCTGGGCTACAGGTTTCTGACCGGAAGCGCTGGCAACAGTCCGGCGCCGCCGTGGGGATGCGGCACGGCCGACAGTCACGCTGGGGACAATACCTGCCCGATGTCATGGGCCATCAAAAACAGTTTGGAGCTCAAGCTGGGCAACCGCGTGCTGATCGACGGGAACATGTTGTGCTGTTCATGGGCGGATGGTCAGTCGGGCTACGTCATTGTCAGCGACCCTCGCACCACTTCGGGAGGAACGGACGCTGGAGTTGATAACCCGTCAACCGGCCAGCCAATGACCGTGATCGGGAACGTCACGTTGACCAATAACTGGATCAGCAATGCGCCCCAGGGCATGGAACTGGGGACCCGCTCGCTCGGACCCGGCGATGGCGGAGGCTTATCACAGCCGGAAGATTTTCTTACGATTGCGAACAACGTGTGGTCGAACATCGGCGACACGAACGAATGGGGCAGTCCTGGGGGCGAACTGGTTGAATGGGGCGGGTTCGGCGCCAATGATTTTTCGTGCACGATGAGTCAGGCTGGCGGTGTAGCCACGGCGGCCTGCTCTCCGATCTTGCTGGCCAACGATACCGAACCCACTCCCGCCTGCGGGAACGGATGCGGCTTGATTAACAATGCCGTGAACATTTCCAGCATGAGCCGTTCCGGTGGGGTGGTCACCGTGAAGTTCGACAGTCTGCGGCAGGACCCGGCAGTCGGACAAACCGTTACCGTGAACGCGCCGTCGAACTACGCGGGGGCATTCACCGTTAGCGGAGTGTATAACACCGGTGTCAACACGCTGTGTTCCTCGCCGGACAACTCGCAGCCACAGCCGTGCGTGAGATCGAATGGTACCTTCGGGGACTCGCTGACTTATTCCGACTCCCGCGGAGACGACAGCGGATGCACCAGTATCTCGACCTGTAACACCCTTGGGGTCAGCATCGTCATTCCCACTCTCGCGTTCCAAATGACCGACATGAACGCCGGTGACCCGGTATATACCCTGAACTGCAGCGGAGGCAACAATCCAACTTCATATCAGGCCGGAGCGACGTCATTTACTCCATCCATTTCTCCGACGTCTCCGACTTCACTGAACGTGTACTACAACAACGCCGGTACGAATGACTCCAGCGGGACGATCTGCGAGCTCGAAAATAACTCCGGCCATCCTAATGGTTCGATCTTAACGAATAACACCGTATTGACACCGACAGGCGAGCAGATCATCTCCGGCGGAACCTATCGTCAGCACTACAACAACCAGTTGACCCACAACATCTTTACCGCGCCAGCGGGCACTACGAGCTTAGGGTTTACCTGCAACAACATCCCGGGCGAAGGCAACGTTCCGTTGAGCGACTGCTGGGACACGGCGAACCTTGCGTCCTACGACAACCTGATCGTGAACCAGTCGGCAAGCCCGCCTGCGGTCCTTTGCTCCGGGAATAATTGCTACAGCGAAGTCTTTCCCAGCGGTAGCACCCCACCGAATCTGTCACCCAATTCGGATTGTCCGGCAGGACCGCTTTCAAGCTGTATGGGCTGGACTGGTTTCACTGTGACGGGCGGCAGCGGCAACACGTTCCCGACCGGCCCATGCTCTTATGACGGGTCGAACCCCTACAACTGCCCGTTGATGGCGCTGCCTTGGAACAACAATTTCTCGCTCAGCGAATTAGTACCATTGAGCGGATCGTCTTACACGACGGAAGGCGCAAACATACCGGCCATCAACACGGCACTCATACGGACGCAATATGTCTGCCCGGCAGGCAGCAACTGCGGAACGCCTGGACCTTACCCGGACTAATGAATTCGAACTAACTAATTCGACCTACCCAACGGTCTGACGAGAGGCAATCTTTCGGGAGAATACTTTGAACCTTACACTGCATTTCACCCTTGAGGAGATGACTATCTCCGAAGCCGGCGCGCGACTTCAGATCGACAACACTCCGGGACCGGTTGCCCTAGCCAATCTGGAACTCGTGGCGGCGTGCATGGAGAAGATCCGCACGCTGCTCGGTAACAGGCCCATTGTCGTGCACAGCGGCTATCGCGCTCCGGGCATCAACGAAGCGGTTGGCGGCGTGGCGACGAGCGCCCATTGCTTGGGTCTGGCTTGCGACTTCGTCTGCCCGGAGTTCGGGACTCCGTACGAAATCGCGACAAAGATCGAAGCATCCGAATTGGAATATGACCAACTCATTCTTGAGTACGGATGGGTGCACGTTGGCCTGGCACGCGAGGGAACATTGTGCCGCCGGGAAGCATTGACGAAGCATTCGTCCACGTCGGGATACGAATCTGGTATCAGGGCTTGAATGATCTCGCGCTCACCCGCCGAAGTTTGTCATAAGAGCAGAGCTATCTTCTAACACTTACAACCAGTAACACGTACAACCAGGGAGAGACTTTGAAAAAATACGCCCCGTATCTACCCACAGTTGCCTTACTGTTGACCACGCTCGCAAATGCCGCCACTCCAGCGATTGCGGCGTTTTGGGCGAGCCATGCCACCGTGGCTGCGATCGTTGCTCCGCTAGCCGTGATTGTGGCGCACTGGCTGCCCTCACCGGCCAGCAGTTACTCGAACTAACTAATCCATCGTAAGAACCAAGGAGAACAATCCATCTATGAGGAAAGCTCTGGTCATTCCACTTTGCCTGGCGGTGCTATGTACCGCGTGTTCGACCGCCTGGGTATCGACGCTGGATTCCATTCTGGCAGCAGCCGCGCCGGCGCTGATCAATATCTTGCAAATCGCAGCCGTGGCCAACGGACAGCCGTTGAATTCCGGCCTGGAAGCAAAGATCGATGGCGATGCAAGCGCGATCAAGACGTTGGCGGGCGATTTTGCCGAGGCTTCTGCGGCATCCGCACCGGGCGCTTGCCAGCAGTTGCAGGCGGCCGTGAGCACGTACCAAGCTGACCAGCAACTCGTGCTGCAAGCGGCGCAAGTGAGCGACCCCAACACGCAGACGAAAATTATGCTGCTGACGAACCTGGTGGCAGGCACGGTAGATGCCATCACGGCGGTCATTCCATCCTGCGAGAACGCGGCTGTGTTCAGGAGTACGAAGTCCAAGAGTACGAAGATCACGGCGCCATATAGCGTGGCTACATTTGCCGCGCATTACAACAGCATTCTGGTGGCGAAGACGGGCAACGTAGCGATCGATGCGATGACTCCGAAGATGAAGCTGCGGCAGCATTCGAAGCTGGTGCGAATGGTGACCTTCGGTAGATTGCAATGACGAACCGTAAGTTCGGTGCGGTGCGCGACGTTCACGACGTTCGCGATCGCATGTACCGTGCGCCGCAGCTTTCACCCGCGATCCAGCAACTGGTGAACCTACGCGCGTGGGCAGGTCCGATCAAGGATCAGGGCGAAGAAGGCAGTTGCACCGGGCACGCGTTTTCGTCCGGCCGCGAGTGGATTGCGCGTAAGTACGAAAAGACCTCGCCGATCCTGAGTCCGCAGTGCCTGTATGCCGAGGAACTGCTGGCGAGTGGGTCGTTTCCGAACGATGATGGTGCGATGCCGCGCACCGGTTGTCAGGCACTCGCCGCGAAAGGATGCTGTGAAGCGTCGCTCTACCCCTATGTTGAGGGCGAGATCACGGTGCCGACGCCGGAGCAGGCACAAAATGCGCTGAACTACAGAACCGGCGCGTACCACCGCATCGGGAGCCTCGCGGACTTTCTAAGTTGTACGGCCGATCCGACGCCGTGGCCGGTGATGGTCGGTTTCATGGTCTACGATTCCTTTATGTCGCAGCAGGTATCTGATACTGGCATTATGCCCATGCCGCAACCCGGCGAACAACGGCAGGGCGGCCACGAAGTGCTCTGCCTCGGCTACGATCTGCCGAAACAACTGGCGCTTATCCAGAACAGTTGGGGCGAAGATTGGGGACAGAAGGGCTACTTCTGGATGCCGTTCGAAGTGATCGCATCGCCCGACACCGATCTGTGGATGGTCCATACCGGCGGACCGTGGCAGTGAACTCTGGACGCGATTGGGATATCAGACAGTATTTTCTTGCTGCTTGAGACGCGGCTGGGCGTCGGCCGAAGATCTCCTGTCATGAAGATCTGACTTCATGAAGATATGCCGTCGTATCGATTGCGCGCCTGTTGAATCAGTTCACGGTTGTCTTGCGCCCACTTCGCGAGGGACTCGATCGGCTTCCGCAGGGTGCGGCCGAGGCCGGTCAATGCATACTCGACGCGCGGCGGTATGGTGGGATAAACCGTTCGAGTGACGAGTCCGTCCCGTTCCAGCCCTTTCAGGGTGAGCGTCAGCATGCGCTGCGAGATTCCTTCGATGGTGCGGCGCAGCTCACTGAAGCGTTTGGGACCGTCGGCAAGAAGTTGCACGATCAGTACGCTCCACTTATCGCCGACGCGGTTCAGCACCTCGCGGACGGCAAGGCAGGACTCAGAAGCGGGGGAATGGAAAACATTCTTGTGACTGGGTGACATCCATGTGCCTTCTTGCGCTCTTTTTCTTTGGTACCTATTCTAGCTCTGGTTACTCTAATATACCGGAGTCCTA